>Ga0265780_10001842_pt1 | contig 29386 bp, 42 predicted proteins | sample P1T30metagenome_FD_192432 | JGI IMG/M metagenome (GOLD analysis project Ga0265780, IMG submission 192432) | Plant litter microbial communities from East Loma Ridge, Irvine, California - P1 T30 | ecosystem: Environmental > Terrestrial > Plant litter > Unclassified | place: USA: California... | reverse complement strand
CCCACCCGCCCCGCCGGGGAACGGGGGGGTGGGGACTTTCATGAGGAGGAGTCAGCTAGCATACTGTGGATTCGTGAGCTTGAGCCACAGACCTTGATGCATACTCAGTAGCTTCGAAACCTCTTCGAAGCACCTTCCATAATGTACGATGGTCCCGCAGTCGATCGAGCTAGTTGCGAGACGAGTGGTGGCTTACTATTTACCCTGAGATGACAACTCTGGACGCTGTCGAGCTTATACTCACGTCAACTCTTCATACTCTATCCCTTTGACTACTATATCATATTGCATCCCTCCGGCATACCTCCGTGTCAGCAGCAATCACTCTGGGCAACACAGGCTGAGCGTTTACACAGAACCACCCTTGTGACGAACGCGGATCACTTACCGGTAATCCCTCACCGACCAATCTCTACCAAGCCCGCTTTCACACCTACGCTAGTACATCTATTACATCAGGCTACACCATCACTAGTCGTCTCTTCGCCTCGACCTCTACATCTTCCTCGCCAAGACCTATACACGCTCTACGATGGGTCAGCAACCTTCGAAAAAGATGGGTCGGACACGGTCAAAGGAGTTGTCAGCCAACGACCTTGCCGATAACCTAAAAGCGACACATATCGATTCCAACTCGGCCTCATCCCCCCCTTCGCCTATTGATGTCAACAACAATAATCTCAGTACACCCGTACGAGGCCGAAAAGGTGGTAGAGGAGCAAGTGGGAGTGTGTCGAGTTTCAACTCGGCAACTTCCAAAGCTACACTCAAGCCGGAAGGATCTTTGGATAACCAGAACACACCCATGCGCGGGGCTGGATCACCAATGCCATCTTCCACACTCGCTCCTCCTTCTCCACGTGTACCGACCAACACTACCATCCTATCCAGTCCAAAGGCAGGTGGCCTACGCTCGTCTCTACTCGGCACCTCACCACCACCTTCGGCAATTGGTACTTCCCCTGATGGAAGATCCACATCGCCAGGCCCATCCGGTATGAACAGTAGCAACTCCAACAACTCGCTTTCCCCCGGTGCGGCATTGACGGCAACGATGAGTAGGAACAGTATGACCGCCGGGAGTCCCGGTGCGGGATTGCAGGTATTGGATGTGGACAACATGATTGGGCGATTACTTGAAGCTGGATACTCTGGCAAGGTGACGAAAAGCCCCCCATTAAAGAACGCAGAGATTGCAAGTGTATGTGCGGCGGCGAGGGAAGTGTTTTTGTCGCAGCCGACTCTGATTGAACTTTCGCCCCCAGTCAAGATTGTCGGTGATGTCCATGGACAGGTGAGTCGCTAGTTAAGAACAGAGCTGACATTAGTACGCCGACTTGATCCGAATGTTCGAAATGTGCGGTTTCCCTCCTCAAGCAAACTACCTCTTCTTAGGTGATTACGTCGACCGAGGCAAACAATCACTCGAAACAATCCTACTGCTTCTATGTTACAAGATCAAGTTCCCCGAGAACTTCTTCCTACTGCGTGGTAACCACGAATGTGCCAATGTCACAAGGGGTAGGTGACCACTCTAAACACAGCTAATGGTAGTCTACGGATTTTACGATGAATGTAAACGGCGTACCAACATCAAAACTTGGAAGACATTCATCGACGTCTTCAATACCCTCCCCATCGCATCCATCGTCGCGAGCAAGATCTTCTGTGTCCACGGAGGATTGAGTCCAAGTCTGAAGTCAATGGACGATATTAGGCGGATCCAACGACCTACCGATGTACCAGACTACGGCCTGCTCAATGATCTCGTATGGTCTGATCCTTCTGATACGGCAATCGATTGGGAGGATAACGAGAGGGGTGTATCGTTCTGTTACGGAAAGAGCGTCATCAATGCCTTTTTGGCCACTCACGTGAGTAATCTACTAACCGTTGGCAGACTTGGGCTGATGAACAGGATATGGACCTCATATGTCGAGCACATATGGTTGTAGAGGACGGATACGAGTTTTATAATGAACGGACGTTGGTCACGGTATTCTCTGCCCCAAAGTAAGTTCGTCTCTCTTTCACCGAATCTAAGCTGACTTTCAGCTACTGTGGAGAATTCGATGTACGTCACAATACCGTTTCTTGCATTGCTACCTGCTGACAATTAGAACTTCGGAGCAGTCATGTCGGTCTCGGAAGACTTGCTATGTTCTTTCGAGCTACTCAAACCCCTCGACGGTGCGGCACTCAAGAAGGAAATGACGAAATCAAAGAGGAAGAGGTAAGTTGCTATTCACTCGGTTGTGCAGAACTGATGGAATAGTCTGCAGAACCATCAATCGCCTCCCAACAACCCCATGGCGCAGAGTTACTAGCTCCTCTACTTTCTCCTTTATCCAATCACACCTCATCGTTGTATATCATACAATCTTCCACTCCAATGTAAAACCATCGATCGACTGCTGGGGAATCCAGCTTCAACAAAGAAATGTACCATCACTTATTAGCTTCTTTCACTCTATTCTATTTTACTTTATTTTATCATGTCAAACGTCTCGAAGGGTTATCGGCAGACTGGGACTGGACGATTGAATTAGTGAAAGAAATGCATCCTTGAACAAGAAGTACAGCATTCGCATCTACAAAGCGGGAAATGTGTCTAGATGATATATTTCCCGGGATTTAGGAGACCTTTAGGATCGAACATCTGCTTGATCTGCTTCATCATACCGATAGCAGTCTCGTCTCGAGAGTATCGGATATATGGGGCTTTCATTAGACCTAGACCATGTTCTGCGGAGATTGATCCGCTGTTCTCGGCTTTCATGTCAGCTAGATCCCAGAGGAATGCGAGAGGGACATACCGACAAGTTCGTAGATGTAGGGTTCTATCGTTTCGCGGATCTCTTCCTTGAATTCTCGAGCTACAATGTTTAGGTGGAGGTTACCTATTTATCAGCCCGGACCATGAGTGGAATGAATAGGAGAAAGGACTAACCATCACCCATATGTCCGAAACCTAAACAACCAATGACCTCCCCACTCCCGTCATCCTTCAAATACCCTTTCTCCTTCAATCTAATTCTCATCTTTTCAACTAAACCATACATTTGTTCGAGGGGGACTGATAGGTCGTATTTGTAGACTTTACCGGATTTACCAATTGATTCAGTTATCGTTTCTCGTAGTGCCCAGAAAGCGTGGGATTGGGTTGTGTCCTGCGCTAGAGCACCGTCTAGGACCATCTCATTCGACATTAGGTGTTCGACTAGGCTCGACATTTTCTGCTAATCAGCTCTTGCTCTCACTTGCCTCTATCTCTTTGATTCATCGATAAGGGTGAGTGGACTAACCTCCTCGTCGTGATCGGAATTACTACCACCCGTCTCGATCAAACAATAAAACTCTCCCTCGGTCTCGAAGACCTTCTTAGCCCCTCCAGACTCCTCCTGGTGTTTCCTAACAAACTCATAACTCTTCGCATCAAACATCTCGAATGCACTCAGGATCTCGCCCAAATGCTTCTTTGACTCGATGTAGACCTTCTGAACTGCTTCGTAGGAATCGAGCGAGAAGACTGCGACATTTGTATGTGTTGGTCGTGTTGGGCAGAGGATTGAGATTGCGGTGATGATTCCGATCGTTCCTTCTGAACCGATGAATAATTGTTTCAAGTCGAATCCTGCCCGTCAATTCTCCCTCATAGATCCATCAACAACCAAGGAACGTGACATACCAGTATTATCCTTCCTCAACTTGCTCAACCCGTTCCATATTGTTCCATCAGGTAGAACCACCTCCAATCCAAGCACACTCCCGTGTAAACTTCCATACCTCATCAACCTCAGCCCACCAGCATTCGCGGCAACATTGCCACCAATCTGACATGATCCCTTAGCTCCTAGATCAAGGGGGAAAATAAAGCCTTTCTCGGCTAGGTAGTTGTCCGCTGATTCGAGGATCACACCGGCTTCTGCTACTAAGATACCGGATACTGGGTCGAAGGAGCGCATGTCTGTTAGGTTTGACAGGGAGAGGACGACTTCGTCGCGGACTGGGATTGATCCACCTGAATGTCAGTGACTGTGTGATAGAGGTCGTCTGAGATATCGATACTGCAGATCTTTGAGAAAGGTGAACATACCGACTAATCCGGTGTTACCTCCCTGAGGAACAATAGCGATTCCCTGCTCGTAACAGTACTTCATGACATCCGCCACTTCCTGCGTGTTCTTGGGCTTGACAACAACCCGACTCTGACCCTTATATTTCCCCATCCAATCAACATTGAATCCATCAAGTTCCTCATTACTAGCACTCTCATCAAGTGTGCTCAGAAGCGAAGACTTGGAAGAAAGAAGGGTTCGGAGGTGGCTGACATGTTCTGTCGTGGGCGAAGTGAATTTGACCGCGGGCGTGGAGGATGAAGCGAGCCTCTGACGGATCATTTGTGTACGTGGTAGCTGTAGACGATTTGAGCGCCTGGCTGCCCGGGCTAAGTTTGGTAAGAATGACATTGTGAAGTGTGAGAATGGGAGGCAAATGATGTGACTTTTGGGTTTTGTCGATCTAATCTCCCATATTTCAGAAATCGGATCTTTCCGACGGATCAACTCCGCCAAGCTTAAGGTAAAGGATAGTAACCGCATGGTCCACCATTCGACCTATATACAACATGACAGCCAAACCAATTACTATATCATACAATGACCTCCTCGCCAATGATCAGGACATCTCTAGAAAGATCCAATCAGCTCTAGGCTCAACAGAGGGCTGTTTGGGTATTATCGTAATTTCCGACTTACCCTCCGGATTCAAGGACTTAAGAGAAAGGTTGTTCCACTTGGCTAGTAAGCTCGCTACCAGCTCAGACGAAGTCAAGAGAGCTCTGGAAAGACCGGATACCCATTATCTCTTTGGGTGGAGTCACGGTCAGGAAAAGATGAATGGTGTAGGTCCGCACTTGTTGTACTCTACAGATGAGGGCTGACTGGCAGAAACCGGATTTATACAAGGGATCCTACTATGCCAATCCGCTATTAGATTACCCTGATGTGTCGGATGAGAAAAGAGCAGCTTATCCAGAGTAAGTCCATTCTAACACATTACAGGAATAGCGATTGACGTGAAGGTATTTCGAGGGAAATGTTTGGCCAAAGACGTCCGAGCTAGATGGCTTCGAGGAGTCTTTCAAAGCGTGAGCTCATGCGATATATTCTGCCTAGAGTCAACTGAAATGTAGTATCGGAAAGATCATCTACGATGTCGGCATAACATTAGCAAAAGCCTGCGAAGCTTTCGGTAAGCCCTACACCACCTAGCAGGGAACTGACATTAGTGGCCGACGCTACAGTCAGTAGGAAATCTATCGAGAGCTACATCTCTTCCTCGCAGAGCAATAAAGTAAGTCATCTCAATCATCTTTTGTCTATCAGCTCATCAAAAAGGCTAGACTCCTGCACTATTATCCCCAGGAATCCACCAGCCAGGATACTCAATTAGATTCCCTATGTGGTACTCATATTGATCATTCTCTACTCACTGGACTATGTGAGTGTTCTTCCTGATCCAGAGTGCACTCGGGCTGACGTGGTAGGCTCAGCGATGTACCTGACTTCTCCTCAAGATGGCTCTGTACCACAGGCTGTACCTTCCCCATCAACCTCAGCGGGGTTGTACATTTACCCCAGGACTGCTCCCGGCCAACCCCGCCCAGAAGCCGTCAAAGTAGCCATCCCAGCCGATTGCCTAGGTCCGTTAATCGGTTCAAGAGTGAAGTCAGCTGATGAGACAGCGTTCCAGACTGGCGAAGCTCTTGAACTTCTCACTGGAGGTAAATTAGCCGCCACCCCTCACTTTGTTAGTGGAAATTCAGGCCCCACCAAGTCCGGCGAGGCAGTATCAAGAGAGACATTCGCTTTCTTCCTACAGTACGTTCCTTGTCTCTAAGTGTTATTGATATGGGGCTGAGATAAAGACCTGATGTGGACGATGTGATCGGGCCTGATGGAGAGACTTTTGGGGAGTTCTCGAAGAGGGTGATTGGTAGGCATTATGAGTCTGCAGAGAGCATGAGTGCGAGTACGTGAAGGCGGGTCTACTAGAAGTTCGTCGGCTCCGATGAGGAGGCCCACGAAGCTGCGCAGCGCGGTCAGCCTCGAAAACATGCTTATCGCATGACAGACATAGCAAGCAATGCATTGGTATGATGAGCAGAATTTTATGCTTGTGCAATATTCGTATGGAGTTCTTCACGTCTTTTTTGTCCGATGACCTAGTCCTCACTGACATCTCCAAGTCTGTATTGTCAGCCTACCCTTAAAGTCACAGAGGCAAAAAGCTTACTCGAAGATACCAAGTCGATCAGCTTTTGCGCCTTCGGTAGCTGGACCATTAGCTTTATATCATGTAAACGAGGTCTGGACATACCGGCTTCAATCTTTTTCGTGATTTGGGGGTATGCTCCAGCATATCGACATGACTTGTCGAGGGTAGCGTAGCCTATCTATCAGCTTTTGCCATGTCCCAGATTTAGTCAGCTCACCCTCTCGAACGAGATCAGCGTTTAAGCATGCAAGAGGATCATCTGCGGCATTTGGGTCGGTTGGGTCGATCAAGCGGAGATGAAGGATATTGCCCTCTTTCTGATCAATGTTTGCGATCAATTTCTTGCCCTCGGTAAGCTGGCTGAATCGTCGCCAAGCCTCTGGTCCATATTCACTAGACTTGGGAACGAGCTTGACGAAACTATCATCAGTCAAGTCTTCCAGAGTGGACATACCTGAGCCTAGCATCTTTAGCCTGTCCCTCAAGAGACTTGAATTTGGGATCAAGAGGCCTAATCCTGGAGAATGGCAGTGTCTCTTCGTTTCCGTAATCGATGAATTGCAGATGAGCTTCCTTCTTGATACCGCTAGCTCGCTTGACTCGGGCTCGGTACCATTGGTTGTCTTCGGTGAACTTGGCTGAGACAAGGTCGCCGGTCCTGGGGCTGAAGGAAGCTGAGGCGGCGGAGGTCGCTGATCGGTGGTGGAGTGAGAAATCAGACATAAGCTTCTCGAGTGCTGCGACGCCTATTTGTCAGCTATTACCCGTCAAATTTACACATACTGTCGGACTTGAGGATCTGAACAGAGAATCCAAATGGATCGTTCTCCTTGACAGAAGAGACGTAGACATCGAGATATTCGGGCGCAAGAGCAGCAGTATCGTCCGCCTTGACCTCGACTTCTTCTCCAGTGTAATCGGCCCACAGCTGGCGTCAGCTCGAGATATCAATAGGGTACGTACATTCTTCTTGGCGTTTTTAGCTTCCTCTTCGGCACTGGCAAGCTCTCGACCAAATGGAAGCCCATCGGCAGAGAATGGATGTACAGTTGCCAAACCCTCTCGAACAAGTTCGACAGCTACATTGCTTCCACCGAGGTACATTGCTCCAGTAAATCCACCTTGCTTATCGGTAGAATCGAATGCTAATGTCAGTGACAGCAGAAGAAGGTGACTTACCAATTTCTACATCCCTCTGCAAGTACTTGGAAGCAAACTTGTAAGCCTCTGCACCGTAAGGCTCGGGTTTCTCGGTAGCGTTTCTAGCAGTCCTAGGAGCTCTGACACCAGCAAGGACAAATGTGACCTTAGTGTTTTCCTTTGGCATGTATAGCTTGAACCTTGATCCAGCAGAAACGAAGTCGACAACAGCTTGGTGTCGGCCAGCTCGTTTCCATGATGGTAGGTATTGCGATGCTCGGCTTGCGCTCTCGGAAGCATCAACGATCCGTGGCATAGAGACTTCTTTGGTGGAGTGCATGCCCTTGCCATCTGCGGCCGCACTGCTCGTTAGCTCAATTCCCTTGGGTCATATGTCGTGAGCTCACGTTTGTTCGGCGACAATGAGCTTGTCCAGCTCGGCGGAACGGTCTTCGTCATCACGTTTGTGCCGCAAGACAGTAGCCAGTCCCTTTTCGATCATCTGCTCGGCGATATTACTGCGGATCAGCAAAGTTAAGCTGATGTAACTTACGTGTTTTGACTACCGTAGGTGATGGTGACACACTCTCTCTCTTCGTAATCGCCCTCCTTAGGCTTGATGTAATCAATCAAGACATGAACAGTCTTGCCGACTAGACGCTTTCGCAAGAACCTGCCATTAGCAACTACCTGGATGGCGGACTCACTCCTTGGCCTCATTGGCGTAGTACTGCTGCTTGCCCTCATTACCCCTTGGTCCCCTAACGGAAGCCAGCTGGACCCTCCTCTCGTTCTCCTGACCTTTGGGCACGATGCTCAATTGATCGGATCCCCAGATTCGAGTGACAGTGGCTTCAAGGGTATTGCCTTTCGTAGTAGGGACAGCAGCGGGGCCGTTGTTGGTGGCAGCAGTCCCGTTGGACGGTTTGCTTGGGCCGAAGTTCTCCCAGACACCGAGTCGCTTCTCCTTGGCTGCCTTCTCGGCTGCTCGCAATTTCTCTAGCCCACCGAGAGGAGCGAGAATACCGGCGTGCCACTACCCGTCAGCTTGTTCCGGCGATACGGCGGATAGACTCACATCAATGACTTTGGCCAGACCGGCGGATGTGAGGAACTCGGCAATGTTCCCGTTGGGATGAATGCTGATCATGAGCGATCGGAACGGAGATGTCTTGGACTTACGCAGTACCGATGATGATGCTGGCTCCGCCTGCAGATGGAGCAGGTAGGGCGTTACCCTTTCCAGCAGCAGCTGCTGGAGTGGGACCGCTCATGGCTGCGGCGCTGAGCGAGACAGGGGCTGATAGTAGTCTGACTTTGATGGCACGCTGTAGGAGTCGGACCTCAGTAAAGAATTTGGCCTGAGGTCAGCTGGATACTGGACGTAGGGAGTCATCAGATTCAAGGCGGGTAAGTCGATGCCAGAGGGAGAATACTAGACGATGACTACACTGCAGGTCTTACTCCCTCTGACGTGATGACGATGAAGAAGGTGGTGGAGATGAGGAGGATGAGGAGTTGGAAGTCGAAGATCTCGATTCTGATGAGCAGATCGCAGAGAATTTGGCCTACCTCTTCTCCATATGGTTCGGCGGATGAGCTGTCATCTCGTCCGCTTGCTCTGGGACTTTTTGCTCCAGCGACGACCTGATATCAGCTTTGTAGGGATAATGGAGGTAAGAACTTACCAAGTTGACAAATTGATGATGCTGATCGTCCAGGAGTAGACGGACTCTTAGCTGGGTACCATCTCGAACCTGCTCAACAATGGCTAGATGTAAGCGCATAGTCCTAACTCCACACCAAACAGTATCCGGTGACTCACCATCGAAATCACGATCCTTGTTCTCGGAGATGAACGCATGAGGGTCGGCAGGCATTTGGAACGAAACAAGGCGTTGCTGCAAGTCAGCCCCTAACTCCTCAACTGACGACAAGACTCACACTTTCAGGCTCCTCGCTCCACACACCCTTTCCCTCGGACTTAGCTTGTCCCTCGGCAACCCTCAGTGTCTCTCGTCTCTTGGCTTCTTCCGCGCCCAAACGCCTGACGGCTTCATCGCCCTCTCCCACTCCGTCTCGAACTCGAGCCCAGCCTGATGATGCTAGTAGTACAGCGATATCTTGCGGTGGCTGACCGGGTCCTGCTGGGGCGATGAGGATGTTTGCAAATTCTCGGTCGCCAGACTAGACGTCAGCACGCGACATGGTGAAAGGGGTACAAGCTTACTTGACCAGATGGAATGGTGTGCGTAATGGTGAATGCAATTTCCTTGCCTACGAGGAGGTTTCGTAGGAACTCTCGTGAACCAAACGAGTAAGGCTAAATCAATCAGCTTGTTCAAATAGAGCTGACGAGGGAGCTTACTTCATCTTCCCTTGAGGCCGACCCTAATCTGGGCGCGCTCAAGCCAGCGATATGGAGGACACTAACCAGATCAGCTAGCTCAAATCTGAGCCACATACCGCTCTTTGTGAGGCTTTCCTTTCTCAGGAAGCTCCTTGGGTCGAATGATGACAGTGTCACCGGACAAGACGGCTGTTTTGTCAGTATGGGCACCAAGGACTATAGGTCACACGAACACTTCACGATCTGCTAGTCAGCATGACGCCTCCTCTACGCGACAGAGAACTTACAGCTCGAGTAGACATGCTGATATTGACTGTAATGGCAAGACTGATATGAGTATGAGTGTATGCAGAGCGTGTATGTGTTGAATAAGAGGTAGTGGAAGGTATGGAACTCTTGGACAGAGACAGGTAGATGGTTACTTCACGTGGAGCACCAGTGCAACTTCCAACGGAAACACCAGCACATCTCAAGAGTCGTCTATCAACCTGTACGAGTCAAATATACCCACCTATCTATCCTGGCACAAAGGAAATACACTCGGAAATACGCCATATAGACTCATAAGACGTATCAGGACATCCTTTGATGCGTTGAAGAACAGCCCACACATATAAGATAGTTCGCAATGGATAGTTTATAGCTCATACTTCTTCCCCTCGACCTTCGCCATACCTACTCTGTTCCATCATAATGTGTCGATTCGTAGGTTATTGCCCATTGGATAATAGTAAGACTTATATACAGATCGTCTACAAAGGCAAGGAGCCTATCCAGATCTCTCACTTGGTCACTCGACCAAGGCATAGTATCATCAACCAAGCCTTCGAGTCCAAGCTCAGGCTTCCAAGCAGTCGTCCCATGAACGTATGTACTCGGAATTGTCCGGCGGCAATTGACTTTACTAAGATGTAGGCGGATGGCTTCGGGATTGGATGGTATGACCCCGTCGAAGCGGCACCCGGCCCAAGCCCCCTGAAAGCAGTCGCTAATCCAGCCCCGCAAGCTCTGCTACAGAAGAGTCAGCCAGATCAAGACCACTCGCCGTCGATGAGATTGGACAGATCGGAGGCAGAGAAGGAGCAGGAGGTGCTGAGGCAAAGAGAATTGGAGCAGGAGATGGAAAACGAGCGTCCTTGTGTCTTCAAGTCGATATCTCCGGTGAGCCGCAATTGGAAGATTTGTCTAAGAGGCTGACGCTAGGCTTGGAGCAATGCCAATCTTACGAGACTGGCAGAGAAAATCAGGACTCCGCTACTCTTGTGAGTACCTCTCTGTGTCTCTGATGGTGCGCTGACAACAGTGCACACGTACGGGCATCCACAATGGCCGGTGCTCCGAGTGAGGACAATTGTCATCCATGGATCTTTGATCGACTTATGGTAAGTGAGGTGATCTGGTCACCGAGTATTCCAGCTGATATGTAGTGGATGCATAATGGGGAGATCACAGGTTTCCGCCAAATCAAGCGAGCCCTCCAGATGTCACTTCCAGAGGAGCTCTTCCTGTACCCATCCGGCTATACCGACGCTGAGTGGGCGTTCATGCTTTTCTTGTCGAAGTTGAAGGATCCTCATGCTCGCAAGTTCACCCATACCGAGTTGAAGAACGCCATGATGGAGACTATCGCGACCTTGAACTTAATGCTCAAAGAAGCGGGAATCGTAAGATCCGCGCATCCCTTCTACCAATGTGTAGCTGACTCTCAGACTGGTCCTAGTCTGCTCAACTTCGTGGTTAGTGACGGTGACTCCGTCATTGCTACACGATACATCACCTCCCGCACTTCCGAAGCCTCCTCCCTATTCTTCTCATCCGGCACCTCATTCGAAGAATATCAAGAAGGTGGTCTTTACCGCATGACCAAAGCCGACAAACGAGAGAGTATTATCATGATTGCCAGTGAGCCCCTCACTTTCGAGAGGAACGAGTGGATGGAAGTCAAGACCAATACTATGGTCGTCATTACCCCAAAGGTTCATATCCTTTCAAGCGGTCCTCGATCGTGTGCCAAGCTGATGATAAGATGAACCTTCTTCAGATACCCATCATCGACGAGTACTGGGTACCACCTCAGGATCCAGCCTCTCACAACCGTACCACCGATTTCGCCATTTCTATGGGTTTCGGTATGTCATATCTATTCCAAAGAAATTGCGATCACTAATTGTTAGGTCATGGATTCGCTTCAGCCAAGGCAAGCGCTGAGATTGCTGCATGAGATACTTTCTCATTTCCAATGTTCATTACAGGACTCTCATCCTTCTCTACCTCTGGTTAACTTGTTAGTTATAACCCACCAACTATCTGTAGGTATTGAGGGGATCTCAAGACGGGCTCCCCCCCTTTCACATTATATCTCCTGCTTCTGTTCCATAGTATCGTTAGCATCGTTTGTACAGTACTCCATCAATGCATCAATAGGTCTACATTACAAAGTCACGTGACGCACAGCTGACGCGACTTGTTGATTTCTTTCCGGTCAATGGACACTCACTTTCACTCATCTATGTTGTAATTATGCCCATATCATCTTGAGCATCTTGCTGCTTTATACCACCATCTTGACCGACATCAATAATGTCGGACGATTTCGACGACGATTCATTCTTCGTTGACGACTCGTTTCTCGCTGAGGTCGACAACATTACAGCATCGGCTGCATCGACATTGAATCCAATCCAACAGACGACTTTTAGCCGCACTACATCCTTACCAGCACATAAGCCTACTCCTCCAACTGCCACTACCTCACGATCATACTCAACTGATTTCTCTACAGCTCGCAACGCCTTGGCGGGGCCCAGCAAGACAACCGCCTCCGCTGCGGCAAACCGAAGAGCAGCCATCGCTCAACAAGTCTTTCCAACAGCTGGACCATCTCGATTCTCGCGGCCACCTTCCCGACCTCTCTTCAACCCCTCTTCGGACGACTTTGACGAGATAGACCTACCAACCGGATCACTAGACTTCTTGGATACCATCGCTACCACTTCGAGACCGCCGGCAAATTCATCAGGCAGAGTTCAACCAATTCCCTCCTCCCGTCTAGGATTGGGAAGATCACTAGCTCGTCACTCATCTGGCTCGGATGGCTTCCAAACACACCTGAACTTTCGGCGCGATAAGCAATCGACGAAGGGGAAGAGATGGGATCGAACGGCGTTTGCTGAGAGCGGTCGGAGGGTTGACGCTGCGAAGATAAAGGCTAATAAGGGCCGGAGATTTGATATGGATGATGACGAGGTGATGTCATACGAGGAAGATTTGGGGGATCCTCTGGTACCAGGACCGAAACCACTTGTTGATATCAGTAAGCTCCAAATCAGGGTGGTACCACGCAGGCTGATTCTCAAAGGCTCGAGCTACGGCCCTCCAAAGCACCTTCTCGACCCTGAGACCAAGGGGACATATATCTATCCTACGAATCGGTCTAAGCGGGACTACCAGTACGAGATCGTCAGAGGTTGCTTCACGGACAATTGCCTTGTCGCTCTGCCTACAGGTCTAGGAAAGACATTCGTCGCTGGAGTGGTTATGCTCAATTGTGAGTCCTAGTAAATCTCCTACAGTACAATCTGACTCTCAGTCTATCGTTGGTTTCCAACTGGCAAGATCGTCTTCTTGGCGCCGACAAAGCCGCTAGTCAATCAACAGATTGAAGCTTGTCAATTGACTTGTGGTATCCCTAGTAAAGATGCCGCTGTCATGACGGGATCGAGCGTCAGTCAGAAGGAGAGAGCACGACTGGTAAGCTCAATCGCCCTCCTTTTGCCCCAACGCTGACAACTCAGTGGCGAGACAGGCGTGTCTTCTACTGTACCCCTCAGACCCTCGACAATGATCTCAAGAAAGGGTCGGTCGATCCGAAAGATATCGTCCTAGCTGTCTTCGGTACGTGCAATGTACTCAGATCGATGTCAGCTGATCAATAGATGAGGCTCACAAAGCTTCAGGATCTTATGCTTATACCACCATCTTAGCATACATCACCGCCCACCATCCCCACTTCCGGGTCTTGGCTCTCACTGCTACTCCTGGAGCGGATGTACCCCGAGTACAGGCTGTCGTCGACGCCCTCCATATCAGCCGCATTGAGATCAGGGAGGCAGAAGCGCCAGAGATCAAGAGGTACATGAATGATAAGGTAAGTGAGTCCTCTTCTCAATGGTCCCGTTTGTTGACCAGGCAGAAAACGGAGAAACACCAGGTCCGAATGGGCCCCGTTATCGAGGGTTTCAGAGATCGTTGGGCTGACATCATGAAGGTAGGGTGCATCGGTTTGAGCAAGGCCAGAAGCTGATGAACAGCCATTCGTCCAGAAACTTGTCAGCAAGGATGTGCTCACCGAACGTGATCTGGATGTCGCACGTCTGAAGCCGTTCCGCATGACTGCTAAAAGGATGGAAATCTCTCGAGACCGCAACTCGACGCTGAAATGGTGTTATGGCTCGCTGACAACCATCGAGAAGATGGCAAGAGCGATGGGTCACCTTGTACGTTTCTCAGTCACATCCGAGTATTTATGAACGCTCATGGTCAGCTCGAATTTTCGCTTGGAATGTTCCATACTGCCTTGACCGAGATTGCGGGTGGTCAGAATGAGGCCGGAAAGAAGTCAGGTTCCAAGGCTGGTGCTGGTAGTATACGCAATAACTTTGAGTTCCAGAAACTCCTCAGGGATGTTGAGGCGGAGATGAATCTAATTAGGATCGGAAAGGATGGGAGGACCAAGGCAGATCGACACCCCAAAATGGTCCAGACTTTACAATTGGTATGTCTACACACTAATTTGTGGGATTGGAGCTGATCTGCAACAGCTACTCGACCATTTCCAGCTTGCCGACGAGGACGAGAGGGAACATGGCGTCAAAAATGATACCAGGGCCATGGTTTTTTGCTCTTTCCGAGATTGCGTCCTTGAGGTCGTAGTGAGTCGTTCTCCTCTTCAGGCCTATAGAGCCAAGCTAAGCAAATAGGATATGCTCAATCAGCATCCAGAGTTACTTCGCGCGACGAAATTCGTAGGGCAATCTCAAGGAAAACAGGAAATCGACAAAGGCTTCAATCAAAAGGAGCAGAAGAAGGTATGTAGGATTCGACTTGCACAATATGACTATCGTCATATTCAGACATCCCGCCTTTCATGCACTAATCAGTCAGACTATCCAAGAGTTCAAAGAAGGGAAATTCAATATCCTCGTCTCTACCTCGATCGGAGAAGAGGGTCTTGACATTGGTGAAGTCGATTTTGTAGTTATCTATGATATGCCCAAGCAATCGATCAAGCTCGTAAGCTGCCATCCATCAATCATCTCCTCATCGGATCGAGCTCATGTCGTAGCTCCAACGTATTGGTCGAACAGGTCGAAAGCGTGACGGAAAAGTCCACGTCCTCATGTCCGAAGGGCGAGAGGATATGAACTGGGATTCAGCCCAGCAAACACATCGAGAGATCCAAGAAGAGATCCTTCACTCGAGAAATCTGGAATTGTTCGAGGATGTCGAGCCGCTCCTGATACCTGGGCAATTCCCGAAATGTGTTGAACAAGAAATGCCGGTCGACCCATGGGATCCGGCCGACCAGAAGATGAAGACGCGCTTACCCGGAAGTCAAGATGTCAAGACAACCAAGACAACCAAGAAAACAAGAGGTCACGAAATCCCCGACGACGCGATCGATGGATTTATGAGTGTCGCCGACCTGCTCAAAGGGAAAGGAAAAGGCAAGAAACGAGCTCGAAGTCCGACTCCAGTTCAATCCGAGAACGATGACGACGATGAACATGACGAGGAAGCAGAGAATGCGCTCCTCTACGGTACCGTCAAACCCACCACCATCACCGAGAAATCGACGAAAGCTCAAGCCGCCAAGGGGCGGGCAACAGGTTTGGAGAAGAAGGCGGAAGCTATCGAGAAGAAGAAGGCCGCAAACAAGAAGGCCAAAGTCAGTTTGCCCAAGGAGACCAAGGAGGAAAAGAAGAAACGTTTAGAATCTGAAGAGACGACAAAGATGGCAATCGATTTCTTCAATACATACGGCCCAGTCCGGCGTGGACGTTCCTCTCCCCCAGCTACTCCGCCTACATCATCACCTTCTGAAGCTGACCGGCCTACGCGGATCAAGCCAAAGAGGGCCGGTCATCCGCCATCCCCGATCTCCGATGAATCGCTCTCTAAGCTCGGTCCATCGACTATTATCTCACCTGGCACTGCTGCTCGGGCTGGGCTCAGTCAGCTTGATGCGCTCGACTTCAGCTGGGATGATGATGATATGGACGATATCCAGGAAGTCCGAGCTGGACCTAGCCGGCCTATAAGACCTCCTCTTGTACAGTCAAGGTCAACCGCTATGATGCCTCCTCCGCCCGTTCCTGCTTCGCGCCCATCAGTGTCACCCGCCAACAGAGCTGTGGATTCGCCCGTGAGTTCGCCATTTGATATCTCTCCAGCTCCCAGAGCAGCGATCCGCAATCGACCAGTCGACGACTCATCTCCACTTGTCCCATTACCTCGTCGACCACGACACACCCGAGAGCGAAGAAGGCCGCGAGTTGACAAGGAAACTATCAACAGCCTTGTAAGTGACCGACTTCCCTCTGACTTCCCTCTGACTGAACACTACCCATCCGTCTGCTCCCCGTTTCTCTGATGCTTCTTGGCTTCGTTCGGGAGGAAAGCATATTCCCATACGCTCGTGTCAATTGGCCATCGGGCAATTCGGTTATTCAAGCTTAATCTCAAGTGTCAACTGACACATAGTTCGATCTAGATGTCGGCGTATCAGGTGACGAGCAATCAGCAGATGAATCATCAGGAGAGGAGTCCGAGTCCGATAGGAGGTTCGCCAATGACTTCCAGCCTACCCAGGCTCCAGCTGGATACGATCAACGAGCAGTCTATGCAGCTGGCCTGTCAACTCAAGCTCCAAAGTCAGGCTTAAACTTCCGTTCTGCTCAAGTCGTCAATGCCAAAAAGGAAGCATTCTTTGCGAAAGCACGAAAACCGGTGCTATTGACTGATAGTGAGGGAGAGGGTGATGGGGAAGAAAATGAATACCAATTGGGTAGTTTTGTGTGTGATGACGAGGATATGGGATTCGAGAGTGAGTTCATGTCGTCTCGTGGTCAAAGAGAGCCGAGGCTGACGAAACAGCGCAAACGCATAGCGATCCTCTTTCATGCGCTTGAGTTTGACGCAATCCTTCCACTATGCCGTGTTTCGTCTCCCGATTTATTCTTCCAGTGCTTGCCCTGCTATTGTAGCCAGTATGTACTCATGGTAATGTGGAATTCATAACGATGTAGATCATTCTAAATTTCCTACTCTATCGTTATCATTCCCTGGGTATGGGTTGTAGATGGAGGTGAAGGTGGGTAAAGTGGATGGATGATGAATAATACTGTAGCTAACTTAATGTCTCGTTCAGAGCTCCCATATCAAGCAACCTAGAGCTAGATTGAGATGTCCTTCTGGACATGGGTCTACTCGACGAACGAGAGTTGGTACCACTATACCGTTTCTCTTCATGTCCAAAGCCCTGAACCTTCTCACGAGCTGAATGCCTTTCGCTCTCACCCTCTGTATAGTCCCCATCATCATGGCTACTCTCGCCTGCCGAATTAGGGATGTCCGATATTGTCAATCCCCTTTTACGAGCTTGAGCAGGTCTTTGTGGGCCAGGATATGAAGCTGATCTTCGTCGTTGCCTGCCAGTCTGGTGATATGCGTCGTACTCGTAGTCGTCGCGAGTCTGATCTCCATCATAGGGGTTGTTATGATGTTCATCGTCGTGCTCGTGTAGATGAGCAAGTGGGACTGGAAGAGTGAATGACGATAATTCGATATGTCGAAGTTGGACAAGTGTTTCGTGATTGAGCTGAATATCGAAGAGGTCAATGACGAATCGTCTGACCGGGGCGGGATAATGGTTGGTCGAGATTATGCGTAAAGCTCGATGGAATAGAGTCATGGAAGAGAAGTAGCGGCTATGGCGGTTTCGTACACTATTATGTTAGCTAGTACCGACGTAAAGTTGGGGTAGCGCACCGCTTGAGGTTGTTCATAGCACTAGCAGCCAGAACGTAATTACTCAGATTGGCGATAGACGTCATGATCTCGCCTTCTAGTCCTGTAAGTTTGGGTAGGGGTAGCGACGGCAGCGACGTGTCGGCCCGTTTCCACGGTTGGATCTGACGACATCAGCTCAGCACTCAAAGCAACGTGGAAGTAGGCTCACCTGGGAAAACCGATCAAGACTGGTAGGCAACACCAAGCCGGTAGTAGCGCCCATGGCAGTCCTGGTAGATATCCAGCCGTTCTCCTCGAGCATCTCCGCACCGCGGCGTCCAGTGGACAAAAGACCTAGAACAAAGAAGCCAGTACTGATCTATCAGCTCTGCACCACCATCATCACTCACCCTCGAATGCTCAGAACAGGTGACTGCTCTGCTACTTCGACAATAGCCTCGATGATCTCCTCTTCCTCCAAAAAATGTACACCATCATCGGTAGATCCGATATTACCCTTACTCGTAAGCAACGGTCACTAGGACGATTGAGAATGGACATACCAATGCCCAGAGGGCGCATTTGAGACTGGCCAGGATGGTTTCGTCTTTGCTCTCTAAACCATGTTGGCGAACAATGGTCGCTAGCGGTCTAACGACGTCTTGTTCCCGAAGGTAATCGCAACCCTCGGGCGTCTTCGTCAACTCGCCGAAAAAGTGAGATGGAGCGGTTCCATCGTATGTCCTGGAATGTCAGCGGCGAATACCGGTTTGGGCATGCTTGACGTACCAGTAATCCTCAACGGTATCGCTCGTAAAGGGCTTCAATGTCGACGAAACCCACGTCTCGACTTCGATCACATATAGCATATTCTTATCCTGTGGAGTCAGCTGTCGCCTTGCAAGTCGCGAAGCAATTTACCGTTAACCATATCTCCATCTCCCGGTCGATGTATTGCGCATCCTGAAGATACTCAAATCCGATCGAGGTTGACACAAACCTCATCTATTAGCCCAACTACAGGATGGACGAACGAACTTACCGCATAAACAGGGGATGACCGATATCTCCCAGATGTTCCAGCGCAGGACGCATTGCGACGACCTTTTGGAGTTTTGACTCGTCGGTGCACACCTCTTCGAGATACATGACGGCCAGATCGCAGATTTCGATGGCAGTATCGTATAATTGGGTTATCATAAGCTGTAAGCCCCAATCGTCCAACAGGGGAGTACTCTGGAGTATGCGACCGAGTTGATGGGTCGCGAATAAACGGGTAGGCTTGTTATTAGCAAAGCTTCCCATCGAAACTTCAACTTACAAGGCTGGTCGTAGTCAGAGCTTTCGACAGAACTAGACGAGGATGTCCATCACTATGATGCGTCAGCACGGAGACGTCAATCGCAAGGAAAGAACGTACAGCGTATAGTCGAAACACTCGATAGCGTACCGGACAATTTGCTCTCGAGCAGGCTGGGCGGTGAGATGGTAAATCGAGGAGAAGAAGCGGAACTTGTCAAGCAGCCTGCGTCGTCAGTGATTGACCGTCTCAGGCTTAAGATCACGTACACTAATCCCTCTCGGCTCTTGGTCATTGTACCTAGCATTTCAAAGTAACCGTGAGTCAAGGTCCGCTCGATCCGGTCCTTCGAGAAGATAGGGTGAGCGGAAGGTCTTCCGGATTGCTGAATAGTCAGTGACCTGTAAAAACAATATTCACGGCAAAATATACCTCATCAATATCGCTGAAGCAAGCAGCCATCTGCGGAACAAGCTTATCTTCCGCCAAGTACCGGATACCTTCCGGGCACGACAGCATAGTGTTGAGTAAGATACACCCCAAGGTGACCCATTTCTGAGTAGGCTGCCTATCAGTCAAACCCCGCAGTAGGGCGAAAGTGATTTACCCTTGAACGCCTGACCAACGAGAAGCGGCCGTTAAGTGGATGAAAGAAAGCAAAGAGCCGACGAACGAATTTGGTCGCTTTGATTGCTTCATCGAGTCGTTTCGGGTTCATTAATGGTCCTTCCAGTAGATCGACAATAAGCTCGTAGTTCCACTTGGTATGATCTCGGTTGAGGATGATTCCTGAGTCGTTGATCATTTGTATGAATTGTCTATCATCGAGTGCTAGACCCTGGCGAAGCTTGGCTTGCTGTATCATCATCTGGCCGCGGTCTAAGGGGTCATGTCGATTCAGCCTGTACATCAGCGGCAATCTACTGGATTCAGGATCACGGGGCCTTACGAAGTTTTTCGAGTGAGCAAAGTAGATGCTGCTTTCTTGCGATTTCGGGTCAAGCTGCCAATGGAGGACAAAGCAGATAGTGCAGAGGATCGTTTGATGGGGCTCTTGAAGTCCATAGACTCGGCGAACAGTTTCGGCAATGCCTAGTTATAAGCAGCTGATCGCCAGACTCCACGAGAGATAGCTTACCTGCATTTGCGCGGCATAGGGTAGCGGTAAGATCCGATTTGCCTTTTGAAGCATTTCACCCAAAAGCAAGGTGGCTTTACGGTTCAAAGCGTTAACATTTTCGCCTATAAGCGTCACCAGGGCCTAATGGATGTCAGCACAGGTCCGTCAAGGTCGAATGGACTCACATCGAGTAGGCCTGCATCGATAAATGTGGCCATCAGCAAGGCCACGTATTGGTCGATCAGGTTCAGCGAATCAGGAGCCTCCACTTCCCCAGTTTCTTCATTGAGCGTTGATGATACTGCTTCCTGTGCCCGATTGTAAACTGGCAGATTAGCATAATGAATTGCGGTTTATGTGGTCTCATGGCTCACCAGTTAGCCGTTTACCGTCCAGGAAAGCGTCCTTCCAAGTGGGCAATTTGATCTTGAATATGGTGAAAAGAAGATTGAGTAGAGCGTCCCGCATTTCATCGTTCGGTACCAGTAAAGAGCTGACGAGCGAAGTGATGGCCCGGCGACCGTCCATGCAGAGGTACAACAATCCTGATGTATCAGCTCGGTACGGCGATTCAGGGACCAAGCATTTACCAGACCAGGTATTCAACAAGATGGTGATGTTTTTGACGGTAGCTTTGATCTTCTCTAGTTGCTTTCCAGGCTGGCGAGTCGATGGTTTTGCTTGATCCTCGGTAAAGCCGACAAATGCGCTCTGGAAATCAGTGCGGATTCAGGGTATCAGAGAGAACGAACCTCTACATCGGATCCCGGGACGAGGCGATGCCGCGTATGAGGGAAATTGGCCAAGAAGGTAAGCAAGGCGGACACCGATGGCCCAAGCTCCGACGGTCCATCTTTCAGCACCGAAAGGACTATACGAAATGCGTCCGTCTGCATCAGTCGATCGACATCGAGCAAACCTGCAAATCAGCTTGCTCTGTGCCAGCCAAATAAAACCTACCGATTTCAATGAGAGTCTGCATACAGATCGTCCTGAGCGCATCGTCCGGATTTTCCGCTACGCTGACCAGACTCCGTAGAATGCCGTCGGTTAAGGGTACCCTCTGAGTGAGGATGGCGACAAATATGCTGGTGGGGTCTTGCGCTGGCGTTGCTCCTTGTCGAGACTGAGAGCTACGGGGACGCGAATGCGAGCTCCTCCGACGGCGTCTAGATGCCGGCCGAGAGGGAGGCGAGGGGACTGGGAGCACGATTGCAGCACGGATCAGGCGAAGAGCTTGTTCTCGCTCGTGAACGCACTTGACGTCTCGTGTGAAAGTTCTACTCCATCAGTACATGCCGAGGGACAAGGTCAAGCTGCGCACCTAATGAACAGCCATTCGATACCAGACTCCAGCATGATACCCCATGACGGACGATCGAGAACATATCGCAATAGTCGATAAGCTGCAGCCCTGGTACGAGGCGTGACAGCATCGCCGAGGAAGCGCATTGCTCTAGACGATCAGTCTTCGAAGCAGATATTCCCGTTGTACTCACCCATCTATAATATCCTCCGTCCCCAGCAGGACCCTGATAGAAGGAGCCTTTTTCAACATGCCGGCCAACTTCGTCATGCACTGCCAAGGTTCCTCCCCCATGTCCACTTCCTTTCCTTTTCCAGTCATTCGTCTGCCCAAATCTCGCAATCGATTTATATGGGCAACAGCATTCTCTATGATTCCAGCGTTATGTGCTTCCTCTGCAATCTCTCCCGGTGAAGTTGCAGAAGGCATCCAACCCATCCTTGATGATCCGACTCCTTCTCCTTGTCGAGGACTGCCAAGCGAGTCGGCTCCAATGGAGATACTTCGCGGTCTCTGCGACTGACCGGACCCAGGCATGAGGTTGTGAGATCCGGCCCGAGATGGTGTAGTCGGTAAAGGAATCATATTTGGAAACACGTCGAGTCGTTCGCGATCTGGCGTGACGCGGGATGTTTGCCGTGACACAAGCGGACGTCCACTGGTCAGAAGTGTGGAAGAAGAGGTGGATGCAGACAGCTGATTGACGGAGAGGGACGAATTCGAGCTAAAGCCGTGGAGTCGGGCTTGTGGTCTCATTCGAGATCGAAGTGGAGTGGCTGTATATCAGCCAGGCCCAGAGCTCGCGTGTTATGCAGCAAGTACTCACCTCCTCGAAGCCTCTCAAGTTTATCCTCGAGCTCCCTTATCTTGTTGGCGGCAGACTCGAGCTGGGCAGTGATTTTCCCCTTCATTCCACCACTGTCGTCCCCACTTCGTTGTTCAATGACCTGTATACAAGTCAGCCTCCATAGCTCATTCCCAGCAAGAGTTCCGCTTACGTCCAGCATCTTTTCCGCTCCATATTGCACTCTCCGCTCAATGCCCAACTTAGCCATGACGCTCTCGACCTGCTACATTAGTCTCAAAACCTCAGAGCTCGGATGGGCTGACCGTTTCCTCTTCATCGTTCATCGTCTCCTCTCTGCCAGCTTCTGCTTCCGCCGACTGAGGAATCCGCACCGTAGGCCGTTGGGGCGAGGAGCGGATTGGTGAAGCCATAGCGACAAAACCAGCCGTGTTGAGTTCGTCAAATCTCGGTGACGTCAAGAAGTTGTGCGAATCAAGCGCGAGTCATTGTTGAGCTAGAACTTCGGTCCAGGAAGATTTTGGGGTACCTCAAAGTCTGATTTTATGTGTGTGCCTTCCACTTTCTATTTCTGGAGGGCGCTAGGGATCGGAGTCGAGGTGAGAAATAATGGTACAGGCAGAGTGTTGGTAGGTGAATCTCATTTCAGTTGGTGCACATCCGGTTGTGGCACACTGTGTGGCAGGAACTGTGTCAAGACTATACACTTCACTTCACGTGGGATTGCTGTATCCCTCCTGGCCTCTCGTCGAGTGATGCAGAGAGCAGAGAGCAACAAGCTACTGGCAAGAATCCTTTCTGAAACATTTGACCCCAGCCTTAGTATCATCATGAAACAGGCAGAATCCCGAAGTGGGGCAACACATCCAGTAAGATTGTGGTCTTGCGAACTCACGGACTCGATAACGCGAACGAGATGCCGGTGCGATACTAATGGCTTGACCTGATTTCAGGTTTGACAGCTGCCTAAGCCAGGGGAAGAAGGTCATATGATGCATGTTGTCTACAGCACTCTTCTGAACGTGTCGTCATACGACTAAACGTCTTTCATGCTCTGTGCAATCCGCAGATACCCTCCATGGTATTTCGCGTCCCAGTCATGACACTGCTGCAGTCTGGGCTGTCAGCATAAGGTGCTCAGCACAACATAGCACTCACTTTGACAATGTCTGCCATGAATTGTTGGACCACCGCGATGAGGGAGCAAAGATCTCGATAACGGCCGTCCCAATGAGCTTGGTATTTCTGTTTGTCCATAGCCTTCAGAACTTCTGGTGAGATGGCGTCCTCGAGATGCGCCAAAGCGACCATGTATGAATGCCTGTTTCCCCTCGCCGACCTGTAGTGCATGTGTCTCCACGTCCATACAGGATCCACCCAGCCCGCCCCGCCCCCGATCGTGATTATTCGGAGTGTGCGTCGTGACCAGCCCTTCACACTCATGACGCATTCTTGCAGAAGAGCCTGATCGATCGACTTGGGTACGACAAACTTTGCGAAGCCCAGTAGGTCTTTGCTTGTGCCGATATGGTCGGCCGGCGCGAATTCCATGCTTCGGATCAGCTCACATCAGTGGATCTTGGATAACACTCACTTCTAGAAGGTGAGATGGGAAGGCAGTATCCAAGAAAGAGCTCGCCTTCTCACCTTTGAACACCGGAACCTTGACTCCGCGCAGCTCGCTAGTCATCATGTCTGTCCACCCCTTTCCGTTGCCTATACCGGAAACCCTCAACTTGAAAGCTGAAACACTCTAAGTGCCTGGAAGTAATCAGTCAAAGGATAACCCCAAAACTAGGTGGTAGAGTTACGTCCTAGATGCTGGACCCGAAGCATGCCGTCAGAGGGTTTCGGCTTTGATTCTTTTGTTTGAGCGCCTTCAGAGGAGGACGGCGATCAAGAGACCATGTTGTAAGTGGAACGGAACCCTGTGCATCGGCTTTACGATGGTGATCATCAGGAGGCATTCAGCACCGCCTCTTTTCTCGTGAGCAAATTAGCAGCTCTTCTTCAGATGTATCGTGATTACGCTCAACACGAAACGAAGTCTTCAAATGTGCGTCTATTTCCAGCTGATCTCGGGCTGATCGAACGATGACCGAAATGATCGTCCGACGCGTCCATCAACCACACTACAATGTCCCTTCCAGCGAACCAAGCACTACCGACCCCAGAAGTCCTAGCTTCCATCAGCAAAGAGGAGATCTACGATAAAGAAGGAAATCAGCATGCTTTGGGAGATTTAATATCTGGCAAAAGGACGCTTTTAGTGTTTATTCGACATTTCTGTATGTCCTTTAGCGTAACGTGTTTGGATTAAAGCTGATTCAAGGGTGTAAGAATTGCCAGGCATATGTTCGTCGGATTGGGGAGATCGTACCTCCTTCCTCCCTTCCGGTCGATACTCAAGGTGTGTCGCACATCCGGCACAGTACTGATACCAGTCTTAATTATCGGTTGTGGATCGTACCAACCAATTGAGCAGTATATCACAAGCACCTCATCGCCTTACCCGGTATACGCAAACCCCTCTCTGTCCTTGTATAAAGCTCTGGAATTCAAAGCCTCATTGACGGATAAAGCTAAAGACGACCCCGAGAAGGATTATATGGTTGGGGCAGGAAGTGTTTTTTCAAGGGTTTTAGGCGGGGTCAAAGGTGCTCTCGGTGATTTAGGCAATTTCGGAAATCAAGGTCCAGTGGCTCAGAATGGCGGTGAGGTGATCATGACGCCTGGTGAGCTTTCTTTGTTTACCAGAAGATGAGCTGATGAACAGATGGTCAATGCGAGTATATCTACAGGATGCAGAATACTGTCGACCACACCGACATCTCCAAGATATCAAGCTTGCTGGGGGTGAACGCTTGATCAGAACGACCGACATTACAGTACTTGTGCCAAAGCTTCCATGGGTTAGGCCTTATAATTGCATGAATACATATTGACTCCCCCTTCTGTACTTCACTACGCGGTAGCAGCCTCGAATCCTCCTGCCCAACTCTTGACCCATTTGCCCCACCAACCACCACTTTGACCTACAGCTCCACCGCCCCCGGACGATGCGCCTGAACCACCTACTATCCTACCTTTGCCGATGTGAGATTCGGGGTATAGGGCAGAGCGGAGGTACATTGATGACGCCGAGAGTGCGAGTCCTGCCCATCCCCATAGAGCGCCTTGGACCATTGGCGACAGCAGCTACATTGTTAGCTCTTGGATTGAATCTGGTGGAAGCATCTGTGCGTGGGCGCCGTGATGAGGATGGAGTTGTTAGAAGATATCAGAAAGAGACTTACTTGATCTCGGAATGTTACCCATGAGAGCATACCCCATCTTACATCAACCTCTCTACCCCAGTGAAACACCTCATCGTCCTCTGTAGCTTCCATGCTCTTGTGTTTATCTCCCTCTCCTCCCTCATTATCTTCTCCGACTTGTCCTCGTTCCTCAATAGCTTTCTTTGACGGTTTTGGAGTTAAGAAAGGTCGTATCGAAAGTAGGTATGACTGACCATCAGCTACTACCCTGCTCATGTACGGAGGTAAATGATGTTGAGCTCACCTGTTCGAACCTCAAATCAGGCATAGGAGGCATGACCTGCCTAACTCTACGTCTAGCCTCCCTCTTTACTTTCCGTTCATCCCCATCGATCGACTCCTCATCGTCGTCTCGAGCAGGTAGATCATTCGGGAATTGTGTTTGTGATGATCGATGGATAGCCTGAGCATGACGTCCCTCGGACTCTCTGAAAGGGTTATGCGATGGATTAGCGGTCGTCATTGTACTTGAAGTAAAGAAGTTAACGGCGTTGGGAAGCCGTCATGAGGATCTCGGAAATGGTGCGTGCCTTATAACACGTGCCATTCCATTCGACCTCGTTGAGCAGCCAGCAATAATGAGAGTCTGTACTGTATGATCAACATGGACCCTAGAGCACCTATTCCTCTCGTCCCGCTCCACCTGACGTCTCTGGCGATATTGTCACCCACGAATCACCCCATCTTCGTACATTCCTTCACCGCAAAATCAGATGAATTGAGGCATTACCACCTCTCCCACGCCGCAGTGGACGTCATAGAAGAGCGGAGTGAGTACCACCGTACTGTATGCTACAACACTGATCAGATAGTCGTCATGACTAGTACACCGTCTAAACCTGCTGATGCGTACTTGGGACTACTTTTTTGTATGGAAGATATGGCTTTGTAAGTTCCTTACTGTATCGTGCTGAGGACAGCTATGGGTTCCAGTCAAATACGAAGCTGAGAATGGTACTCTCGGTAGCTCTTGTGGACGCCATGATAAAAGATTCAGATATAGTAGCTGTGAGTCTAACAACACTGCAAGGGCTGATAACAAGATCTTCCGGGCTGTTCATCAGTTACTGCTTTCTGCAGTGTACAACCCTTTTCTCAGCTTACCGCCTTCTTTCAAGGCCATGCCCGCGACGGCGGCCGGAGCGGAAGAGAAGAAGGAAGCAACGACACCAGTACGGAACACACAGATTCCAGGATCAAAGATGTTCACAACAGGAGCCGAGGACATCGAGGGTTCATGGCTAGAAGGTAATGACAAGTTCATGAAGGGTATCACGAAACTAGGAGAAGTCTTGAATGGCGGTAGATAGAACAGTGAGTCCTCTTGTCCGACAAGACTGATGATAGGTGACTGTACATGACGAAATGCAATGACTATTACGATACCCTACCTACATATGCACTGACAGTGAGAATCAGGTCTGAAGATGAGCAGTAAAGGCACAAACCCACCTTTCTTGCCTAGTCTACATTAGCCCTCAGGTTATAGTCCATCAGACCAATATACAAAGCCCTTTATTGACACGGCGTACCAGAGCTTGATGGTCGTAGTGACAGATACGGGGCGGACATCTCATGTCATATGTAAACTAGCGTTGTGGTGTTATGCATCATATACTGTGATTCTAGTCTACTGCCTACATGGCTCCCTTGAGCCACTTGACTACTTCGTGATGAATGTCCTTCAACGCAAGATCTTTATCATGTGGTATAGCTTCTTCAGCACCTTCCAGGGATTCATACCGCCTACCCACGAGGGATAGGGCTAATGTATCCAGGTAATCCTGCTTAACCTTAGTCGCTTCAGCTGAAGCATTGAGTGGAGGGGAGAGGTGGAATATGAAAGACGTGATAAGTCCATGTCGAGCATTCAGCGATACAGACTGTCATTCAGCATGATCTAGGAATATGGAAAACGACGTACGAGGGAACCAAATGATAATTCCCCTTCGATCTGATTACTGAATTCCGGACTGGACCCATATTCCCATTCCCAAGTTTTCATTTCTTTAACCCCATCCCAGATCTTCTTTTCTGCGACATCTTCTTCCTTTACATACGTAACCTCCATGGGAGGGGAATTTGGGATCTCATAAACCCTCTTGAATTCAGAAGTGACGGCTTCGGTGAAAGAGTCGTGGTCTATCCGGGGTTTGTGAGGAGACAGGTAAGTATTGAGAGTCGTTACAGGTGATCGGAATGAGGGGATCCCTTTCGTTTCGATATTTGGCTATATATCAGCATCTACCTTGGGCATGAGTGGGGACATACTGAACTGGTCTTCAAGGCTTTCCCCAGTTCTCCTAATGATGACGAAATTAACATAGTCCCGTGATGATAAGCCCGATGTTGGATGATCTTATAAGCCGATCCAGAGACGTAGATCGTTAGCACATATCTCACCTCAAGAGGAAAAGACCTATCTTCAATTCCTTCTCGCCATCTCTTATAATTACATCATTCCTCGAATTGACTGTACATCTCTCCACTCCCAGTCCCCTGACTGCTTTAGCTACCAGCTCAGCCCCATGTGCTCTGGTAAATAAGAGTCGGGGAAGGATGATCGAAAAATTGGTATTGCCCATATCGTGGAATACGGTGCCACCGCCTGAACGACGTCTTATCAGGGGGATGTCCCATTTGACGAGATCCCGGGGAGTTGTTTCCTTCCATGGGTTCTGACTATCAGTGCTGGCTCATAGAATGAAAGGAGACTGACTTGATTCCGTCCAATGACTACGCATGGTGTATTCCTATAAATGAACAGGACAGGTTGATTTCGAGGTGTATTCCGTAAAAGCCTTTTTGTCAATACCGTCCTCAACAAGCGACATACCAGTCCTCATAAGACAGGTTGAACCATGGGTCATTTGATTCAGATATATATGCCGCTGGCTGACATCAGGTCTGAAAGCTTGTGGGACGCACAGAAGATAATTCAATAGCCTCAGAAGCAGGTGTCTGGGGTTGTGCATCTTTATCGTTCCTCCGTCTAGAGGTGGATACGATTGACCGGGTATAGCCTTGTCGCTGTACCGAGCTGAGCAGAGAGGATGCGAAGCGAGACGAGCATGGTTGGGATAGGAGAGATGTTAGGGACATTGTAATGTGAGTGATCAATCTGCATCATGGTTCTTGGTTCTTAATCCTTGATCGGCTTGCAGGCACCGGACCAGACATTCGTACTTTAAATGTGCTATTCATACGACTACAGTCACGAACTCTGCCGACAATGAAGCTAGGAAGCCTTAACAGACCGGACGTCCGCCGCGTCCATATGCATCCCCTATTCCTCACTACCCATATGCATGTGCATGAGCTTCCAGCTACTTAAAGATCCTCCTGCTCCCTCCTTCAACGGAATCAGATCGTCGCGTCGCGTGAAAACATTAGATGACGCGGATTCCAGGTCAAGATTGATTTCTTTTGACTATACTATACCCCTGCCTGCCTATATAAAACTGCTACACTCCTCCACTCTTGACCTGATACCATATAGTCAAGATGAATCGCAGAGGTCATATGTCACATAAGATCCCGAATGTCAAACTTCGTCCGGTACCGACTGCAACGACAAGGACGAGGGGGAATCAACGTAGTCCATCACCCTTGACTGGGATGGACGCTGTCATTCATCAGAGGGAGATCGAAGGCGAGGACGGTATATCTATACGTCTGAAAGCAGAGGGTAGCTGATGATAGATGAGGACATGTCCAGTGCGGCGCTGAGGAATGTTGAGAGACCGTGGAAGGGGGTTG
>Ga0265780_10001841_pt1 | contig 29388 bp, 19 predicted proteins | sample P1T30metagenome_FD_192432 | JGI IMG/M metagenome (GOLD analysis project Ga0265780, IMG submission 192432) | Plant litter microbial communities from East Loma Ridge, Irvine, California - P1 T30 | ecosystem: Environmental > Terrestrial > Plant litter > Unclassified | place: USA: California... | reverse complement strand
GCTGGTACGCCGCGCGGAATCTACCCAACATGCTCCTGGTGCATTTCAACGATCTGAAGGCAGACCTGGACGGCGAGATCCGCAGGATCGCGGAGTTTTTGGACGTGCCGATCACCGAGGACAAGCGTGCTGATGTCTTGGAGCACTGCACGTTTGCGTACATGAAGAAGCACGCGGCGAAGATGGCCCCTCCGCAGGCGGCTTTGGTCTGGGAGGGTGGTGCTGACACTTTCATCAATAAGGGTTCGAATGGGAGGTGGAGGGATGTGCTTAGTGCTGAGGATGTGAGGATGTATGAGGAGAAGGCTACCAAGGAGCTTGGAGAGGAATGTGCTGGTTGGCTTGCGACAGGGAGGGAAGCGTGGGCGACGTAATTGGTTGGTTACCTTGACCTTTCACGTTAGTTTGGTCATGTGTACGAGGTACGATATGTGACCTAGTTGCCTCGACAAAACACTGTCCTTGAAGCTTTGATCGTCTCACATTCGTCATGCTTGTCATCAATCTTATGCTGACTATCAGTTCTCAATCTATTCCAGTAATCGATTTCCCCCCCCAACCCCAACTTTCCGTTGCCTGCACATCTCCTATCCATCATCTCTTTAAATGAGACGGCCAGGAATACCCTGCTTGTCGCACTCGCCAGGAGTCATACCCTCCGGACAGATCCCATCAGAAAAGACATTCTCTGCAATGTAGCCACAGCTGCCCGACTGAGCGATCTGCTTGTCGCCCTTGTAAATGGTAAACCCAAGACCACAAGTTCCCTCGCCTTCGCCATCCTGAGGCGTTCCGTAGTAAAAGTCGCAGCCCGGCACGCTGGGACTGGGGTACGTGCTGCTGGTGCCGCTCCATATTGAGGCCGCACACTCGGGGTCTTCCTGGCACGCCTGGCAGCACGCGGATGCGTCCTTGTGGGCGCCGGTGGGGAACTCGCGATCATAGCCGGGAGGGCTGCGGGCGGTGTTGCCGTACCAGGCGATGCCGTCTTCAGGCAGGCCCCTGAAGCCACTCCTGGCGTGGCTCAGACCGTCGGTGCCGATCAGGTTGGTGGGAGCACACTTCAGTGCCTGGGTGGCGGTAGCGTTGGCGGTTGCGGTGGTGGAGGTGATGGTTGAGGTGCAGTAGCCGTCGATGGATGAGGTGCTCGCGCTGTTCGTAATATATTCGGTCGCTTGGGTTTCCAGTGTGACGGCGGGAGCGGTTGTCGTGGAAGCGTAAAGCCAGTTCGTGTATGTCGCGGTGGTTGTGCCGGGATACTTGTAGACGAACTTGCGCGCTGGGGCGCATGAGGTCGATGGGCGGAGGGAAGACGAGGTAAAGTCGCCTGCGTAGACGGTCGAGGTATACTCGACGTTACTGTGCAAAGTCGTTAGCGATTCAAATGCGTCTTGCAAATTATAAGAGTTCTTCCATTGGATGGAGTGCGTGGCGATGCAAACTTACTGAGTTTTGGTGGTGCAGGTCTGTTCGTAGACGGGTTTCTGGACAGTGGTGGTTCCAGTTGTAACATACGACGTGGGGGTCTCGGTTTTCGTGGGCAGAGGGTCGTTGTAAAGAGAAGTGACTGTGACATATACTGAAGACTGACGGGTCGGCGTCGTGGTAATGGTAGTAGTCATTGGACAGGACGAGGATTCAGCCATGACAGAGGCGGCCAGGCCGGCGACAATGACAGCAGATCGCATCATCTTTGTGATGTTGAATGGTTTGAATAGGCTGTGAGTGTAAAGAGTATGTGATTTGGGTTCATGTCTTGCTGGAGAGGAAACCATGGGAGTTAAATACTATACCAGATCGTTCGAGTCAGGATCTTGAAGACCTAGGAAGCTATTCGAATACGAGAAGATGTCCACATTATGTACACATGATGCAGTAGTCGGACGCGGGAGAATATTGAGAATCCTGACGGTTGATGCTCAAGACGGAAGTAGATGAAGTTCGAGAGTTCTCTTGCGCCGCGGCCTTTAGCGGCGACATGGTTGACAGGGATGTTGACACTAATTCAAAAAGTGGCGTAACTTGTATCCTTAAATAGGCTTTCGGCTCGTCATATCGTCGGCTACAATAGCATTCCATCCGGTGTCTTCCCAGCCGTTTGGTTTACTGTAACCGGCCTTCTCTTAACACTACGATCCCTTCCATCTAGAGTAGTGAAAAGTCGGTGAGTTGCTTCCCGGAGTCAGGCTCCGCATTAAAAGCGCTTGACGCCGAGCTGCGAGGCCGTAGATTGAACAACCAGTGGATCGTGGTCGTGTGGTACAGATAATGCAGTAAACGTATTCGTCTCGAAGCGAGCTGAAGTTGCAAGCCACGGACCAGTTTCTGCCACAAGCAGTTCCAATATGCATGCCGCCGCCTCGGCATCTGGATGCAAATATGGAAGTCTGGAATCCTTCCTTCTAGGCAACTGCAAACATGGGTGTGCAGTAGTTATCAAAATTACGAGTTCTGTGTGGAGCATGTGCCGTTATCGATGCAGCCAAGGTCGGAAGGATTTGGTCTTAACTAGAAGTAGAAGACCGTAAAGTGACTGAATTGACTGATTTGCGAAGTACTTTGGACCAAGAACCTATGCCGTGATCCCGAATTTGAGAGATATTCTGGCATGTACCGATCTCGTAGGCGAAATGTATAGTAACTGCGAGATCGACACTCCCACTCGTTAGGTAGGATTCGTCCGGCGATTGATCCGATCCAGAATCTCCCATACCTACTGCGCGTGTCGATAGATGTTGCTCGCTGAGAACCAACACGAGGTCCACTATCGGCCAGCGTCCACACGGGCTCAACAATCCTGCAGTCCAAGAAAGACATAGGTGAACCCACCGGAGTCTCTCAACTAGACTTCGCTTGCAAAATCAGTCCTGCTAAAAGTGGACTCCGTTGCGAGAAGTCCCAATCGAGCAGTCGGCTCCGGTTGTCTGGAGAAAGGCGTCTTGTGTGAAAGCTCAAATCTCGCCATCTCTCGCAAATCGACGGCCTTGAGAAAAAAACCAAAAACCAAAGATCAAAAAAAAAGACCAAAAAGGAAAACCATATTTTCGCGTAAAAGAAATATCTCTCAAAGAGATAGATAAAGTTATGGAGAAACCCGGAGTCGAACCGGGAACCTTCTCCACTCAACAAGTACATTGCTGTACGGTGCTAAGAAGATGTCATACCGCTAGACCATATCCCCTAATCAGATCAATGACTTGATCGATGAGGGTAAGCTCAACAATGCCGTCCATAATCAGCAAACAGCAGGAATCAAGCCACATGCATGGCGAGTCGATGCTGCCGAGGTACGAGTGTGTGAGTAGCCTAGAATGAGAGTTGCGACAATGATCTATCGATCCGGAGTGATAACAGAGAAGCGTCCCAGTTCATGAAAAAGATGCAGCGTGTTCAGAACGAATGCATGCAGCGGGATCCAGTCTTTGTAGACGCAGGAAACGAGAGGTCTGCGTCTAAGTGTGCTGTGTGCTATTGCGTCGATCCAACAGAAAGAGGGTAACACTGCCGTCAGGTGTGACATGATCTGCAGTAAATAATACACCTTGTAGATATATTCTGGGGCATACGCGAACGACCTGTACAACATTTCAGGTTTGGCCTCTTGACATTGCATGCCGTCGATCTAGTCAACCTCCTCTACGGTGTCGTGATCGGGTAGATGGTTGATAGTCGTGGGTTCGAGAGGCGAAGTTTTATATAACAAATTCAACAAGTGGCGAGTTCCGGGCTGAGCTTGCGGAGGATGGCGAAGCTGTAGGCGGATAGGGTGGAGATATTGCCCTAGAACGATGAGCACCAGTTTCTGCGTCCGAGTCGTAGTCTTCCACCGTGACGGTGTTGTGTCGCTGTACGAATGGTCAGTACGAAGTCGAAAAATTGGGCTGATGGAGACTTACTTGCACACCCGGTATCGGACTTGATGATGTAGCTGCATCTTCTGGCCGGGGGTTTGGAGCGGCGGGTTCATCGACAGGCTGATCGGATGCAGGTACGAGGACAAACTTGGCACCCTGCTCCTTGTCCCCTCTTCCCTTGGTAGCAGCCGTAGAGTCCTGCTGATGATATTTGTTGTCGATTTCAGCACCAGGCTGCGCGGAATCGTCCTTGGCGACCTTTGTATCGTGATCTGCTCCAAGGTCATGGGGTTTGTCGCTGGTGCGATCGGACTCAGCCGGAGCGTTGGCTGCAGTTCCGCCCGTGTATTTCACCAGCATCTTATTCTTTAGCTCGTCGTCATCTAGCGCGGCATCTTCAGCTTCAGATGCGTCGTCCACAATCGGTTCAGGACTGAGCTGTCTCGGGATGGAGAACATGTCGGGATCGACATTCGTCGAACCTGGATAGTTTCTTGGACGTTGACTGTAATCGCTGTATGGTTTGTACGATTTGATCAAAATCTTCGGCCGTGCCGGCTGAGTGCGCTCTACCATCGGGTATGGACGCGGCGATGTTTCCAGTCTCTGTAGCCTGCTCAGAGAACGAGCCTCCTCTTTCTTGAGTATCTTCACTTCCGCTTCCAGTCGCTCTATTTCGTTGTCCAGATCTCGCCTAGGAAACGTTGACTCCGTGCTCTTGTGACGATGAACATATCTTTCGCTGCTGCGATGCCTGCTACGAGAGCGCGAGCTGGTGTTGCTACCTTCACGATCACCGCCACGGTCGCGCGAACGTCTGCGATGCTCCATTTCTAGCTCTGCAATCTCGTAACGATGGTCTCCGGAGCTGGAACGAAGAGGTCGAGACGAAGAAGGCGGTGGCGGAAACGGCCTGTGCGTCCTGTTGGGGTCTTCGTGAACTTCGCTGTAGTCGTTCACGATTCGCGTGGGGTGTTCAAGGACGCCATGTCCCTGACCGCGGTTCTCATAAAGGCGCCGTCGTTCCGGGTAATCCCAGTCCCTTTCCGTCTGTGTGCGGTTCGAGTCTCTGGGATCGTGACGGTCATACGCGCTCAGGAAAGATTCCGCCCGGTAACCTTTGTCGTCGATGCGAGAGGATCTGCGGCGTCTGGTGGTATCGTACCACTCATCATCAGGAGGAAATCTTGACGCTTCAGAGGCACGCTCGCTGAGTCGGCGAGTGTGCAGTGGCCCGAGACTGTTCTCAGGAAAGTAGGTGGGGGACGGTGGAGCATATTGCCTGTGATATTGATAGCGGCCATCACGCATCTTCGATGTTCGATAGAGTTCAGGCTGCCAGGAATCCGGTGGACCACCATGCTCGCCGTATGGGTCACTTCTCCAGGATGTGATCGCACTACTTTTCTGTCGCGTGGAGGGCGCAATATCGCCGGAGACAAATCGGACGTGACCCCCAGATGCCTGACGGCTGATGCCTGCCTGCTCCGTAGTATCTGTCTGCTCGTGTCCTGTGGTGTCGTCCTGTGGTGAACTCTGGTCGTATGGCGTCGATGCCTGAGCAGTGGCTGCAGCTGCAGCTGATTCCTTCTGTTTGACGAGCAACGACTCGAGTTCGGCGATCTTTACAGTGCTCAACCCCCTACTGGCCAACCACTCACGCATTTGCTCGATGTCAGTCTGTGAAAGCTCGACTCGTGAGGCCCCACTCTCTGACATCGGAGTATACGTGTGAGAATCAGACACAGAATCTCCCGTCGTGGTCGCACTGCCCGCCTCGGACGCAACGTATTTCTGTGTAGAGGAGAAGACAAGCATGATGCTGGCCATGCCTTGATGCGCGACTGCACCCAATACAGCCTTTTGAAGGAGTCGCCGAGTCGTTCGAATGTCTTTTTGGATCGGCAACGCTGCGTGCAGATGCCATACGCGGTAGCTGAAGTTGTCGTCCACCCATCCCGAGACCGCCTGTTTGACAGATCGGGGAAGTGCTTGCCACGCTCTCAGAGTGCCATCGAAGTCGCAAGTGGGTCCACACGGTTGATGCCGCAATGCAGGATTGTCAAGCGTCTGGTAGCTGTATTTGCCTTCTACAGAGTCGTACGACATGACGATGTGCAAGAACCTCGTACGTTCCGGAGATTGAAACCCAGAAGTCATTGGGCTGGAATTGTTGCTCGCACCTGTAGATCCCGAGGAATCAGAAAGCTGGCGCTTGAAGAACCATCTTCACAGCAGTCAGTTTTTAACAACGGAAATCCCCAGCGAAACTTGGACATACCTTCGTTTAAGCTTCCGCACACCGTCTTTTCCTGTAGAGTCTACCCCAACATCTTTGTTCAAGTTCATGGGTGCCACTGGCGGCACGACGCCGAGTTTCAACAGCATTTCTCCAAATTCGTCGTGCATCTGTCCTGACTGCTGCTCATCCAGAAACCTTTGTACTAGCTTCTCGTCCAGATGCGGGCCGAATATGTCTATCATCCGACGCTGAGTGGCATCCGTAGCTTGCTGGAGGCGGGCCAGCTTCTCCTTCACCATTTGCTGATAATCTTCGATCGCTATCTTGCGGGCGACCCCTTCGGCTATTTCCCTCGCCTTTCGTTCCGCGTCTCTGCGTTTGTAATCTTCATGGATTGATTCTCTTAGATCACGTGCCATCCAGTCGGTCTCTCTGCCATCGTCTGAAATGCTATCATACGTGCCGCTTCTGTAAGGACGGGACGGATATGACGCAGGTGGCCTGTCTCGCCCAGATGGATAGCGAGGGTCAAAGTCGGGCTGTTGAGCAGACATTGCTGCCCTTTTCTCTTCAGCCTTCGCTTCCTTGAGGAGACGTCTGGCTAGGCGTTTGCTTTTGGTGAGAGCTACGATGCTCTCTTCGCCCGCAATTCTCTCTGCAGAAGTAGAGCCTGTCTGAGCTTGAATACAGCTTCTGGCGAGCAAGATTTCTGTGTTCATAGACTGAAGTTCCAGGTTGACCACATCAACTTGAGGTTTTACGAAAGGCCAGTAGAACTTCGTGAGCGTGCGGACATCGATATCTCCAGGCTTGATGTTGATGATGGCGTCCGGGTCGTCAGGAAGATCCGCTTTGGTAAGAAGCCTGACCAATTTCTCAATGAGTCTCTTGGAATGTGTAACGGCGTTTTCAGCCACTTTTCGACTGTCCTCGCTGACCGAGCCCGCTGCTTCCCTGCTGCGTATCAGGGTATTGAGTTCCCTCACGTGAAGGATAGTCGTTTCCAGTTGCACGGCCAGGTTAATGATGCTGTCTCGAGAGTCCTTATAGTCGCCAACATAAGTATTGAGGGTTCGAGCCAGGCTGAAGCCGACCTGAACAACTCCGATGATAGCACTGGCTTCTCCTAGGCCTGCCATTTGACCCGAGGCGAACAATCAAACATGGGCTTATCTTGATCGCGTGGCCATGCTGCGCGTGTCTCGAACGTGGACTATGTGAAGAACCGGAGACCGTAAAACGTCAAAGATAGAAGGAGAGCAACATAGAAAGGAGAGAAAACGCGTGGCCGATCGCACACCCAGGTGCAACTCGAGAGTCCGTATGTATGCATCCTCTTTGCGTACTAGCGTTCAGCCGCAGGACGCATGGACCGGCCGATAGTGCCATCTCTTTACTGTCTGCTTTGGGGATCCATCAGAGCAGAACATGCCTAGGTATTCATCGCACGATGGGACATGCAATGTGTAATTATGAAAAGGGAAAGCTGGGAAGATTGTCGAAGGTGAGGTCCGAGCAAGGTTTCAGGATCGTGCCCTTCCTTTGTGAGGAAGCCGCGAAGCCCGCTTTAGTCTACCACCGGGGATTGATCCCAACAGAGAGCTACCCTTAAGACACATCATTAGAGCCACGCACAGCGTGCAACCGCATCATATAATATCGTGTCCTGTATTCTCGAGTTTGAGCTACATCTCATTGGGTAGCTTATGATACATGATGCCCTCGCATTTCCTTACGCCGCTAACGCCGCGCGGCTCTATGCTCCCATGATACAGAGCATTCATCCCAAAGCTTCCGGTGTTTAGAGGCCGGTCTTTCTATTGCGTGTCGACATCCATCTTCTCGCCAACACCAGGCTCGCCGTCGCCAATGTCATGCACCGTCACATACTTGCTGATGTCCTCCTTTGTGATGACCTTCTCGTTCAGGACCGCAGTAGTACCTCTCTGGAACTTGTAGTCCCGCTTCTTCGGCTCCCTCGTGTTCGGCGTCAGGTAGTTCCTCATCAACTCGGTCTTGTCCTTGGTGATCACGCAAACGTCGACGTTGGATCCAGAGCCCAGATCGTTCCAGATACCGGCCTCGATTGCGTTGGCGCAGAGGCTGACGGCTTGCTCTCTGGTCATGTTGGGCTTCCACTGAGTCTCGAACACGCTCATGGCAGCCAAACTTCCGGAACCCATCGTCACGTATGGGAGCTTGTCTGTTGAACCGTGCGCGTGAACTGTGAAGAGGTGTGCTCCGGTAGGGTCGCATCCTGCCACCACAAGATATGCGCCAATGTGACCCTGGTAGCGGAACAGGTGTTGTTTGAGCATGGTCATGACGGTGACAACGCGCGGTTTGCGACCAGTGGAGAGGGAGTGGAGTTCGAGGTTGGAGGCCATGAGCGCAGTGGTAAACTCAGTGTCGGCGGCGGTACCGGCACCGGCACACCAGATCTGAGGAGAGATGTAGTGAAGCTTCTCGCAGTTCTGTGGGAGGTGTCAGTGAGCGGTCCATGAGCGTTGGATTGCAGGTCACGTACCTTGTCTGCTACTATGGGACCACTGGTGGCGCGAGTGTCGGCTGCGATGACAACACCTCCATCGTAAAGAGCACCGACAATGGTGGTACCGGTGGATGTGGCCTTGGGAAGAGGCACGCCTCTGGCGTGAAGGGCGAGGTTGCGGTTGTGGTTTGAGAAGTCGAAGCCCGGCATCTTGCTGGCGTGTTTGTGATTTGTTTGGGTGTTTTAGCGAGCCGCGGTAGGGCTTGTGGCGGACTTGATGAGAGACGTGGAGGGAATGGTTCTGGTTGTTGGACAATGTTGTTGGTGGTTCGTCGGGTGATTGATTGATTGATGGTAGTTAGATGTTCCGGTTCGAAGGCCAGGCGACTGTTAGTGACGAAGCTCAGTGAAGCTCGCCCGCCTCGGTCAAAGTCCGGCAGCAAGCAGCGCGTTCACTCTGCATCGCGGCTAGAGCAAAGAAACATCCACCACATTACATTAATGCTCTTTACACCAAGATTTCTTGCTTGCTGAACTCGACAAAACTACTCGACGCTCATCCAGTGACACCAAACGCCTACTCTTCGTCGCATCTCTTCACGCTTTACGAGAACACTTTTCCGCCCATCAGCGCGTGAGCGCTTCTCGCGTTTGCACACTCGGACCAGCTCCAGACCGAGGAAGAAAGTACGAGGGTGTTTAGGGATTACGACCAAGAACCATCATGTCGGGAATGGGGACTGGACCCAAGGCGAACGCTGCGACCGATCTCGAATCAATTGAAACAGAGCAGCTTGGTTTCCAAGCATTGGCTTCGGAAAACAAAGTACGACTACTGCCTACACCATGGTCATCCGAGCAGTTCCCAATCACGACCGCTTCGCTTCTGTCAGTCGCATCGGGTCGAGGATTGCTTGCGGCTGCTGGCCCGGATGCGCTGGTCATTGCAACAACAGAGAGTGTGAGGCAGGCCGCTTCTAGCGGTTCAAAAGACAAGACGAAGCAAGGATTCAAACCACAAGCAACAATCCCTGTACCTCGAGTGTCGCACGTTGTCTTCTCGAGCGATGAGAGCTGCTTGGTCATCTCTGCGGAGGAGGGCGGTGGATTGGCAGTATACGACACGAACGGCCTGTTGAATGGGAACAAGGAATCCGCATTCCAGGTCACGACGAACGGCGTGGCAGTCCGGCAGATCCTGGCAAACCCCTCAAAGGATAACTCCCATCAATTCGGACTGGTCCTGGGCAACGGACAACTACTATTGGCGGATCTCAAGCAGCGCCAGCTTGTCAATGGCGCGGGTGGTAGCCCTGTGTTCATTGAGAATGTGAGCTGTGCGTGTTGGTCGAGGCTTGGAAAGCAGATTGTTGCTGGACTGGCAGACGGCACCGCTGCGCAGATCGACTTGCAAGGAAACGTCAAAGCTGTCATTCCCAAGCCACCACAGTTGATGGCTCACCGCGACCCTCAAGAACAGGGCATGCCCGTGAGTGCCATCTATTGGCTGGAGACTGCGGACTTTTTGATGATACATTCGCCCATCAATCCACCAGCTGATGGTGACGGCATGGGACCCCGAAACGACTCCGAATACCACCTTGTGCATCGCGAGAAGTCGTCGGGTGACTGCAGCTACCACCATTTCATGGACCCCTGTCCTGGCTTTATGGAACAGCGTGTGCCCACACATCACTTCATCCAGCGTTTGAGAGAGTGGCCACCGAGCCTCGATGACACCCTTATACTAAGTTCAACTATATCCTCGGACATCGGCGCCATCACAAGATCCAAAACCCCATTGTCGCAGGACTTCCCGGCTGATAAGATCACTCACATGTATACCACCACGACTCCTCTAGAAGATTCGCGCCGCGCCGCCTTGCCTGTGAGCATCGAGGACGGCATGAGCGACACATCTGTCATTGGAATGGCACTCGATCTCAGTACAAAAGAAACGGTTCAAAAGCCAATTCCTAGTGATGAGGAAATCGACAACTCTGCAACGCCTCTTCCGGCTCTTTTTGTTCTCAACCACGAAGGTGTGCTCAGTGCGTGGCATATCGTGTACAACGATTCAGTCCGTCAAAAGACGGCGTATCCTGGTTTGACTAATGCGACCACGGAGGAGCAACCTCAACAGCAGACTCCGGTGGCTCCTTCCGCAAACAGCACCGCTTTCGGTGCATCGAGCTCTGCACAGGCGCAAACGCCTTCCCAAAAGCCGGCATTTGGTCAAGCCAGTACACCTGCTTTCGGTAGCACCTCTGCCTTCGGTGCATCCAGCTCCACACAGGCGCAAACACCCTCTCAAAAGCCTGCGTTTGGACAAGCCAGTACACCTGCTTTCGGTAGCACCTCCGCATTTGGTGCATCAAGCTCTACACAGGCACAGACACCTTCCCAACCCCCTTCCCAAAAGCCCGCGTTCGGACAAGCTAGTACTCCTGCTTTCGGTAGCACCTCTGCTTTCGGCAAGATGTCGTCGCCTTGGGGTGCGCCGCCAGCCTCTACACCCGAGGCGCCCGAACCCGGGAAACCAGCGGGAGGCGCTCAATTTGGCGCGACTGGAGGTATGGGTGCCAACAAGGCTTCGCCATGGGGTGGCTCTACATCAAGTCAGATCCCACAACCTGCTCAAAAGGGGTCTGCATTTGGTGGAAACACGAGCGGCCAATCGCCTTTCGCCTCCTTTGGTAAACAGACCGAAGGGGATGGTAAGCCTGCCGCATCACCTTTCGGCAGTTTCGCCAAGTCGAATGTTGAGAAACCTGCACCGTCTCCATTTGGCGCCTTTGCGTCGCAGAGTGGTGAGAACGATAAGCCCGCTGCTTCGCCATTTGGTACTTTCGGAAAGCCAAGCGGTGATACAGACAAATCCGCAGCCTCGCCATTTGGAACTTTCGGAAAGCCAAGCGCCGACGCCGGAAAACCGCAAGGATCGGCTTTCGGCAGCTTTGGACAACCCAGCGGGAGCGAAAACAAGCCTAATGCTTTCAGTTCCTTCAAGCCGCAGAGCGAAGAGAAGACCCCAGCCCCGTCTCCATTTGGTGGTGCGAGTGGCTCGGGCGGTTCTGCCTTTGGGTCTTTCGGCAATGGCGGGTCTGGCGGGTTTGGTCAAGGGTCATCCTTTGGCAAATCATCGTTCGGCCAGCCATCCCAAGCAGAAGGCCAAAAGTCTAGCGAAGATGACAAGCCATCGTCAGGCTTCAGTGGATTCAAGCTTGGCTCCACGTTCAAGCCAGACGGAAGTGCGAAGGACGATTTGCCCAAGCCCAAGGACCCGGGCGCAAGCCTCTTTGGCAGTGGATTTGCCGACTCTCTCAACAAGAAGCCTGAACCGACCACTCCGATCAAGCCTGAACCCGACACTGAGCAGTCACCAGATCTTAAGGACATACCCGAGGCCTCGAACACGCCTAAGAGCCCACCTAAGCAGATGCAGGAGAGCTTGAAAGAAGACTTCTCAGGACCCGGACTCTTGACTCTTCAGGGCAAGCCAGACGAAGCCTCGAAGCAAATGCCTTCGTCGGCCCAGAGCGACGCTCCACTTCCGCCAGACTTCTTGAACAGTAAGCCGAAGAAGGAGGCTTCGCCACCCGCTGCCGACGATGCGCCATTACCTCCGGACTTCCTAGGATCTAAGCCAAAGGCAGCCGATGAAGGAGCAGACGTTCCCATTGCGGGTAGCCCACCTCTGGATGTTGGTGACGAGAACTTCTCCGAGTCCGCTAGCGAGGGTGACGACAATGACGAAGAAGATGGTCCACCGGAAGAGGACGGTGAGCCCGACTGGAGTGACGAAGACGATCACGAGCAAGACGATGAGGATGACGAGGAGAACGAAGAAGAGGAAGACGACGATGAGGAAGACGACGAAGACGACGACGAGGGTGAGGAAGACGAAGGAGACCGTACGGTTGGCGATCCAGAGCAACTGTCTGCGTTCGAAGCCAGGGTGTCGCCCGCGAGCCCGAAGAGGAACTCCCGAAACGAGCAGTCCACTACCCCCGAAACGCACAAGAAAGCCACCTCACACACGCCTGCCGGCTTTCCCAACCCGTTACCATCCTTCGCGCCTCCGACCAAACCTCAACTGAGCCCTCGCTCCCCAAGCCCTGTAAGAGGCTCAAGCAGGCCGCCGGCAGCTCAACGTCCCTCCTTTGGAAGAACCTCAGTTCCTGCGGGGAAGCCGGTCGAGCGCCCTGCCTCACAACAGAAGGCACCCACGCCGCAGCCGCCTACCCAAGAAGAACTCGAGGATGAAGAAGATGCGCGCATCAAGTCTATCCTTGACGCGCCCATTGAGCCAACCACGCAAGTATCAGAGTTCATCGCCCACCACAACTACGTTGGTCGGTCCGAGAAGCCTGGCCTTGCTGGTCAGTTCGAGAGAGTTTACCGCGATGTGAACAGCATGATCGACACTCTTGGTCTCAATGCAAGGGCCCTACAGTCATTCGTTGCCGGGCACAGCCACGCTCGGGACAACGACAGCCCAATGTCAAGGCGGGACTTGGAAGACGAACAAGACTGGGTGCTCGCCGAGCTTGATGATCTTCGGTCGCTCATCGAAGGCATCGGCAGGGATCTCGAAAATGGTCGTCTGGACGATCCGTCGGGGAAGATCGCGGACTGCGCGGATGAAGAGAAAGAACTGCAGAAGCTCAAGTCCAGGGCTGCTGACCTGAGGAAGCAAATTGCCGCAAGGACCGATCCCAAGCAGCAAATGGAGCAATACAACGCTCCCCTGCCAAGCGAAAGCGCCGCACAACAGGCCGAGTTGAGGCAAGGCGTGCAAAGAATGCAAAAGCAGCTGGCCGAGGCTGAAGAGGCCATGGGCATTCTACGCGCAGATTTGGCTTCCGTGCCAGCCGACGGGCAACCCAAGGGCGCCTCCAACGTCCCCACAGTCGAGGCCGTGACCAACACTATTCTGAAGATGACCGCAATGGTCCAGCAGCGCAGCGGCGACGTCGACGTCCTCGAGTCGCAGATCCGCCGCCTGCCTCGCGGTCTTGCCAGCATGAGCCTGCAGGACGACTACGAAGATGACCTCATCAACACCATGCGCGGCTCGAAGCTACTCACTGGCGGCTCGAGCTCTCCCGCTTCTACGCCCAGGCCTCGCCGCAGCAGAATGACTGCACGCGGCGACCCTCTGGGCATGAGCGGCATGTTCGGATCTAGGTACGCGCGCACCCCGCCTACGAGTGGCAGGCAGTCGGTCGCAGACCTGGGTGCCAGTGCACTGGGAAGGAGCACGGCTAGCTTCGGCGCCAGCACGAGGAAGAAGATGGTGGACGTTTCTGTCGAGGAGGCCGAGGGCTGGCTGGGCCGCGAGAAGTCGAGGAAGAAGGTGCTTACCGGCCTCAAGGATCTCGTTGAGCGCAGAGGCGTCAAGGAGGTCAGGGTGTCGAAGTAAAGCGCACAATGTACTTTTTCCAATTGTGGAGGGGCTGGCTGGATGGTTTTTTTTGTGAATGGCTGTATTTTGTGCTGCGTTTTAGCGAGGCCTTTGAGTCTGTCTAGGGTGAAATAAGTTTGTATAACACATGGGTCACGATGAAGAATCCTGGGATGTTCACGTGTGTGTGAGAGACTGCTCTCATCTTACTTTTGAACAAAATTGTACTGTGGGTATCTCGAACAAAACAACGTATATTACAGTAAAAGCCCTCAGTGGCCTACAGCACCAACCACTTCTCAGCAATCTCCTGCGCCGCACGCTGGTTTCCCACAGCAACGTAGATAGCCTGCAGAGCGAACGCGGCCTCTGTCGCGAAATCTTCCAAACCCAAGCAGTGCTGCTCTTCGTCTCTGAGCTTTGCAGCCTCATTCTCCTCGTCCTGGGAGATAGCCGCACCCTTCTCTTGACGGTCGCGTTGACTTTTCTCGATCTCCTCGAGTCGCACCTTGCGGTGTGCGCTTGCAATCTCCACATCGAGCTGGACCCTTTCGCTCAGTGACATGGCTCGCTCGTACGCGGGGATGGCGAGGTAGGTGAGCCCGAGCACATGCCACATACGGCCGACGTTGTATTCTGCTTCCTGCAAGTGTTTTGCAACGCCGTCGCGAGTGCGCAGATCGTAGTAGCGGTACAGGAAGCTGAGGCCGTGGTGGATCTCGTGGTGGCGGTTGTTTGTCTGGCGTTTCATGGCGCCCGAGACGTACTGCGATGCGATGGAGAGGTTGATACTTGGGTCCTCCGGCTTCAGAGCGAGAGCGCGGAAGTAGTAGGGCAGGGCGGAGGAAGAGTGATTGGCAACCGCCACCATGTGGCCGTAGTTCATCAGTGCGCCGGCGTCGAGCCCGTCTTTGGCGAATTCGGGTTTGGCGCGCCGCTTCAGGGTGCTCGCAGGCATGCTGAAATCGTATTTCCTTCTCATAGCAGTGGGGAGGGCTTGGTAGTCGAGAGTTTTGATGCTGCGGAGCATGAACTTTTGCGTGGGTCCGGCGGTGAAATAGGTGCTGTCGCCGTAGGCGAGGCGCGAGACAGCGGTGATGAGTTGGTACGAGGAACCGGCGCGCAAGTCGCCTCGAGTCGCAAACCAACGGGCCGTCTTCATCAGACGTTCGGTGTCATTGAACATCAATCCACAGCAGATGGACGTGGCTTGCGACGTGTTGAGCAGCTCTTCGTTGTGGTAGAACACGTTAGCGTTGAACAGACCGTTTTCGATGATCTCGTAGCACGACTCCTGATCGCTTTGCTTCGCGTCAAGCAAGGCCAGGTCAACGAAAATGTGATGCCAAGTCGAGAAAGGGATGCCATGGAAGTCTGCTGGTGTTGAGATATCAAGTGGAGGCGGTGCTTGCTTCTTATTGCCGCCGTCTCCGTTTTCGGATCCACTTTCTTGCGCTGCTTCTTGTGGTACACCGTTGTCCTCAAGCCTTTTCTTGAAAGCCTCGAGCTCGCGGATGAATTTGCTGTGCCTGTTGCGAATGCGAACCGGAGCAAAGCCCTTGAAAGGCTTGTATAAGTCCCTGCCGGGGTAGAATACCCTCATGGTCCGGAACTCGCGATACATGAGTCTCGCATTGTCCATCCACTCGAAGACTTTCTCTTCATCGGCATTCTCGTCGTCCAGCACATGCCATAGATCCTTGACTTTGGAGAAGCAAGTCAAAATGCGCTCTGCCTGGGCTTCAAAGAAGCGGTCGCGATCATCTTCCTTCCTCAAAATCTCGGCGAAACCTCTTCTCTGCTTGGCCTTCTCACGATGGTGTTTTTGTTTCTCCAACTCCACGGTAAGCTCTTCGCCGTCCAGCGGCTCTCCATTCTCCCCGAACATTGTCCGCGATGCATTGAACGAACCAAGGCCAGATGGGATGGTTGACTCGTCTCCGTCGTCGTCACTGTCTGATCCGCTGCCATCTTGTAGGGCAGCTCTCTTTCTTGCTTCACGTAGCTTGTAGTTATCACGCTGTTTCTGGCGCTTTCTCTGGAGAGTTTCATCAAGCTCAGGTACGGCCAAAAGATTGACATGCCCTCGCTTCCTCTTGTGCTCGAGAAGCTTCTCTTTTCTGGCCGATGCTCTTGGGTTGACGGGTGGCATCTCGAGTCTTTCCTTCCTGATGATGTCCTTCCTTCCCATTGCAATTAGATCGCGTATAATTACCATTGCTTTTTCTTTTTCATTCATATCATCGGCAAGCATTTTGGCCAATTCTGCTCTGGCAGAGGCATGATTCGGGTCAAGCTCCATCACGGCCCTGTAGCAGCTCTCCGCTTCTGAGAAATTCTTCAAGCCTCGATGACATGCCGCCATGCTGATCCAGAACTGGTCTGTGAGCTCGTCTTCCAGAACCTCGATTGGCTGATAGAAACGGATAGCCTGTTCGAACATAGCTCGGAGCCTTAAAGTGTCTCCGATCGTGTAGAACAAGTCGTAAACGTTCGTGATATCGTCTTTCATCTCGTAAATATGTTCGAAGTGTTTGAGACCTTCGTCATGGTCGTTCAGCTTCAGGCGAAATATGCCCAGCTTGACCCTCAGATCTAGAGGTAAACCGTCTCCGTAGAAGTCAGGGCTGTGATTCGGACTGTTTTTGAACTCTGGTATGTCGTAGCGGCGTTCGTGTCCACTGTCGTACTCGCGGTCATCATCAGCAACTTCGTCCCAGTACTTGTCTTCTTTCCGGCCCAGGAACCATCTTGCAAGCCGCTTAAGCTGTGCGATCGCGTACACAGGATCTTTGGTGCGGTCTGTGAGATCGAGATACATGTTCAGATGAGCCCATTGTACCTCAGCATCACCAAATGTATCGTTGTCAGCAAACAGCTGGAATGCCTGTTCGTACGCTTCGCGAGCAGCAGCGATCTCGGAAACGTCTCCTGATTCGAGGCAAAGCTCTGCGTATAGCTTGAGATTTTCCAAGTCGTCGGGTCTTGCGCGTAGGAGAGTCTTGGTGTCCATGCGAGCTTTGACTTCGTGGCCAGCATCGAGATGAAGATCTCTCCTCCTTGTCCGCAACTCGAAGTTGTCCTCGCCATGGCTGTAATGAATAGCCTTCGTGAGGCAGAAAACGACTTGGTCGTATTCTGCTCGTGTTCTGAGGGAGCCTGCCATTTCGAGGGTCTTATTTGCTACCAACAGCCAAAGGTCGGGATCCTTCTTGATGTTCGCGCCCGTCATGAGGGCGCCCAAAGCGTCTTTATGGTTGCCCTTTGCGATCAGAATGTCCGAGAGAAGTGAGTGGGCGACGTATATTTCAGGGTTCGTCATAACGGCCTGGCGGGCAAGCTCCATCGCAGTATCTAGTTCGCCGCTGAGGAAAGCTCCGGTAGCCTGTTCCTGAAGCTTTTTGAACTCTGGACCAGGATCTTCAGCACGCTGTCGGCGCTTGGATTTCTTTGCATGGGGACCAGTACGTGGTCCGCTAGGGCGGCCTCTTCGTTTCGCTGCTTCTTTTTGAAGTTTTGGATCATGCTCAGTGCCTTTCAACGCCCACTTCCAGCCTCGCCCTTTGCCTCGAGCTCGGCCGGCACCTCGTCCCCTTCCACGAGGACGGCCGCGACCAGGCTTTGTGACCTCGCCGATAGCCCGTTCGTCCTCAGAGATCGCATCAAGGGCACGGGCGAAGCTGTCCTCAAACTCGGGATCATCATCGTCGTCGCTAGCGTCGTCTTCTGACGGAACATAGTCACCACCGGCCCGCGCTTCATCAGCGCGACGAATCAATTCTGTGTCGTAAAATGGATTTTCCATCGGTCTCTCGTCATGCTCGGCATCGACGTCGGTCTCATACTCGATGGCGGCTCCAGGGAAATGATAGCTCTGGCGATTCTGAGGGGAGCCGTATTGCATGTGAAACTGTTCGGCAAGCTGGGTATACTCGTTACTTGCACCGTATGGATCAGGCGTCTGACTTTCGTCGAGATCTGGATATGTCGGTGAATTGTCCCCATTCATGGATGCTACGCGGTTGACGTCCGGAGCCTTGCCATAAGGGCCCCATGACGGCTGAGAGAGGGCCGGGTAAGGATTGAAAGACGATGTTCCAGGATCCGGATAATCATTTGGATCGTCAATGTCTGCGTGATCGTCCATGTTTGTAGGGACGTCAGCCGTGGCCGAAATGTGAGTGATCCGCCCGTGGCCGGCAGCGGCAATTGTTCATGGGCCTGACAATCGGCGACTCAGGCAGAGTCTTTGTGTGTTGACTGAGCTGCGATTGTATTTTCAAGATGCTTATACGCAAGAATGGTTATGGCAAACAAATGGCGATGTTGCAAGGGTAGTTTGTTGCATTTATCGAGAGCTTTGTAAAAGCAGCGATTGGTTCGGGGCGAAGAGGTGGCTGCAGGCTCAAGCGCGCATTATTAGACGCGACGGAAGCCACCAAATGGCAGCCTCAGGCACAACACTAGGACAGTTTTGGACTGCGACCTCACAACTCACGTCAAGCAAGTCGGTGGACCGCTGAACTGCTCACGCGCAATTGTTACACTCCACGACACTGGTCCACCCAATACGAACCCACACACGACCGAGTTTACTGGACGCGACAGCACAACCGCAATCATGAAGCTCGTCAGGTATGTTGAAGCCCCAAGAATCCGCGCGCAAGCCAGATGCTGAAAGATTGCTCCAAGGCTGCGCTCAAAAGCACCTGGCTGACCTGGGAATTCAGATTTCTTATGAAGTGCACCAACGAGACTGTTACAGTCGAGCTCAAGTCGGGTAGGTTGATATGTCATTATGCGACAGCGACGGCACGCGACACGGGACTTACAAGCTTGCACAGGCACGATCATCAATGGCTCAATCGCATCAGTCTCGCCGCAAATGAACACCAATCTCCGCACAGCAAAAATGACCGTCAAGGGTGGCTCTCCCGTCAGTCTCGACCACATCTCCATCCGCGGCAGCGAAATCCGACACATCATCCTGCCCGACTCGTTACCGCTGGACAACCTGCTTGTCGACGACGCCCCGAAGCCTAAGAACAAGCCCCGCAAGGAAGTCGCGGACCGTGGAGGTCGAGGAGGCGCTCCTCGTGGTGGTGGCAGGGGTGGTCCCAGAGGTCGCGGTGGCCCCAGGGGTGGTGGTCGCGGTCGCGGCGGCGGAAGAGGTTTCTAGACGCTCAATGTAAGCCGTCTGTGTGAAAGACTCCCGGAAGCCAGCAGGCCTTTGATTCAGGATGAAAGAGACCACGGTGTTGTCAGTAGTGGCGGCACCAAACACCGGCAACCAGTCGCAGCACGCCAGCTACGACAGCATCGACAACCGCACAAAGAGTCCGCAAAGTGGTTCTATAAGATGCGCGGTTCTGCAGGGGCAGTAAAAGTCTTTGCCGGGTCATCGGCGAATTTGACAGTCAGATCAGCCCTCTTCATCCGATACGAAAGCACGCTGATGGACCTAATGAAAACGCCGAAAATTGTTCGATTTACATTCCCATCTTCTAGCATCGTTTGCATTGTCGATGACTATGACGCCAGCGTGAAGATAAATTCGTAGATAGGCGTGGCCAGACGTTGCACCGCTATCTTTTGTGTGGCTGTATGTTGAGATGAAGCTCTATTTCCATGCTCTCCTAATGCGTCGGACCCAAATGTGAGCCTGCTGACAGATATGGGAAAGTCTACTACCGCTTGATATCTCACTGGAGATCACTATTGATTGCGAGAGGGAGTGCAGTGAACTTCGGTGGCATTCTACCTCAGTCGCAAGTTGCAGATGGGCGTCACATGCAAAGACTTTTGGGAGGTAATCTGAGCCGAGATACAGTAGTCGTCCTCGTGATGGCTTGACATGACCATGGGCGATTCCACGACGACGAGTCGTTGAAATTGTACCGCAATGCCGGTGGTATTTAAGAAACTCCGATTCTATTGCAACAATGTATTCAGCCATGTAAATGCATCTTAAAGTCAGGTCGTTTTGATTGGTGCTGCACGCGCTCGGCTTACCTTCATGTGCTAGGCTGGATTAGGTTTAGCGCTCTACTTCGAGTAAACATTGACTGTTGTTTGGCGTCTCGAAAGTGTTCGGGTGAAACGAGACGACGACGACGACGACTCACACTGACGACAAGCGTGTGATTGAGAAAGATACGATCGCGATGTCTAACGTGTCACCGGAACGACCATCACGACGCGCCGCCTCGAGGAGAAAGGTGGTACTCGACGAGGAGGACAGTTCGGACATTGAAAGCAGCACATTAAGTCGCAGACAAGAAGAGAGCGAGGAAGAAGAATTCACACCTGCACCAAAAAACACTCGCGCATCACCGCGCCGAAGGACTGCAGCCAGTACCGCTGCGACACCTAGAGCAAGCACAGCCAGACGAACAAGAGCGAGCGAATCAGTAGAACCCTCGCAGATCTTCAGCCCTCCACAAAGTGAAGCTGGCGAGCCACTATCACCAACGAAAAAGGCCGCCCCAAAGCGACGGTCCGTGAAGGATGCCAGAGCTGCGCGCAAAAGCAGAGTGTCAATCGCACCGGATGCGCCTGAGCTGCAAGCGCCATTGCCAACACCGCAACCATCAGAGTCGCCAGAAGCTACGCCACGGCAACCACGGCAGACGACACCCTTAGCCGATATAACCGAGTCTACTATAAACGAACAATCACCGCGACCAGCTTCGCGCCACACACCTTCAATAGACGAGAATGTTTCAGTGATGGAGGAAGACACCCAGGCCACTGTGGCCGCAGCAACGCCGAAAGCAGCCAGAACGGAAGTGAAGAAGGTGGATGCTCAAGTCACTCATTTGGAGAAACCCATGGATATTGTAGTGCGGACGAGGGCGCTCGGTGTTCCGCAATCGCAAGAGCCCGTCGAGCCCAAGTCGCGCATGACCATCACATATCTGACGTTGATGAACTTCAAGTCGTATGCGGGAAAGCAGATGGTTGGACCTTTCCACTCGTCTTTCTCGTCTGTCGTGGGACCAAACGGATCTGGAAAATCGAACGTGATCGACTCTCTACTCTTCGTCTTTGGATTTCGTGCCAGCAAAATGAGACAGGGCAAGATTTCTGCTCTTATCCATAACAGCGCGCAATTCCCAGACCTCGACTTCTGCGAGGTTGAAGTGCATTTCAACGAAGTGATGGATGAGCCTAATGGTGGCTCAACAGTAATTCCGGGTTCAGAACTTGTGATCGCGCGACGAGCCTTCAAGAACAATTCGAGCAAATACTACATCAACGGACGAACTTCGGATTTCACCACTGTCACCACTTTACTCAAAGGCAAGGGAATTGATCTTGATCATAAGCGCTTCCTCATCCTGCAGGGTGAAGTCGAATCGATCGCACAAATGAAGCCGAAAGCTGCAAACGACAACGACGATGGGCTGCTGGAATATCTGGAAGACATCATTGGTACTTCAAAATACAAGACGCCTATCGACGAAGCTGCTGTGGAGACTGAGCAGCTGAACGAAGTTTGCCTCGAGAAAAGCACTCGCGTTCAACATGTTGAGAAAGAAAGAGACAGCCTCGAAGACAAGAAGAACAAAGCTATCGCATATATCAGAGACGAAAACGAGCTCGCCTCGAAACAATCCTCACTCTACCAGATATACGTGGCTGAATGCGGCGACAACCTCCAGGTCACGGACGAAGCTATTGCGCAAATACAGGAGCAACTCAATGGCGAGCTGGAGAGACATCAAGGCAGCGAGGAAGAGATCAAGAACATGGAGAAACAATACAAGATTGGTACCAGGGAATACGAGAAGCTTGAGAAGAGCACGCAAGGTATCCTTAAAGAACTTTCTCAGCTCGACAAAGAGACCGTCAAGATTGACGAGAAGAAGAAATTTCTCGCCAACAAGGCAAAGAAGCTCGAGAAGACGTTCGACAGCTCGAAGTTGGGTATCCAGGATTCGGCAACACAGGCGAAGAATGCGGAAGATGATATCGAACGTATCGGTGCCGAGATCGAAGAACTTGAGCGGGAGATGCAGGCAGAAGACCAGGAGCTCGCAAGGATCCGTGAAAGTCTCAAAGGCAAGACCCAAGGCCTGAGCGACCAGATTGCCGCAAAGCAGAAACAGCTGGAACCCTGGAACGCCAAAATCAACGAGAAGCAGTCATCTATGGCCGTGGCTCAGAGCGAGTTGGACATCTTGCATGAGAAAGAAACCGCAGGGGCCACCGCCATCGCTGAAACAGAATCGAAGATTTCTGCTCTGCAGGAACAACAATCTACCAAAGCTGCTGAGCTCGAAGAGTGCAAGAAGCGCCGCAAGAGTGCAGAGAAGGAGCTCCAGGGCCTCCAAAAGCAAGTCGACCAGCTAGGTTCGCAAGAACCAGCCTTGCAGTCAAAGCTCTCCGGTGTCCGCCAGAAAGCTGATGAGGCTCGCGCAAGTCTTTCAGCGACTCAAAGTCAGGGCAATGTTCTGGCGGGATTGACCAGGTTGAAGGAGTCTGGGCGCATTGATGGCTTCCATGGGCGATTGGGCAACTTGGGCGCAATCGACCAAAAATTTGACGTTGCCATCTCCACCGCTTGTCCCTCGCTCGACAACCTTGTTGTTGACACCGTTGAGGTCGGCCAGCAGTGTATCGAGTATCTGCGCAAGAACAACCTCGGCCGAGCGAACTTCATCCTTCTCGACCGTCTCCCGAGGCGCAATCTGTCTGCCATCCAGACCCCCGAAAACGTATCACGACTGTTTGATCTTGTCAAAAGCAAGCACGACCACTTTTTGCCTGCTTTCTACAGCGTGATGCAAGACACATTGGTTGCTGAAGATCTAGAGCAAGCCAACCGCATTGCCTATGGTGCCAAACGCTGGCGTGTGGTGACACTGGACGGTCAGCTTATTGACAAGTCCGGTACGATGAGTGGTGGTGGCACTAGGGTGGCAAAGGGTGGCATGTCTTCCAAGCTCGCTGCAGACGTATCGAAAGAGCAGGTCGCTAAGCTTGAAGTTGACCGTGACGCGGTGGAGAAGCAATACTCGGAGCTGCAAGAATGCAGCAGGGAGCTCGAGGCCCAGCTTCACACTCTCCAAACCCAGTTGCCTCGTCTGGACACCCAAGGACAGAAGCTTGCTCTTGAGCTTGATAGCATAGAGAAGAATATTGCGGACTCCCAGAAGCGGATTCATGAGATCGCGGCTGAGCAACAGTTCTCAAAGTCGGACAAACAACAAATCGCTAGTCTCGAGAAGACTTTGATCGCTTTACAAAAAGAGGTGGAGCAGATCCAGTCTCAGTCCTCTAGTATCGAAGAGGAGATCCAGGAGCTGCAAGACAAGATCATGGAAGTCGGCGGTATTCAGCTTCGCAGCCAGAAGACCAAGGTGGACGGCTTGAAAGAGGAGATCGACACTCGCAATGAAGGTCTCAGCTCCGCTGAAGTCGCCAAATCAAAGGCAGAGAAGCAGGGCAAGAAGCACGAGAAGGCCAATGACGATGCAGGTGCCGAGCTCGAGAAGATCTCTGCTGAACTCGAGCAGGTCCAGGAGGACATCAACGCACAGAGCAGAGGCACGTCCGACTTCCGCCAGCAGGCCGAAAGCGCACAACAAGCGCTCGAGGACCGAAAGGAAGAGCTGGAGGCGCTCAAGGCACAACTGGATGAGCATGTCGCGGAACTCAATGAGACACGAGGCGCTGAGGTCGAGATGCGCAACAAGCTCGAGGAGAACCAGAAGATCTTGCTTGACAACCAGAAGCGCCTCAGATACTGGGAAGAGAAGCTCTCGAAGCTGTCGCTACAAAACGTCAGCGAAGAAGGCGAGGAGCACGACCCTGAACCCATGCCCCAACTCTCCCGGGACGAGCTCGAAGACTTGGACAAGGAGTCACTGAAAGCTGCCATCGCCGGGCTGGAAGAGCGCACAAGCTCACATGTCGAGCTTGCTGTTTTGGCGGAGTACCGCCGACGTGTCGAGGAACACACCATTCGTCTCGCAGATCTCAACACAGCACTCGTCGCACGCGACACGGCCAAGAAGCGAACCGATGATTTGCGCCGACTCCGCCTCGAAGGTTTCATGGAAGGCTTCTCGCTCATCTCCATGCGATTGAAGGAGATGTACCAGATGATCACCATGGGTGGCAACGCAGAGCTGGAACTCGTCGACTCGCTCGATCCCTTCGCCGAGGGCATCCTCTTCAGTGTCATGCCGCCCAAGAAGAGCTGGAAGAACATCAGCAACTTGTCAGGCGGCGAAAAGACGCTCAGTTCGCTGGCTCTCGTGTTCGCTTTGCACCACTACAAGCCCACACCGCTCTACGTGATGGACGAGATTGATGCTGCGCTTGATTTCAAGAACGTGAGTTTGCAATCCCTCCCTTTCCAGATGAGGAACAGACACAGCATGCTGACATCACATTTTATCCAGGTCTCTATCGTCGCAGCCTATATCAAGGAACGCACCAAGAACGCCCAATTCATCGTCATCTCATTGAGAAACAACATGTTCGAACTTGCATCGCGGCTGGTCGGCGTGTACAAGGTCAATCACATGGTAAGTTTCGAAGATATCTCCGTGCAACCAACCAAACTATGGAAAGCAGAAAAACTAACGATTATTTTCTCGCAGACCAAGAGCGTGACTGTCGAAAACAAGGATTACATCACCGCTCGATAGAGCGCTATCTGTTCTTCTTGTAGAGCTTATTTTTCCCGGGACGAAACCACGAACTTGGCGTGAATACTTGGGACTGGGATTATGAGGCGTTTGGTGTAAACCGGTCCATTGCATTACGACGGCGATAGGATATCGCGTCTGGACTGCGGCGACGGCGAAGGTTTCTTGTCGTAGCAGTTGTGATGAGTCGAGGTTTACAAATGAATACCCACGTTGTAGATCAATGATACCAATATTCTGGAAACTCATTAATTGGCAGTAAAGGAGCTGGGTGGAATAAAGCCATGTCTTCGACAGTAAGTTCCTCACGGTTTGACGACAGGAGTGGAGACACGTGGGAGAGTTTGACGAGAAAACCCGCCATGTAACCTTGTGTTCCAGTTAGACCGCAGACCAGACCACTTGCCCGATCAGGAGTGGAGGAAGCTTGGAAGTGAGGTCAAGTATTTGGCGTGACAGTGACAGCGACAGCTGATCACGAAACTTGAAGTCCCGTGAACTCTGGTGCGGGTCAATTGAAAGTCACGGGTACCCGCCGCACAGTACATACATGTACCTACCAAACAAAAAGTAAACAGTCACACTCAAACCTACATATATCTTTCTCATAAAAAAAAGAACTTGACACCGCCACTTATCTACTAGATTGCTCTGCTTTCCAGTAAGAAGTTGCCTGGGACCTCCGTGCAATAGAGCGGGGCGGCCTAAACATCCCACTCGCCGCGGTCCATCCATCTATCTGTCTTGCAAGTGCAAAACATCACCGCCTGATCCAAAAGAACAGGCAGAACCGAATAGGTACACACCTCTCCGCCAGTACTCCAACGACACCCACCTTCCGCCCCCAAAACACCGAAATTCCTCCTCATCAACACCTAAGCACACAAGCGAGAGCAACGAGCTCCTCTCTCCCAAAACCCCCACACACCACCCCTCCAGCAACAACACCGCAACCATGGCCGACTTCCTCCCCAACCTCTGGGAATCAGTCTTCACCTCCGGCCCCACGCCCACCCTCCTCCTCGCCACAAACGTCACCTTCGCTGCCCTGCAGCTCGTGCTAGCCCTCTTGCTCTTCGCAACTTACAGCATCCACTTTGTCATCCTGAGCACAATCTGCGGCGGCCTGTGGTACTCGATAAATTGGTTCGCGAGCGAGGTGGCGGCTGTGCGCGCCGAGGAGGAAGCGAAAGCGGCGGAGGAGAAGAGAGTGGAGGAGGAGAACATGATGAAGAGGGACGGTGGAGGAGACGGCGGTGATGGGGATGACGAGGGGGAGAGCACGGAGGTTGAAGGAGAGGATGGTGCCGGTTCGTCTTCGTATGGGGGGCTTGAGTCGAGTCGGGGGGACTTGTCGCTTAGTGGGTTTGAGGAAGGGGCTGTGAATACCGGACGCGAAGAAGGGGAGAGTGCTGCGGAGGTTAGGCAGAGGAATACTGTCAAGGCGCGGGCACAGCAGGGCGGGGATTTGAGTGGGGAGGTTAGTACGGATAGCGAGTGGGAGAAGGTTGAGGATGGGAGGTGATGTTTCCATGAGAAATCGGAGGTGGAGTTGATTGTTATGCATTGCATGGTTTTATGGAGGTGTTCTTCTGGCATACTTGTTTTCGTGATGTTGCAAGCTATGGAACATGTTGCAAAATCTCGAGCTGGTTCTTCTCTCTGTTCTCTGTCTGTGTCTCTCGCTCAGGTCTATTCAGGGTATATTGCGTTTTGGTTCAAAACAAAACGCTTGATCGCTCGCAGATGCCCATGGTCAGATGCTGTTGTATTGCAATGCCGGGAGCTTGCTTGCTTCGCTTGCTTCATTAATCCGGCCTCCCACACCAGGGACTTAGACGCCTGCGTCGTTTGTCTCTCACCATCTTCGTATCATCGCACCGCAAGCTCAGACGCCAGCGCCGTTGCCTTCCATCGTGTTCCCGTCGAGCAGTGAATCGAGATCGCCGTCCAGCGACGTATCCAGATTCCGCATTCACTCGGGGTGTTCCTCGCAGTACGCCGTGTAGTCCTGCCTACGCATCATGGCCTCCTGGGCGTCTCTACCGGCATCCCACATCTCAATCCCGGACGCATGACGCAGACCGTTCTGCTGCAGGATGATCTCCTTGCGCAGGGCAAGCAGGTCTGTCAGATCTTCCGCCTTTGCAAGAGCCTGCTCGTCCTTGTCTGTTAAGCTTACTCGCTCGATGTCGGCATTGTGCAGGCCAAGATTGTTCTTTCGGCCGTCGACCAGTGCGCTGATGTCTTCGTTCTCGTCAAGCAGCTCCTTCCAGTCCTCAGCGACGGACTTTAGCTTGGCTTCGGTGGCTTCGAGAGCCTTGACGTTGGCTGCAAGAGCTTCCGTGCAAGCCACCATGGGGTCATGCACGACAGCCATGAGGTTGAACTCGATCGCGCCAGCGGCGTATTGCGCCATGCGTTCCTGAAGAGCTGGCTTCGCGATGTTGAGCCAGTCCACGCCATCCTCGATCGGGCCCATGTCTTGCGGGAAGCCGTCCATGCCATCCAGCTTCCAGACCCGGTCGCCGATGGGCATGTAGGCGCAGAAGTGGAAGCCTTCTTCGTCGAACACCTGTGCCTCGGCAGCGGCGGCTGGTTCTTCTACCTCTTGCTCTGGCTCGGTGGCTGGCAGGTCTTTGCGCGGCTTGTGCTGGCGGCCAGAGCGGCGGGGTCGAGACTCGGAGGTAGCTTGCTCGGTAGTGGTGGCGAAGTCGGCGTCGGGGTCGGAGGCAGCCGTTTGCTTCGGAGCATTGAGCTTGAGCTTCTTGCTTGCGTTTGCCTTCGCTTTTGCCTTGGACATTGTGGTTTCATTGTCTTTCTCGATGACCTCGGTGACTTCCTCGTCACGATCGTCGAAGGTGTTCTTTCTCTTCGACGAGGTCGACGAGCTTGACGAGGATGAGCTCTTCGAGTGCTTGTCGAGGGAGTTTGCTCCGTTGACTTTGGTGGGGGTGCTGTCAGGACTCTTGGACTCCTTCTTCAACGTGGTGTCATCGTCGGCAAGGTCGACGTCAGGTTTAGCGACTGGGTTCTCTGGGGCCTTGGTTTTGGAGGATGGCACAGATGGCGGTGTGGTGGTGGCGGGAGAAGCCTCCGCAGCTTTGATGGTGGGCTTCTTGTTGCGTTTGGAAGTGCGAGTACCTTTGGGTGACTCTTGCTTCGGTGTCTCCACGGGAGGGCTGGATTTTGTGGTTGAAGTGTCCTTCGTGGCTGAAGTGTGTTTTTTGGCTGGAGTACGTTCCGCAACTTCCTCGTCAGATGGGGAGGACCTTGGAGCACGAGTACCATCTGCGACAGACTCCGCAAATGGACCAGACTTAACGCCAGGGGCAGTCTTCAAATAATTCGCCTTGGTCGCACTGGACTTGACGACAGGGGGAGACTCCGAGACGTCCTCCTCAAGTGGGCTGGACTTGACGGTTGCAGCAGGCTTTGACGTCTTCTCCTCAGGTGGGCTGGACTCGGCAGCACGAGCGGCCGCGTTTGCAGCTTTGGTTTTCTTGGCTTTCGCCACGGCCTGTTCCTTGCGGCCCTTTTTGAGCTTCTCCTTTAGATGCAGATCGGCGTTCACGAGGTCTTCATCGCGCGCGAAGGAGTTGTGGATGCTTTTGACGAAACTGAACTCGTCGATCGCGTCACCTCGGAGACGAGGCGTCATGTCTTGAGTGCGGTTCTTGAAGGCGCGCAGCTCCTGGCCCATCTCAAGGCCTGGAATGTTGTTGAAAATGTTGAGCAGAGCGAAACTGGCGCATGCGAAGTCAGGAACCTGTTCAGCGTACCAGACTTGCTTGGGACACTCGGTCTCGAGCTTGGTCTTGTCAGTCGCCTGATAGCGGAAGAGGAAAATCAAGGCGTGGACAGGCTGGGGAAGCGCGGCCATGTTGTTGTCGTCCAGGCTCCAGACTTCGTTGACCTTGACGCCACGGACGCCCATTTCCTTGAGCATGACATTGAAAAAGGCTGGTTCAGATTCTATTTCGACCCAGCCAGGCCAGGTGCGGCGGTCGGGTATCGCGTTGGCGGCGTTGGCGGCTTTGGACTTCTTGGTGTTAATGGGCTTCTTGCTTGCGGCCTTGCGTTTCCCGGTCTTGGGAGGCATCTTGGTGTAAGTGGCGGAAGGAGGATTGAAGTGAGGATTCAGTGTCTGCGACCAGCGCAGTAAAGAAGTGAATTATGTTTGTTCAAACACGTCGGATGTACGTTTAGCGGCTTTGTGTAGCGGGAGGACAAGGTGCAGGTGCGGTGTAAAGTGGAATTGGTGGGAAGAGGTTGTGAGAGAGTTCATTGTGGTAAGAGCTCGAGCGAGATTATTCTCGATTGAATCAGAAATGGCGACAATAATAGCAAGATATCTGCGTATTGTCGTCTTGAGCACGGTCGAAATGATGTGAGGTGGGAAAAGGCTAATTGTTCTCGAGGGGCGGATACTGGTTTATAGTCGACCGTAGGAGCGCGTTTCGCGTCGCCCGAGAAATCGTTCAATCCAAACATCAATTCACTCGTCTTGATTCGCTGCTCACTCACCCACCTCTGCAACCTACACTGTCGCTTCATATACCACGACACTCGCGAGATCAACGACACCTCCGAATACGATTCCCACATGAGATGAGCCGCGCTCTGCAGACACAATGAACGGCACTCCGCGCATGTCGAGCGCATTCCCTTCGACTCCCCAAACACACAGGCGGCCTCCTCCCCAGTATGGAGCATCAACAAACATGCCCCGG
>Ga0265780_10001840_pt1 | contig 29392 bp, 23 predicted proteins | sample P1T30metagenome_FD_192432 | JGI IMG/M metagenome (GOLD analysis project Ga0265780, IMG submission 192432) | Plant litter microbial communities from East Loma Ridge, Irvine, California - P1 T30 | ecosystem: Environmental > Terrestrial > Plant litter > Unclassified | place: USA: California... | reverse complement strand
GTAAATTAATTAAAAAAAAAAAAAAAAAAAGTGCGGGAGTTATGCCTAACCTTGCCGCAACGGCTACAGCGCCTCTTAGCGCGCACTCTCTTCGCAGGCGTCTCGCCCTCCTTACGACTACTACCCTCTTTTTAAGCAATTAAGTTAGACACCTTACTAACTATCAGCGTCTCCTCTACCTATATATACCGCCTTTTCTAGCTCTTGCGCTTTGTAAGCTCTTTAATCGCGCTTCGCATACGCGCCTATTCCTCCTGCAGCAACACTATATTATGCGCTATCTGCTGCGCGCCTTTACTTAGCTGTTGTACCTACTTGTTAAGGGAGCTCGCTAAGGAACTTAGGCGCCTTTGCATCCTCTGTTAAATAAGTGTAGTCTAAGCTTCTAGCTCTTTAGCGTTGCGCGGCGTCTTTGCCTCCTACGCGCTGTTGTCGCGCTATAGTAGAGTTAGCGTGCGCAACCTTATATTAGGCTTTAATAACACTGTATTTAGGTTAAATAGAACTAATCTAGCGCCTCTAAACCCTGCGTAAGCGTTCTCCTTAGTTAATATATGCTTGTAGGCAGCTTTAAAGGCTAGTAGAAAGGTTTCCTTGCTAATATAGTAGATATAGTTGCGCGCTAAGGCTAAGATGCTGTCGCTATAAGAGCGCTTCAGCGGCGCGAAGCAGGCAACGTTAAGAGGCTGCAGCAAATACGATAATTAAGATAGCATGCAGAGAGCGATAATCTTATTCTCCTTGCAGTAGTCCTAGAAAGTAAGTAAGATAAAGCTCTTATAGCTGTTAATAATAAGCAGCCTGTACGCTCCTATAGATTTCGCATGCGTATTAAAGTATTTAAGCTAGGCAAGCCCTAGATTGTTGCTTATCTAGCTATTTAGACTAACTTAGATAACCTAGTCGCGTAGTATACCTAGCTTAAACTAGGTAGAGATTAGGACCTTGCCAGCGAAGATAATAAAGGGTGGGATGCGCTTCCCTATCGCGCTAACAGCTTGTATTAGGGTAGTCTACTCGCGATTGCTAGGCTGTAGTTTCTTTGCTTTCCTAGGCTTATCTAAGCCTGTTACTACAAGCTAAGACGTAATCTTGCCTATTAAGAAGCCTAATTTATTAAAGTTCTAGGTATCCTTATTAAGGATACCGTACTTCGCCTTTATTAATTTAAACAAGCTCAAACTAGGGCAGTATAAGCGCTGAGTCTTCGCAGGCAGCTCGCTAGTGATCGTACGGACGGCTCTAGCGCTTCTTAAGCTCAGGTGTGCGCTTAATAAAGTTGTTAACCTAATGCTTGCTAACAGGCTTCTTACCCCGCTCTCTTAGCAGTCTATCAGCCATATCTCGTACAAGGGCCTTTGTTGGCGGTACGCCACGTAGGCTGGCGTCAAGTACACTTTGTAGAATTACCTCCTCTTCTAGCTTTGTAAGGCGCTTTAAGTTCAGTTCACATTCGCTTTGTGGGCGTGTTCCAGCGCGTCGGACGCGGACTGTCGTTCAAGGGACGTTATAGATTGCTGCAGCGCGAGTAAGGCTTTTAACGCGCTTTAAGGTGATTTTAGAGATAGCAAAGTATATATCCCCTTTAGTATAGGGCTTTTGCACGTTGCGTTGTTGAGACATGACGCGTTGTTGTCGCGACAGCGTGTTGGTGGGGTGGAGCTGGCGGCTCGCTTGGGTTGGCGGTTCGCATGGGAAACACGTTGTATTAAATTTCTATAGAATTCTATTGAGTAGTTCTAGAGTTATATGACTTGATTTTCTTGATTTTCCCTAGTAAATTCCGCTGGCCGACTCGCTTGGGTGGCCGACTCGCATGGGAAACACGTTATAACTAAGCTTTAGAATAATTAAGCCCAACTAAGCACTCAAACGATACTATAGTTGTCTACGCTAGTAGGCTCTACCAGCTCCCCTCGCTGCCCTGTCACTTCCCCTACTCCCCAACGCCGCCCTCTCTCCGTTCCCCGTGCCATCCTCTAATCTACCAGGATAGTTCATGCTCGCAAAGCTGTTATCAGCCGTGCCCAACTGCAAATCCTGTTCCACGCGATCCGAATGCTGAAACGCAGTCGAATCCAACGAATAGGGACGATGTTCTTCACTTGCGCGCAAAGGCTGAGGCGCAGGACCAATGTCCCACCACTCGGGGTGTGCATTTGGACTGAACCGCTCCACGCCGGCAGACTCTTTTGGGCTTTCGGCGGGGCGGGCCTGCATGCTTTGGAGACGTTGCTGCTCGTCAGCTGCGGCAAATTCGCGCGCTGCTTGTGCTGAGCGCTGTTCGCTTGATCGGGAACGAGTGAGGACGTCGCGAAGTGAGCGTCTGGAGTCGTTTCTGTGGGACGTGATGGTTGTTGTCAGGGTGTGGGTGGGCGAGTGATCGTGATCGATGTGCATATCTGGGTCGATAGGGGATTCGGATCGCGAGCGTGAGGCTTTATTGGTCAGGTGAGGTTGGGCTTGTACGACGGTGTCTGAGCCACTGCTGTCTGATCCACTTCCTTTTGCTTTCCTGCTGCGCTTTTCGTTGTTGCTTCCACTGTTGCCGCTGCCACTCCCCGAACTGCCTAAGAAGCGCTTGTGCCAGCTGCTGTCGGAGTACTGAAAGCCGGTGTCTTCGCCTCGCTTGCCGAACCAGAGCGGCTCGTTGAGACTGATCTTGACGGCGTTAAGCCAGGGATTTCCAGGTCGTTCATCGGCGAGGCAGAAGATAACGTCAACTTCTTCCAATGTACGGAACGCGGTCTCGGGGTAGAAGAAGTAGATGAGAGGGACGATAGCGATATTGGTGCATGCGAAGATGATCCACGTGCGGTATCCGATATTCATGAACGCGATGGGAGTGATGAAGACAATTCTGCGATGAAGTTAGCGTGTGTAGACCCGAGATATGACCAACGTACATGAAGTTGAAGATCCAGTTCCCTTTCGTACTCAGCGCGTTGGCTGGGCCACGAATCCTCAGAGGTACAATCTCTACCTGGTACAACCAAGCCATTCCCTGCCATCCGATGGCAAAGAAAATAGAGAAAGCGAACAAAAATACTGTACTAGCGACCCTGCCAGCGTTGATCTCGTGTATCTGCCAAAGGTATTGTGTAATGGTAATCAGTATCATGCAGCCTGACATGCCAGATGCACCAAACATGAGGAGGGAGCGGCGGCCCCAGAACCGATCGATACCAACGACAGTAACGAAAGAGGCAAGAAAGTAGGTCGTGGCTGAGCAAGATGCCAGAAGTCGTGATAGCCAGCCAGAAAAGCCCATACGAGTGAAGAATATCCATGAGAGATACTGGAGGACGAGGTTGATGCCAGTGCCTTGCTGGAATACTTGGATCATGTAGGCGAGTACAACACGATGGAAGCCACGTCGGTCCCTGTTGGAAAACATGCTGGCTGAGGAGCCGTGAGCCATGACCAGAATGGCGTCTTTGATCTGTAGAAACTCTTCCTTGACTTCGAAGCTATCTGGATCGTCGTCATTGAGTACAGCAATGGTCGCAAGAGCCTCTTTTTCGCGGCCGGTGAGGATAAGCCACCGAGGTGACTCGGGCAAGACGAACAGCATGGCAATAGCCGGCAGCGCGAAGATGATCTGAAGTGCGATAGGTACGCGCCATGTGGCATCGCCGTTGTCCAAGTATGCGCAGGCGAATGTAAGCCAGTATGAGAGAGCGTAGCCGGCTGACACAAAGGCTCCTGCGCTTATCATGAGGATAGTGCCCTTGCGATGAGACTTGACGCATTCAGCCTGGTATGCGGGCGCAGTTGCGGTGGTAAAGCCGTTTCCTACGTGTGTTAGCGGGGCGATGGTGCGTTCAGACAAGCATAAGGTTTACCAAAGCCAGCAACGGCTCGCCCAACGATGAGCTGAGCGAAGCTGTAGGAGCTCGTCTGAATGATTTCGCCCATTGCCCAAAGCGTGATTCCTAGTAGAAGTGTTCGACGTCGACCAAGCGAATCGCTGATAAAGACAGCGAGGATAGCCGAGACTACGCAGCCCAAATTCCATGTTCCAACGGTGAGACCTGTGACCCAAGCATCGTGGTAGTTGTTATTGTCCGTAATGTCAAGTTGCGGAAACCGTTCGAGAAACGCTGGAACGGTCAAAAGACCTCCCATCACACCTTGAGCGTAGCCATAGCATCTAGAAACTCATCAGCATGCCTGTCCATGGTGAAACAACCCACGAACGTACAAAAAGCACAATCCGCAAATGACGCTGATTGCACTCGTCAATCGACTACCTCTGAGCCCCAGAAACCTCGCCATCGCGGACCCTCACTGGAGTTTTCGACGCAATCAATTAAGCGATCGTATCAGCACGTTGGAAGGGTGGTGGTACAAGTCTGGAGAGCTTCAGCGACATGAAGTGCCTCCTGCCTATCCGCACGCTATCGAATGTTAGCCATCACCCACACGTCAGTTACAGCTCCAGCCGTGCTACCAGCGCAAACTCAAATGGCCGGAGAAGTACGCCGCGACTCGCTAATCTTGTTATAGTAAAGCGACGTCGAAGTTCTCAGGTACGCGGACTGGCGAAGATTTCGATTGGACGATCGTAGCCCGTATCCTGATGTCATTAGATCTTAGCGCCGATCAAAGCAATGCAGATCGTAGTTCATGTCAGGGAACGACCGGGGATCTGACTCCTGGGTGACTATTCCGGACTTCATTTCCATGCTGGGCACGGCATCAAACGTTGTTGTTCCTGCATTATCTTGACCGAGCCGTCTGCGATGTCTGTGAAGATAAGGACCAGTCGCCGAGCTTACCAGAGCGTATCGGCTAGACGAAGGATAGTCGGCATCATGAGACAGTATTTGCGTGGGACCGAGAGTGGATGTATTTTCTGTGATGATTCTTATTATATAGGCATGGATGTCGATTTAGTACAAAAACTTGATCACCATCGACCCTTGCAGCCCTTGGACAATCGAAGAGCTGCAAAGGGACAACTGCATTCTGCAAAGTTCTATTGCGCACGAAATCAAAAGAATGTGAGATGTGGTATATCCGAGGATGCTCACGAAGGTGGACAAAAGCGGGAAAAGCGAAGCATAGCCTGGAAATGCCAGGACTCCAGCGCCTCTGCTAGAATTCGCCAGCTATTGCTATACGACGGTGCTCGTGTTTTCGGAGTTAGACTAATTGGTAAACCGAGAACCGCGACAGCTCCAGCCACCGCAAGAGCAGATATACCGACTTCATTGAGCAAAGTCCCTTGCACCTTTCGCTCGCATGCAAAGGATGCAGCACGAGAATGTCTGTTGTATTTGATTTCAGTATCTCATTTCGCAAGGAACTTCTGGAACGCCTCCTGCTCGATAACCACGCTGCCCACAGCCCTCAGCTTCTTCCTCCCCTCCTTTTGCTTCTCCAACAACTTCTTCCGCCGACTCACATCACTTGCATGCAGCTTCGCAAGCACGTCCTTCCTGAAGGGCTTGATCGTCGCGCGCGCCACAATCCTCTTTCCCGCGGCAGCCTGGATGATGACCTCAAACATCTGGCGGTCAACGTGCTCCTTGAATTTCTCAACCCAGGCGCGGCCTATCTTGTCGACTTGCGAGGTATGCAGAATGCGTGACACGGCGTCGACGGGCGCGCCGTTGACCAGCAGGTTCAGCTTGGTGATGGAGGAGCGACGGAAGCCGGCGTCCTCGTAGTCGAGCGATGCGTAGCCCTTGGTGGCGCCCTTGAGCTTGCCGAAGAAGTCGTCGACGAGGTGCGAGAGGGGCAGGTCGTACTTTAAGATGACTTGCGTGGCAGTGAAGAAGGTAAGTTCCTTCTGCTCGCCGCGGTTTGCCTCGCACAGCTTGATGACCTCGCCTAGGTATTCGTCTGGAAGCGTGACGGTGGCTGAGACAAAGGGCTCGTGGACTTCTAGCACCTTCAGGTGAGCCTGGTCTTGGTCTGGGAAATCGTTGGGGTTGGTGATGACTTGCTCGGTGCCGTCTCTCCAGACGATTTTGAAGGGCACGGATGGAGGGGTGATGATGATGTTGGCGCCGTGTTCCTGGCGGAGGCGGTCTTCGAAGACGGAGCAGTGCAGGGTGCCGAGAAATCCCAGACGCCAGCCAGCGCCCAGGGCGTCCGAGGACTCCTTCTGCAGGGTGACGCTGCGGTCGTTGAGGGTGATCTGCTCGATGCTGTCCTGGAGATGCTCGTGGTTGTCCTGGTCGGTGGGGAAGGCGGCGACAAAGACCATGCTCTTGGGCTCCTCGAAGCCGGGGTAGGGCTCGACGAGCTTCTCTGAGCCGACGGTGGTGTACGTGTCGCCGACCTTGGCCTCCTGGGAGCGCTTCATGCCCGGGTTGAAGTAGATGTAGCCGACCTGGCCGGCCTTGAGCTCCGTCTGCGGCGTCTGGTCCGGGTGCATGATGCCGACCTCGCCGACGATGTACTTGAGGCCGGTGACGAAGGAGCGGATTGTGTCGCCGGGGCGCACGCGGCCGTCGAACATGCGCACCAGCAGGATGACGCCCTTGTAGACGTCGTACCACGAGTCGACGAGCAGCATGCGCAGGGGCTTGCGCAGGTCGCCGACGGGTGCGGGGATCTTGTCGACGACGGCGGGGAGCAGGGCGGCGACGTTGAGGCCCGTCTTTGCGGAGACGAGGAGCGAGTCGGCGGGGTCGAGCTCGAAGGTGTCGCGCATCTGCTCGAGCACGCGCGGGGGGTCGGCGTGGGGGAGGTCGACCTTGTTCAGCACGGGCAGCAGCGTGAGGCCCTGGGCGAAGGCGAGGTAGAAGTTGGCGACCGTCTGCGCCTGCACGCCCTGGCTGGCGTCGACGAGCAGCAGCGCGCCGCCGCAGCTGGCGTAGCTGCGCGAGACCTCGGCGCGGAAGTCGACGTGGCCGGGCGTGTCGACGAGGTGCAGCAGGTAGTCGCGGTGGTCGTGGCCGTGGTGGTGGCGGTAGATCATGGTGCACGTGTTGGCCTTGACTGTGATGCCGCGCTCGCGCTCCACGTCCAGGCGGTCGAGGATCTGCTTGTTGCCGCCGGGCGCAATGGTGCCGGTGAGCTCCAGCAGGCGGTCCGACAGCGTCGACTTGCCATGGTCGACGTGCGCCACGATGCAGAAGTTGCGGTACCGCTCGATAGGAATGGCCGCGATGCGCTTCTCGAGCTCCGTCTGCGGCCTGAAGGCCTGCGCGTAGGTGCGGGCGAGGCGGTGCTCAAGGCCGCGGTGTGGGCGGGCCTGCAGGAGGCTGCTCGCGGTTCGCACGCATAATCGCATGGGCGCTCCTCCAGTCTCCAGTACATCCAGTGCAGTGTGGCCAGAGTGCCCGTCGTCGACTTTTCGACCAGCCCTTATCTAATCCGGCATGGCGGCCGCGGCACCTCAAGACCCACCACCTCTTTAATGTTCAAACTTCCACACCTCTTGGAGGTCACATGCGCGGTATCAAGTCAATTGGCGGTCATTAAGAAGGCAGAAAACACCAGACACAGCTCATCGCACTGTTGTTTCGCTTGTCACGCAGTTGCCCTGTCAACCACAACACAAACAAAGCCTCCCCCTCACCCTCACTCTCCACATCTACATCCACGCCACACACAGCCCCATCAGCGACCATGTCCCAGCCAAAGACCTCCTCCAAGGCCAAGTCGTCCAAGAGCGACGCCTCCAAGGTGCACAAGCTCGCCCTCAAAGGCTCGTCCAAGGTCGTCAATGAATTTGTATGCCCACTGATATCTCTGCATGCCAGACAGGGGCTAACCGTTCTAGTTCGAGTACTCCATCAACACCATCCTGTGCGTGCCAGCCCGACTTACGTGACTGAAACACCCAGGCTCACATGCATGCAGCTTCCAGCGTGGAGTTTATCCGGCCGAAGACTTTATGCAGTATGTCTAGCAAGGCGTCTACAACCCCTGTCCGTGCTAACACCGCCCAGAGTCAAAAAGTATGGCCTGACCATGATGGGTACGCCGCTGCATCTGCCGCATCTATGCTTCGACTGACGCCGCCAGTGACGTCCGACGACCAGGTCAAGGCATACATCAAGAAGATCATGTCGCAACTCAAAGAATGGATGTACGGCGGCAAGATATCAAAGCTCGTCGTCGTCATCACCAGCAAGGAGACTGGCGAGCACGTTGAGCGGTGGCAGTTCGATGTATGCATGCATTCGGTACAGCACGCTCTGCCTCTGACCCTTCGCAGGTTCAAATCTTCGGAAAGAATGCAAGGTCAAAGTCATCGAAACCTGCAGCCGAAAACGAAAACTCTACGCCAGAGTAACTTTCCCCAACCGCGTTGCGATTGCATGCTAATCAATACCACAGAGCTAATGACCAGCCCGAAGACAAGACCGAAGTCGAAATTCAGGCCGAGATCCAGTCCATCTTTCGACAAATCACAGCCTCCGTAACTTTTCTGCCGATGCTGGACGGGAACTGCACATTCAACGTGCTAGTCTATGCAGATGCGGATTCGGAGGTCCCACTGGAGTGGGGCGACAGCGACGCCAAGGAAATTCGCAATGGCGAGAAAGTGCAGCTGCGCAGCTTCAGCACAAGCAACCACCGTGTCGACACATTGGTGAGCTATAGGTAAGCCAACGTTGACGACGCGTCTGCCTTGTTTTGTGCGCTGACAGACGTCTCAGACTCGCAGACTAGCTGCTCCATGTGGCAGTTGTTCCTTCTCGTCCAACACATTTCATCCTTTCATTTCAACCTCAACTTTCAACTCTTTTTTGGGTGCCCTAATCCGAACGCCACTGGTGAGCGCGACTAGTGCATGCGGGATCTCGTAATGCCGTTGCCTACCACCTGATGGCCCCACCCTGTACGTGTCTACAACCACTACGATTGTTATGCAGATATTACTACCGGTTGCAATGAGGCGCCACTGCGCCCCAGTGACACTGCTGATAGCTTCAAGTTGGTGCAAATGCTGTGCACACATGGGCTTTCGAAAGTAATGACGCCTCAATGTTCCATAACGCATCGTCCTGCGCCACCGGTCTTTGCGGCTGGCACCTGCGATATTCGTTTCAGCATGACCAGTTGGTAGGATGGTCCGTCCGTCCGGGTAGTGGGGACCAAGTGCGTAGCGTACCGTCGAATATTCTTAGGGTTGAGCATTTTGCTGCGGTGGACCGCTTCTCTCGAACTCGAAATCGAACTCCAAACATTTCATTGGTCGACAACCAGGCTCTGATGGTTCTCGACCACAAAATAACAATGCACACTTTCCCATCGCACGAAGCGCCATCCCCGCCCGTTACGAAGCCCAACGCGTTGCAGCTCGATTAGGCAGTTCCTGACCACCATCCGCGCAACGGCTCCCACTTTGCGCCTTGCAAATTGTCGTGGACGTTGTACACTGCTCCACTGCAAGCGCGACTGCATTCGTAAACCAATATGATTTGCAGTAAGACACCCAGCTCTTTCACTTTAGACTGTGTCCTTCTCACGCGAGAGCTTCTAATTCCAGCACCGCCCAAGAGACTTGGTTCACGCCAAAGGAACTGCACCGTGTGACATGTGCTCCTGTCCAGCCTGAGAGGCTATCGCCTCCACTGGTCCTTGACTTCAGTACGCTCTAAGACATTTGCGTCTCCTGAATGCTCATCGATCCACATGAGCATTCATTGGCGCCGGCATGTACTAATCTCAGCCAGCATGAGTGCCGGCATATCGTCGTACATTCCGACCACGGGCTGGTTCGTTGAATCGACCTAGATCAAGGGTTGTGATGGTGTCATGCTCTAGCGACATGGTCGAAGCGCTCATGTAATTTGACGAATGCCCAAAAAGATAAAATGTGTCCATTGTGTGATCCTCATGCAATTGCACTCCGGATATCTCCTCCTGGGCTGGCGAAACAATGGACAAGTTTGACCACTCCGCCCGCCAGGGTAGTCTGCCCAGTTCCCCTATCGACCAACAGCAGCAGCACGACAATGGGCGGGCCACTTTCTTCGGAGCGGATCCCACCGCGGGTCAATCTATCGCATCTCTCGAAGCTGCGCATCTGTCAAGCAGAGCTACTGATCAAGGGCGCGCCAGTGACGCGAGAAGCATGACGTCTGATCGACTGATGAGCATCCGCAGCGACGTGATTGCAAATTGGCTCTACACAAAATCACGAGAAAAGCAATGGACAACTGGAACTTCCGTGGACGAGGGCGTATTCATCAAAAAAGAGAACAGGGGAGAGTACGCGCAATATCCACCTGAAAACACCGCCGACCCCTCGAGTTTGCGCAAAGCAGTGATTGCAATGAATGTCCGAGTACGTTTGGTTCCTGAACAAGACTTGTCGCTGTGCTGATTGAAGCAGTGTGCCATGACTGTCAAGACACACATCATTGACATGGTCTTAAAGTCGACTGAGACGGACTATGTGCAAGTAACTCAAGGCCGCCGCATCCAGATCATCCCTGATTTTGAAGCATTGCCCTTCAGTCAGCGGTATCAGTCAGCCGCCTTCGTTCGCTCTCGCCAAATACTTATTGTCTGGGACGACGACGAGTCCAACCTTATCGCGCGCGCAGAGCACATTCAAAAGTCCATCGTCGATCTCATCTGGCTCACTACCAAGCCATCCGAAAAAGACCTGAGTGTCAGGTCCGAACTACTGTCAGGAAGTGGGAACGATGACATGGACTCATCGCGAAGGGTTACCCTGTGGCAGACATGCTACACCACGGTTGCCATAATGCTCTTGATGACGTGCATTGCGCTAGGGTACAGGAAGGTCTCCATCGAACAAGTGCACGATTATAACTGGCGGCGATGGTTGTTCGTGCTCGTCTTTCCGCCTGCTGCATGGCTAGGACTGGTAAGAATCAGTGTCTGATAAGAATCCGCACCACATACTAAGTGACACAGTTCTTTTTCCAAGCTGTTATCGGAATCATCGCGCAGTGCTTCAGCCGTAACATTGTGGTGGAGAGTAACAGCAAGTACTACTCTGCGAAACCTCCACAACCTCTCGACCGCGACTTCCGCCAAGGCCTACCCCATGTCACAATACAGATGCCCGTCTACAAGGAAGGCTTAGAGGCTGTCATTAAGCCTACCGTACAATCTGTCAAGCAAGCCATTGCCACATACGAGATGCAGGGGGGAACTGCGAATATCCTTATCAACGACGACGGCAGTAAGCATCTCTACACAGATCCTGATCATATAGTTACTCACTAGACGCAGTGCAAATCAAGTCAACAGAAGAACAGGTGGAGTTGCAGGAGTTCTACGAGGAGAACGGCGTTGGCTGGACCGCACGCCCAGCACACAACACGAAGCCGAAGGAGAGTGAGAGGTTCTATGAGCGTCCCGGTCGATTCAAGAAAGCCTCCAACATGAACTACGGCATGCGACTCAGCTGCGACGTTGAGGAAAAGCTCGCTGTGGTTGAACGCCACGATAAGTGGAACCAAGTCGAGGAGAACAACGCATACGCGAAAGCACTCAAGGACGTCATCGAAGATCGCGAAGGTGAACCATGGGCCAATGGTAATATCCGCATTGGCGATTACATACTCCTCATCGATTGTGACACTCGCGTCCCAGCTGATTGTCTGCTCGAGGCTGTCAGCGAGATGGAGGAGAGTCCTGAAGTTGCCATCCTGCAGCACGTCTCTGGCGTTATGAACGTCTCTGACACCTTCTTTGAGAGGGGCATCACCTTCTTCACCAACATGATCTACACCATGATTGCTTTCTCCGTGGCTAGTGGCGACGTCGCGCCGTTCGTTGGCGAGTACCATGTGTGCAAATAGCATGTGGGACAAAGGCTAACTTTACGCAGGGCACAACGCATTCCTGCGCTGGGAAGCAATCCAGCAGATTGCGTACACCTGTCCGAAAGACAAGTGGGAGAAGTACTGGTCCGAAAGCACTGTCTCCGAGGACTTCGACATGTCGCTGCGCTTGCAGTCTGACGGTTACACCATTCGTCTCGCCAATTACAAGGGCGATGAGTTCAAGGAGGGTGTGTCTCTTACCGTCTATGACGAACTCGCTCGCTGGGAAAAGTGAGTCCTTGCCCCTCTCCCACCAACCCTGTTGATCATTCAAGGGCACCAACACTGACACACACACACCAGATACGCTTACGGTTGTAACGAGCTGATCTTCCACCCGCTAAAATACTGGCTTTACCGCGGCCCCTTCACGCCCCTTTTCCGCCGCTTCATCACCTCCAGAATTCCACTCCCCTCCAAGATCACTATCATGTCCTACATTGGCACATACTACGCGATCGGCTCGGCCTGGCTCTTCACCACGCTTAATTACTTCCTCATCGGGTTCTTCAATGGGCACATTGATCACTTCTACCTGGAGAGCTTCAAAGCATACGTTGCCATTGTCGTCGTCTTCTCAATCGCCGGTAACATATCCCTAGCCATCATGCGCTCGCGCGCGTCCCCCGCCAACATTTTCGAGAATCTCTGGCATAATTTCAAGTGGGTGCCTCTACTCTCCATATTTCTGGGTGGTCTGAGCTTGCACGTATCGCAGGCGCTGCTGTGCCACTTCTTCAGCATCGATATGCAGTGGGAGTCCACGACCAAGGAGACCAAGCGTGTGAGGTTTGGGGAGGCGATGAAGCATGTGCTGCGCAGGTTCTACTGTACGTTTGTGTTTTGTGCGAGCATGACGGCGGCGATGGTGGTGTGTGCGTATGTTATTCCAGAGGATTGGCAGATTAGGCTGCTTACGGCGATTTGGCCCATGGGTGCGATTGTGGTGACACATGCGCTGCTGCCAATTGTCTTAAATCCGGAGTTGATGAGGTTTTCGTGGTAGAGAACGCAGTGGGAGATGGGTTGCTGGATATTGGACAGGACGGAGTTGGAGCGTGAGGAAAGATGGGGAATCGGTGGAGAACACGAGAGGTTGTGAGAAAGTATAGAGCAGCGAAGAAAAGAGGGTGAAAGCTTGCTTAAGCTAGGATTTGTATTGAAGTAAGCGTTCACGAAAGTTGACTTGGAAGTCTGGATGGATTTGCTAGTTCCGGTCTTGACATCTTGAGTGCCATCCTTGCTTGCACTATCTAACAAAGGCATTGGGAGAGTTGTTGTATTATTAGATTGAGTTGGACGTGCGTCGTGATGGCCCTACAATTTGAAGCGCTGTGGCGGGGCATTTGCGGCTGGTGCATCGAGATCTCAAATACCGAGCATCAACGTCATATACCCTGATCGACGGCGAATGACGACTGACAGCATGCATGTGGCAGAACGTACGAACTGCTGTAGAGGTACATACGGTTTCTTAGAACGTCCTGTGTCCTTGATGTACAACGAGAATTTGAAAATACACGCTCCGTGATCCATCACCATACTCCAAAGTCATACGAGACCTGTAGAAAGGTAGAACGTAACGTCTGTTGCACTTGAGTCGTCGAAATGTCTCCCAAAGACTCGGCGATCCCTCTCTGGATTGACAACAGCCCAGTCCATACCACAACAACTTTCCAGGTGATCCAAGCCTCATCTCACTCCACAATTCATTACGCTTCGTCCGCTTCCGCATCAGATGCTACACACACCGCATCCTCCGGACAAAAAGCTTTCCAATCCTGGCGCAATTCCTTACACACAACTCGCCGAGATCTAATTCTCCACGTAGCTGACTACTACGCCTCCCACGAAGACGAATTCGTTCAGTCCCAAATTGCGGAGACTTCGTGTACGCAAGCCTGGGCAACGCAGAACGTCAAAGGCTCTATTAGCTACCTGCGCGAGATCGCCGCCCAAATCAGCGGCATCGCGGGCACGATCCCTCCCACCGAGAAACCCAACACTCTCGGCTTTGTCTTCCGCGAACCCGTTGGCGTCATCCTCTGCATCGCCCCTTGGAACGCCGCACTGATTCTCGCGACCCGTGGCATCGCCAGCGCAATCGCAGTCGGGTGCACAGTCGTGTTCAAAGCGAGCGAGAAATGTCCCGGCACACACTCTCTAATCACGAAAGCGTTCAGCGAATGTGGCGCGCCGGCGGGCGTGCTGAACCAGGTGCAGTGTAGACGCGAAGACGCTGGGAACCTCACGGAAACACTGATTGCGCATGATGCAATTCGAAAAGTGGAGTTCATCGGGAGTGCGGCTGTTGGACGCGTGATCGGGCAGGTCGCAGCCAAGTATCTGAAGCCCATTGTGCTCGAACTCGGCGGGAAGTGTCCAGCGCTGGTCCTTGATGATGCGGATTTACAAGAGGCGGCGAAGCAATGCGCACTTGGCGCGGTGCTGAATCACGGGCAGATATGCTTCTCGACGGAGCGAATTTCGGTGTTGGAGAGCGTGGCACAGGAGTTTGCAGAATTGCTTGTGCAGGAGATGAGGGCGTTGGGCGAGAAGGGCGTGCAAGGTGGGGCGGTAAGTAGAGAAATTATGGAGAACGCAGTGGATGTGGTGAGGGACGCGGAAGGGAAGTGTGAGAAAATGTTACTTGGGGGTAGAGACGACAGGAAGGAAGGGGTCAGTATTGGCCCGGCGGTCATATTGAATCCGAGAAAGGACTCGAGGATATTTGACGAGGAGACTTTTGGGCCGTCGGTATCGTTGCATACGGTCAACGACGAAGAGGCGGCGATTGAGCTTGCTAACAAGAGCGACTATGGACTGAACGCGACTGTTTGGACGAAGGATATGCGTCGTTTTATGAAGATCGCGAGACAGCTGGAGTATGGACAAGTGCACGCCAACACAGTCAGCGTGTATACATCGCCAACAGGAAGTCAAGGCGGTGTTAAAGGGAGTGGTTTTGGAAGGATGAACGGGAAGTGGGGGCTTGAGGAGTTCGTAGTTGAGAAATTTGTCACTTGGTGTGGATAGCATTTGAAGTGTCTTATTGCAAGTATCAATGCATATTACTCGCCATGATCTAGGATGCCGAGCTGTTTCCCTCTACACCGACAAGCACGAAGTTCTTCGTTATAGCCTTCCCACTGTTCAACACGACCTTTTCTTTTGCTGTGCACGTCTCCAGAACATCCCAGACGTAACAGCTCGCCGTCTTGTTATACTGTAGCCCTGCAGACGCACTCCACGCAGAGCTACGGCCGACGCTGAAGTATTCGAGTGAAGAGGAGTTGCCGGTAGCAACATCCTGATCGAACATGACGCGATTAAAAATCTTCTGTACGGTTTCAGGCTGGTAGTACGGTGCTAGAAATTGGAATCAGTACGCTGCAAGCCGAGAGAGGTTATCGAGAAAGTCTTACACGCGTGGCCGGCCTGGAATACCCTCGAGAAGCTCAAGTTGCCATATTGCCTCACGAAGCCACCGATATAGCTAGCATTCGTTACAATGTCCGCATATCCAGCCTTCTCGAACTCGGGGGCGTGCTTAGTGGCAATGGCTTTACTGATCGCTTCGCCGCCGTACCAGTTGCACTGGTAGTCCTTATCTCCATATACGAGAGCAACTTTGACGCCACGGTCGAGCAGGTTGCCGAGCTTAGCGAGACCGTCGCCTAAGATGAAGTCGCCAGTCGCATCGAAGCCTTTCTACCGTCAGTATTGATTCGGCACAGGATAGAAATTGAACGTACCTTGTGCGACAGGTACGGATTGTCCTGTCCAGTTCAGCGGCACACCAAGTTCGCGTTGTGTGTCGGCATTGTTAAGATATCCGGCTGCCCACTTGGGTGGAAAAGGCTGTGGGTTCTCAGGACCGGTAACATCGAACAAGGCGCGCTGAAATATGTCAGATCTGGCGGGATCTCTCAAAGCACGGTGTCACTTACCCCAGTCTGCGCATACGGAATCTGCATAGTCTTGAAGCAGAAGTCGAACGCGCCCTTGCAAGCCTTGTTGACCTCAGCCACATGGCCAATGCTGTTAGGATCTTTCGCCGCTGCAAGAGTCCGACACATCGCTGTCATGTTCTTGCATTGCGACGACGCAGCGATGCTGGATTCGTACTGCGTTCGGTTGATGACCTGGATGCCATATGTGTTGTTGTACGCGAACTCGGGGTAAAAGATCATCTGCGTATCGATATCAATGCATGCGTTGACAAGTCCGACAGTGTCAACGTGAAGTGGCACAACTGAATTCTTGGTCTTGCCCGCGGAGATGAGGTCGTTCTGCTGCTCGAAGTAGGCCGCAGTGTTGGGAACGTAATGACCGCCATATGATTGGCCCCATATGCTGAAGCGGCTGGAAGGAGATTTGTATTTGGGAAACCTGTAGTCAGGTAAGTTTTAGCCCTCTCAACGTGGGTTGAGATCGTACTCTTGCATCCAGGGTTGCATGAAGTCGTAGATGAAAGTCGCGGCAACTACCGAAGTGTTCGGTGCATTGTAGAGTTGTTGCGACGCAAACGTGCCGGTCAGAAACGTAAGATTCGTTTCTGGTACGCCGACTGAGAAGTTGGCCGGCTTGTACTGGAATGGTGTCGCAACCTCGTTGATCGTCCCGTCGACGAGGTAATCGTACGAAAATCCAACCTGGAGCGGCTGGTCGATGTACAGCAGATTAGCTTTCTCGTTCCATGACCAGGCGTTTAATCGAGTCGTTTTTGAGTCTTCGAGAATCGTGCAGGGGCCATTCTCGCCAAGCGCAGCGTTGGTTGATGGTACACCGGGGCCTCCTGAAAGCCATATTGATAACGGAGCAGATGAGGGATTCTTTCGTGCTTCGAAAAACCAGAAATACATGTGGCTTTCGTAGTTGCGATTCTTGGCTGGGTCACGCGGGAGATTGACATAGCCGCTGTAGCCCTTTACTCCTTTGGTCGTTTCACAAATACATGTCTGTGGTGAAGTCAGTAAAAGGTTGTTCTGAATGGGTTATACAGCACTTACCTCCTTGTAGGAAATGGTCACACCAGGAAACTTCTTCGATTCGACGACCGTAATGTCTTCGGACTTAGGAGGGAACGATGCTGCTGATGCGAATAGTGCAAGCGAGCATGCTGCCCAGGCTTGTAGTTGTAACATGGTGGTGTGTCAAGGTAGGGAACTAGAGCACGATGAAGTAGTGGTCGGAAGCCGAAGCAACGAAACGACAAATTGAAAGGTCTTTAACATGCTGTGTCTGTACCTTGAATGAACGGTGCTCGAAATATGCCAGGCTATTGTTGGTTCACTCGTACACACACAATACCTGCGCCAAGCGGCACAGACATGGCATGGCAAGGCGGATATCCCAACGCAAGCGGCAAGCGTATGTAGATCATCGCATGGGCTGATTGGTCTTCTTGAAGCATCTTGGATGAATCTCGCATGTCCGGGAGCTCGAGGCAGAGTGGGTGGCGAAGCTTCAAGCCGCACGCACAGACCAATCAGCGTGTACGAGCGAGCCACTCAGCAGCATCGTTGTCGCTAACAACACAACAAAGGCAGTATGTTTCTACTCACGGTCTGATCTTCGCATTGAAGTTACTGTAGCATGACAAATCTTTTCTTTCCTGGATGATGAGGGAATGCACCGCCCGTGATTTACCATAAGCGACGCGTCCATTTTGCGCATCGACGAGACAGACACGCATGGAGGACAGCCTACACGTGCCACCATCCTTCCGGGCCAACCCATCAGATCTTCCGCCTACTATGTGTACTAGCAGTGCCATAGCCCCTCGCCATAAGGACTAGAAATCATAAGAGAGCCGCAAAGGGCTGAAGCATAAGCGGAAGGGCGTTCCATCCGCCCTTGCCCATCTATTGCCACGAACCTTCATCTACATTTATATTTGACAACACATTTCGTTTGTTGCCAACACACTGTATACTATTTAGAATGATCGGATACCGCACACTGCCACACGGCCGCAACAGGGCACATTACCCTCCCCATATGGCACAGTACCCCAAGCTCATAGGTACAACCGAGAGCGTATGGAGCTGGTCCGACTGGGACCTTGACTGGGAAGCTGTCTACAACGACCCCTACGAACCGACCTACCTACTGCCCGAAGCCGCCATGCAAGCAGCCGGCCGTATCCCCTCGCACACGTACCGCGACCTACGCTCCGCCCGCCGCTCATATCAACGCACACGGAAACATCCACATAAAAAGTCCCACAGGGAGCGTCAATGTTGTTGCTGTCAAGACACACGGTCCCATCAGACACGTCGTGCATGGAAGAGGAGCCGGCAGGATGACATGCACCAAGCACACGACGAACACACAGAAGACGTCATGTACCATTGGCGCGACGAGGGCGACACGAAGGATGTATGCGTATACTTCCGGGACTTCGAGCAGCACGAAGACCTCAGCACATGGGCACGGCGCCGTATCGACGAGACGCGTGCTATGAAGGAGGCACGACTCCGCTCGGCCCCAACCACGACCCTTTTTACCACCCCAAACGACACGCATGCCCAGAACGTGCTCACTTCTCTCCTTGTCCCAAACAATAATTTTATGCACTTTCTCTCCCCAAATCTCCTGCACGTCTGCGGCATATGGCGCTTTTCGCCACAGCTCTTCCAGTATTTCGATGGTATAAAGCCATGGCAGTGGGATTGGGCGTTCTGCGAGCGGTGCATGTATAAGAATTGTGTGAGACGTTGCTTTCAGTGGGAGTGTTGTATGTGCAAGGGTGATGACGTGACAGGAGTGGCGAGAGAAAGTGGTTGTGCAGCGTTGGGGGAGTGGAGGTGGGCGAGGAAAGCGAGTAGGGTGGCGGAGGAGGATAAGAACGGAGCAGAAGAGGATGCGGAATGGGATCTGGTTCCAAGCGTAACTGAGGAATGGAGTATGGTGAGCGAAGAGTCTGATTTTGAAGTGCTCTGATCATGCTCTTTGCTCATGATGATGGTGTATTTAAGTCCAAAACGTCAAGCGATGCGATGTCAGTCATACCTCATACATCTATCGCCTTCTTCTCCTCAAATGCCATGCCCCCCATCTCTTCATCGCGCTGTCTCAACCTCTCCTCGGCTCGTCGCTTTCTACTATCAAGCTTGTCCCTGTCTTCACGCATCTGTCTGATGAGGCCAGACTTCTCGCGGATTTTGTTGCCGTACAGATAGAACACGACAGGGATGGGAATCATCGCAAATTCGATGAGGGATAGCATGGTGGCTGACCAGTGAGGACCGAGAGTTTGGTACCTGTTGATGTCGTCAGCAGTTGTTGCGAGATGCGGCAAACGTCTGCTTACATCTTCGGGCCTGCCAACGGCAAGGCGCCACCCATGACACTCCTCAGCACAGCATTACCGGCGAGCGCTGATGCAGCATAGATGCCATAGGAGTGGACTAAGTAGTTGGACGCGTAGATAAATACTCCACAGTTGCCCGCCCCGAACGGTATACCTGCGATCAACGGCGCAATCCAGTGCACGTTCGGTGTACATGCTGCTCAAGTCAGCGTCGATCTTCCATGCGCTTGAGCTCAAACTTACTCCACGCAAATACCATTTCGCCCACTGGCACGCAAACTGCTGCGATACAGACTACGCTGACCATAGCCTCGGGATACGGCTTGCCGGTCTCTGGGTCTTTCTTGTGGGCGTTGATCATCTTCCTCAGTAATGGTTCGCTCGCAATCACTGTGCAGCCACCGATCCCAATGCCGATGTATCCCAGGCCGATCAGACCTGGTGACCAGCCTCGCAGTTCACCGAATACGATCGGATAGCTGACAAAGCATAGATAGAGTACGCCATAGACGAGTGCAATGTAGACGTTCCAGAAAATGCAGATCGGCTCACTGACCGACATCGACAATGGCCGGTAGAGATTCTCGCGCAGCAGTGGCCAAAACTTCTTCTTATCGTCGTACCGGCTGAACCAGCGGCTGTCGTCCGTCTCTTTGCGCTTCTTGGCTGATTTGGCGCGTAGGATAGCAGGCGCATATGTCTCCTTGATCAGGAAAACCATGAACCATGATGTTCCGGACCCAATCATGACGACCCAGTTGGTCCATCGCCAGCCCAGAGCCTGATACACAAACCCTCCGACGAGAGGTCCGACGACGGGACCGTTCATGGGCCCCAGACTCCAGATGCTGAAGGCCAAAGCGCGGTAGTCGTCTGACACGATGTCTGATACGGTGCCCGGAGCATTCGATATCATGGCTGCGCCAGCGATTGCTCCAAAGAAGCGCATGACAAGGATCTGAGCGAGATTGTTGCTCAATGCGCAGGGTATGACCAGGATCGTAAAGCACGCGACTGCGATGAGATAAACCGGACGGCGTCCGTACATTTCGCTGAGGGGAGCTAGAAGAAGAGACCCGAGTGCCAGACCTAGCAGATATGTCGTGATACCCAAAACTACCAACGTCTTCGATTCGATACCGAATGTGCGCATCATGCCCGGTATGCCAGACGTGTAGGACGTTGAGTACATGACAACCACCAGCGTGCTGAAGCTCATGAAGAAGATAACCATCGCTTTCCTCGCCATGGGCCAGTCTTGCGGGTTCTCGCCATCATCGTCAAAGTCGAGCTCAAAGCGCGGGTCCTGCGTCGCGTTGGTGGTGACGGCAGTGATTTGCCCAAAGTCCTTGTCGAGGCCGGAGTTGCGACTCCAGGAGTGGTGGATAGATTGTGCTTCTGCTATTGAGTCTGCTGTCATGGAAACAGAGGAGATGGAATTGTTATCAACATCTTCATGATCTTCGAGTACATGTGACTTTTCGGACGGCGTTGCGACTCTTTCTTTGCTGTCTTCGTCTCTCGACGACGTGATCTCGATTTCCTTGTCCAGACTCATGATGCGCACTTGACCCCACCACTTCGGCCGAGCGAGTACCAGCGTCTATATTGTCCAGCTTTTTGTGCCCCGCGGCGAACTCCGCGCCAACTCGTAAGATCGAAAGCGAAGTTGAGAAGAGCCACGCTTCAATGGCCTGATAGTTGGAATGTCGACAAGCTTCTAGCAAACGTCGTGCCACTGCAATGGGAATCCTTCAGCCCAACCTGTTTGCCGTACATGGCAAGGGCGGAGACGCCTTTCCGCGTTCATGTCTTGCTAAATTGCTAAGGATCTACGGGAATAACGGCGATAAGAAGGTGGACACGGACTGCTGCTCGAATGGGGGCAAAACGAACAGCCTCGGTGCTTGATCTCTGGATTGCTACCGATGAATCGTTTGTGAGGGGTCCGCGGAGGAGATATCTGACTCAAGGAGGAACTATGTAGCGAGCCTAGCAATGATTGGATGATCTTGGGAAATAAGCGGTGAGACAATTGGTCGAACACGAAAGAAAATGCATGTATTACTTGTAATTCTGGCGAATCAGGCAGGACACAAGGAGCCGGCGGCTAACGCCCTAGCTTCAAACTTCGCGTCGAGTCTTCAAATCTCACAACATCACTCTTCATCCGACGTCGAGCATTGTGATATCTATCCATATGCGAACTCGTCAATCTCTCAAAGCTCAAGGCACGGGATCACACTCAATCACAGATAACACATGTCAGCTCGCCGCGTCGCATGCCGCCTTTCAGTCGCGTTGCGTCACCGCTTATGCCGGCGTCTTTGCGTTTGGAGGAGAGGAGAGGAGAGGCATTGCATTGGTGCAGTGGCCGATTGACCCAACAGACGTGCACACCATCTCTTACCGCCAACATGGCTATCACTCGTAGGTGAGGCTACTATGGTGTAACCTCTCTCTATCGTCGTTTCGCACATCTTCAGCTACTGCACATGACTTGGTGTCATCTCTTTCTGCCAGTCAATCTCCTTCTGCTCTTCCCATTTGTGTTAACAAGAATCTGGCGACGTGGCTCTCAACTCTTTCTTGCTCATGCTCTGCTTTATTCTCCTCACAGGAATCGGCCCCCTATCCTCAACATGGCTTCATCACTTGAGGGCTGGAATGACTTGGTGGGCCGCCATCACGAAGGTCTCGAACTGGGATGCTGCGGACTACTTGATCGACAGTTTGTATGCAGCGCTGCGCTGCGCTGGAGGAGTTGGATATGGCATTGTGGTCTTGAGATGCTCTGCCCAGTTTTTGAAATCCTTGCAGTCACCGTGTTTGGCGTTCAGCGCGTCCTGAAGGAGAACAATAGATACGCGCACCTTCGTACAATCTATTCCGGCACGCGACGGCGATGGCGGGGCATCTCGCGATGCTTGGCGCGGCACCGGATTAACTAGTTGCCGCCGAAACGCGGCTGCGAGCATACCTTTGGAAAATCAGCAAAATATCAAACTCCGCTTAACAGCCCCTCTTGCTACATCGCACGACACTTCGACTGGAAACACAACGAAGCGCGCCTGCAGCTCGGCGACTCCCAGCAATGGCAGACTTCGGTCGCGCGTCGCTCCTGCAGCACATCTACCACCACGTGGTTCTTCCGCGCAATGTACCAGGCCGCGAGGACAGCAATCTGCACCAGGTCAAGGCGGAGATCACGAGGCGACTGATCAATGCCACCAAGCAGCTCGCACTCCACGCACCTCCAGACGACCTCGCGAAGCTAGACACGATACGATTGATGCTTTCGACCTGCGGCGCGTTGAATGTGGAGGGCAAGATTGACAAGAACATGCTCGTGAAGGAGCTGCAACAGCTTGAAGACAGACAGGCTCTGGTCTTGCATGTCACTGAACAGAACGCTGCTCTCCTGATCTATCGGCACCTCGCGTAAGACACGAAATATTTATGCATGCGATGGCAGCCGACTCATACCGCGCAGGGATAATGGCACCAAGATGGTCGTCTTCGAAGCTTTCGAAACCTCTGCTACCAGTGAGCAAGTACTTGCTGCCGAAGCCGCGCTGCGATGGGATTTCCCCGGCCAGGCCATAGCGGTTCCCTATGATATTGTACTGCGCGAGGATTTCCAGCAGAGTCTCTCCGCGTTCCTCGAGCAAGCTAGCATGGAATCGATCAAGCAATTCTCCGCCGTCACCTACAAGGCTTGCGCTCCGCTGCCCGAGGTTTGAGACACGACTACCCCTACGCTGATCACTGGAGCCCTCATGACGATTTTGAAAGTAGACGGGATATACCAAGACGTCACATCACTCCGCAAACGCGTTCGCGACACTGTCTCGTTCAACAACGCTCACAAGCCATGGAGACGCTCAGCTTTCTACCTCGTACTACGTGTTGCCATGCAGCGACACCTCTATAAGTTGTGTGGTGTGGAGAAGGGCAGGATCTACTTTAAATGTGTCCTGGCTATCTTCATGGCAGATTTGTTGGACGATGGACTACACGTAATTCCAAATGAGGCGTCGGATGCCTTACGCCAGAAGCTTGGTCGGCGCCTCGCTAAATTGGAGCTTGATCACGAGCGCGGCTCTACCAACTCCAAGCAGCTTCATCGTCACGTGTTCAAGACCCTCCGCGTCTCCATGGAGAAAGCCCTGCTGACCGCTGCGCGAATCTTGGAATCGCAATGGGAGGCGTACAAGAAGAGGACCTGCCGATTCATATGGCCTATTCAAACATTCGCCAACAGCTCTGACATGACGCTACGACTACCGCTCAGTGGCCAGATGCTTGACCGCGCCATGCACCTTCGTTTCAGCACCATCCAAAGCGAGATCCACTCACCGACCGAGCTACTGGGTCACTATGTAAGCTCCACAGCTCTGAAGCCTATAGTCGCTGTCATGGATCGATACCTCCCCCTGTGTAAGTACGAAGAGACTATCGCAGACAGTGCTCGATCATCGAATCGGCAAGGAGATGGCGCGCAGTGCGCTCAACTCGCTCGCAAGATTGAGGCGTACGTTTCGACCGTTCACGACGCATATTCCGATTACCCTGAATTCAAGAGCCGCCAATTGCTCCGGCTGTTGGAGCTTTGGGTGCAGACGGACAAGCACGCCTTGCAATGCTACCCGCTCCTTGCGAAGTATCATCCTGGCTTCGATGCAGCGATGATGAATGTTCTACAACTATCAACGCCTGAAGAGATGAGACGTCTCCGCGACTTGCAGCTCTACCTCAACAAGCGAACACAGGCATGGTGTGGTGGTGAGACCAAAACCATATTCGCTTCGCCAGCAGAAGGTTCGTTCGCCGTATGCTATTACGACCTGTTCGATGGCGACGAGGAATTAAGCGATCTACGCGAAGATATCGAGAAAGATGCCAATGAGAAACTTGCTGCCAAAGAAGCCGAGTGGGAGGAGAAGAGCGAGAGCCACGAGTCAAAGGTGCACGAGATGGCAGGACTTTCGTGTGTGTACATCACCGAGCTTGACGAGCACGGACTCGCACGAGAAGTCCACAAGAAGCCCTGCCGCAAACACACGCTCAAGTGGCAAGCGAAGCAAATCATGATTGATGTATTTGAGCATCCTCTGCCCAAGAACGAAGTCGCTCTGAAAGCCATTGTCTTTGAGCTGATGTGGCCGAAACCACTCGCAGCCTATCGAGATGCTACATGGTTGATACTTTCCGGGTTTACGTTTCCGCAGCAGACACCTGTGGGAGATGTACCGCTGCTCCGCGCTTACTCTGGCTTGCGTGAGTACGCAAACAACACGAGATCGAGAATTACGCTGGGGTCTTCTACCAAATCTCATTTGGACTCCCACTACTCGACCTCAGGCTTTCCAGTCACCTTCGCTGAGATTAGTCGGTCATTTGGCCTGAAGCTTGACTATTACAACACCGTAGATCAGACTTGGACCAAGCCTGAACTTCAGCCTTCATTCGCCCATTTTTTTCCGATGAAACTGCCGCCAAATTCCCCTTTTCAGTCCTTCGAGGACATCAGCAGTACATGGCCTACTTCGAATCGTATACTAGCTACACACACGAAGTGTCCCGCGGACGCCAATGAGCATGAGTACATGGCGTGGCAGGGACTTCTACTCGGTACGCATGTGCGATGGCCCTCGTTGCTACGTGAGTTGGGCTCCACCAATCTCAGCTTCTCTACCGAATCCACGTGGGCTATTGTGTCCAAACTCATGCTGCAAGTTGGTCCGTCGAGCTCCAATGACTTCTTACGGGATGTACACGCAAGCTTTCACGACGTCACCTTCTGTCGCAAGTTACTCGAGCAGATCGACTACCGCCTGGATGCCATTCGGCGAAATTGGCGCGAGCCTGTTCAGCTGGACCTCCTGATATCGATGCTGCTCAAGGTCGTCAACTTCTCATCAAACACCAAGACTACGAAACGGGCTAGCGATCTACTCTTGAAGTCGCGGCTTATAACTCAAGACTGGTCAACTAGCCTCCATGAGGCGGCAGAGCACGAGCATGGTTCCGGCCCCTCGATAGTTATTCCCAATTTGGGCCGCAGTGCTTTGCAAGCGCACTTTCTACCCCTTCTTTGAAGAAATGGTATCCGTCCCACGCGATGCGCTTGTCAACTTCGTTGTTGCATCTATCAGGCTCCAGAACTGTCTTGCTGGGACGTTTGATGCTTTGCCTTACAGCTTGAGGAATGCTGTGCTTCGAGATCTTCGTCTTACCTCTGCGATCTGCGCGATGTTGCAGAAGGCTATCTGTACCGAGGATAAAGTACTTCTGGATACCCTCAAGGTCTTCTGGCCCGTACCTGCGGACTCAATGGTTTATCCGGCCCTGGTATATCTAGATCCGACTCCTCATTGGGTTGCCATGACAATTTGTTCGCAAGATGAGGCTAATCACATTGTTCACTACAATTTCGTTCGAGGTACGCTGTTGATCAACGGCCAACAGCTTGGCGTTCTGCCTTCCGAGTATCGGCGGTGGCCGATCATACAGGAACTGTTCGGCTCTCAGGCTCTCAACGTATTCCCTTCGCCACTTCCGGGCATGTCTCTGGTGATCAACCGCCAAATACCGTTCGACCACTGGGTTCATCTAGGCGTCCGCGACACCAAACCCGTAATTCGAGCTACACACAGGGGTGGGATTCTTGAGCTGATCAATCCGGGTTGGTTCAGGAATAAGAATGCGTATCAATACGATCTACCAGCTGCGCTCATTTCTAAGTGTTACCATTGGCTCGACCTAACAACTGGCATCCTCGAAATCTGGCAACAGGACCCATGGAAATCAAAACCGGGAAACTGGCGCCTGAATGTCCTCACTCATCACGCCACGCGAAACAACGGGTCCACTCTTGTTGATCCCAACAGTGAGCTGGCGAGGAAGGTTGCGCAAAACTTTCACCAGTTCGAGTTCCCGCAACACATCACTGTCTATCAACCAGCACGAAGCAAGCTGAGGGTAGAGCTGAAGAGGTTGGAGCTGGACTTCAGTGTGACACAGAACGGGCTTCTTTTTTGCGCACAGCTAGGTGCCGTGATTGCTGAGACTCGCTTACAAGATGTGGGAACTTGGTATGGGCTGAGAAGCAAACTGGTCTTGCGATCGATCAGAGACTACTTGCAGCGCAGTATTCTTTTGCCACTTGGTGAAACGACATTCGAGCGTGAAGGCTCCCACGTATCTATCGTCATACAAAACAACGGAGAGTATTGTAAATTCGGAGTCAACACTGTTCTAGGGCGCATCGAATGCCCAGCCGAGCCGGTTCTGCTATACTACCGGGCTCTCTGGCATGCCTCGACCTCACATTTCTTGCCTGATCCGCTCACTAAGCGAACTGGCGTTGAGGAGGCCTTGCAGTATCTACACTCTGGTGCCTACCTCCCATGGTCACCTTTGAAGATCAGTGCATGCAACATACTTCGTATGGTTGCTAGTTTGTCGCCGCGACGGCTATACTACCCGCCGACGTTGAAAGCCATGGAGTCAGTACTTTGGAATTCTGACCTGACTGCTACCATCCAGGACGACAGGTATCGACGTGTGGTGGAAGTAATTCTGCAGCGAAACGACGAATTGAGCCGCTTCGCTCCCCAGGGCGACGCATTCCCCCCTTCGCTGCCAGTGGATGGGGACACGCATCTAGAAAATCGAGGTCTTTCACGGGGTCACGTGTCTCACATGGGCTTCATGTCGGATCAATCCTACGTATCCCGAGACTGCTTCCTGGATGGATTCGAATACGACAACGTAGCTGAAGTGGCTACCATGCTTTCCACTTGGCCTACTGAGGTAGCCATGACACCAAAACTGGCATCATCACTTGAGACTATGCCAGTGATCGGTGGTTACGTGCGGTCATTCGACAAGATCCAAATCACGGACATTCTGAACGCGGATCTCAGCTTTGATTGGGGAGCTCTGGTAACCACCGCTGCTTCCAGCTCCTATGGCGACAGGTTTCGACTCACCTTCTTGTATTCGCTACTGGCCTTCTCCACGAACACCAACATGGATTTGCTTCGTACGATCATAGCGTTCCCTCTTCTAGAAGATCTCAAGCGACTCGCACTTCCGGACGCTCCGGCCTACAGTCACTTTCGCATGCATGAGACTCCTAAGGTTGAGAATCTTGTGGCATTGATGGAACCAGCAAAGCTACCTCACGTGCCATGTGACGGCACTCCCATCGGCCAGCATCTGATGCGCTAACTTGATCACGAAAAGGAAGCTGGAAAAGCCTTGCACAAACTTGCGGACTCTGTACGAGCGCAATGGCCCTGAAAGGTTCTTGACATGGAACGCCTTGCAGTCGTGAAAGACACTCTGCTTGATCGCGATGTAGCGCTGAGCCTCGTATTATCTGTGTGGGACAAATACGTGGACAACTTCCGATTTTCTCAGCACGTTGAGGATGTTCAGCTCATTCTCTTCCGCCATGCCGCAGATACCAATGATCTTCCGCTATATCGAACTCGGCCTACTGTGCGAACCTCGTCGTATCCCCTGCGCATAAGGGGTGGTGATCTCCCGAGCCTTTCGGACGTACTGGAAAAGAACATTGCTGTATCGGTAAATCGCTCGCCATACCCTAGCGGGGCATCTGTATTGACCAGTCTGCCAAATGGGCACTCTTCGATGACACACGACACGCTCTCGGAGAAGCCTGGAGCTGTTAGCGGAGCCAAGTATGCGGTACCCGGTCGAATCAAGGAACTGAACAAATTGATCGCGCCTTACAAGCTCTCTTCATCTATGGTACATATGCGGTATGGTGCCGAGCTCGAACACAGCTTCAAAGCTCTCGCTACATTCCTCGCTCAACCTGAGGCTACGCCGGAGCCGTTCAACCCAACGAGACTGTCAAATGAGGTGTATGCGGCGAAAGAGGCTCCAAACGTACTGCTTGAACAGGTCCGTAATGCTTTACAGAAAGGAGATCCAAGCGCGAGGTGGCTGAGCATGGCGGGATTGTGGCCAAAGATGACCCCGGTGACACTGCTGACAGAGCTGCGTACAACTTCGGAAGTACGTTTTGGTGCATCTGTGAAGGAGACACTCGTCGCGCTTGGCCTTGCGATCACCAAGTACCAGCGATTACTGCGAATCAAAGATGCCATCGATAAGGGCCGCCGTCAGCAGCTCCTCGACGAGACTGGGCATGTTGGACACACCAACTGGAGACCACTCGAGCACGTTGACTGGCTTATTCTCGAGATTGACGGCAATATCTTGATCCGTCCCGAGCAAGTCGACGTTGCATTTGCGACTATCTCGCCCGCTTCTCGACAAAATTCCGTGCTACAGTTGTTGATGGGCAAGGGCAAGACCTCATGCATCCTCCGTAAGTTCTTCCTAGTCAGTGGCGTAACGCAGCGACTAAAAAATATCCAGCTATGGTAGCCCTTGAGCTCGCCAACAACAATCTGTTTCGCGTTGTTGTGCCGAGGCCTCTTCTCTTGCAGTCTGCTCAAATCATGCAAGCGAAACTTGGTGGATTACTGAACCGAGAAGTCATACATATCCCCTTTTCACGGAGAACACCGACGGAAAAGACCCTTATGCAGACATACTGCCGCTTGCACACCAACATCCAAAAGCAACGCGGTATTGTTCTAGCGCTTCCAGAACACATCCTATCCTTCAAACTCAGCGGAATTCAACGACTGTGCGACGGCAAAGTCGACCAAGCAGCAATGATGATCAAAGCGCAATCATGGCTGGACCGACATGCCCGAGATGTTCTAGACGAATGCGATGTATCCCTTGCCATTCGTACACAACTCATTTACCCATCAGGCTCGCAGCAGACCGTAGACGGGCATCCTCTTCGCTGGCAGACCGTCCAGGCGCTTCTCGATCTTGTCGCATCCTACTTGAGCGACATGACAACCAAATATCCGAAGAGCATCGAGATCGTAGGCAGACCGGGGTTTCCGATAATCTACTTTCTGCGCAAAGATGTTGAGGACTACATGATCGACCAGATCGTGCAGAAGATCAGCAAAGGACAGACCGCTATCCTTCCCGTGGTCGACTTTGCTGTTTCCTCGCAGGAAGATATCCTCGCCTTCATCACCGTGCCTTTCGTCGATGCTGAGGTGACAGGTCACATCACCGAGATGTTTCAGGAGAACAAACATCTCGCCGATGTGGTGTACCATTTGAGGGGTCTGTTCGTCCATCGAATCTTGCTGTCAACATTGAAGAAGCGATGGAATGTGCAGTATGGTCTCCATCCAACACGTGACCCGATCGCAGTACCGTACCAGGT
>Ga0265780_10001839_pt1 | contig 29394 bp, 23 predicted proteins | sample P1T30metagenome_FD_192432 | JGI IMG/M metagenome (GOLD analysis project Ga0265780, IMG submission 192432) | Plant litter microbial communities from East Loma Ridge, Irvine, California - P1 T30 | ecosystem: Environmental > Terrestrial > Plant litter > Unclassified | place: USA: California... | reverse complement strand
CCTTTTTTCCTTGGCCGCCACGCGAAACACCTCCAGCCGCTCGTGCAAAAAAGCGTTGAGGTCGGTGCGGTGCTTTTCCAGCCGGGTCGATTCAAGCTGCCCCAGATACAGCACGTCTTTGAGCAGGATATTGGCCGTGCCGCAGGCTTGGGCAGCCAGCGCCAGCAGCTTCTGCACTTCCTGCTGCTCGCTGGCGGGCGCAATCGCCACTATGCCCGCGTGACTTTGGAGCAGCGATACTATCACTTCGATGTTGTTGATGGGGTTTTTCAGGTCGTGCGCCACCAAGTGCATGATGGTCTCCTGCGCATCGTAGAGGCGCTTGTGCGTGATGGCCAGCTTCTTGCGCTCCGTAATATCTTCCAGCGTGGTGTAGCCCAGTTCGCCCGCTTCGTCCTGAAACAACACCGACGTAACCTGGCACCAAAACGAGGAGCCATCTTGCCGCACCAAGCAGGTTTCGAGCATAAAGCTCGGTAGCTTGTGCGCCCACAGGCTCTCCTGCAAGCGGTTCCAGTCGGCTTTGTGGTCGGGGTGAGCAAACTCGATAATCTGCCGCCCCACCAGCTCTTCGGCCCGCTCAAAACCCAGCATGGCTATCACGGCGGGGTTCACCTGCCGGATAACCAACTCGTTGTCAATTATTTTATTTCCCAGCGGCGAGTGGTCAACTACCGTGCGGAAGCGCACTTGGCTTTGCTCGTACTTATCGTCCTTGGCTTGCTGGGTGGCCAGCGTTGCCCGGTCGGCGCGTAGCTGCTGGTTTTCCAGGCGCAGGGCAGCCAGCTCTTCTTGCAAGGAACTGGTAGTAGAGTCGGACTGGCTAGCGGGCGTCATGGCAGAATAATAGGGGCGAAAAGCTGGAAGGTAAGGCCTGGCCCGGCGCGTTTCGGCCGGGCCAAGCTGGCGATAACCGCAAGCTGCCTGCTAACGCCCTAGTACTCCGCCAAAAAGGCGCCTTTTTGGCACTGACTAATCCAGCCCCACCTTGGCCAATTCGCGCCAGTAGCTGGGGTATGACTTGCGCACCACGCTGGGCTCTAGTATTGTGAGTGGCCCGCGCAGCGCCAGCGGAGCGAAGGCCATAGCCATGCGGTGGTCCTCGTAGGTGACGACCTCCTGGCCATCGACTCGGAAGTTATTCGATTGAATCTCGAACACGCCGGGCTCCACTTCTACCATGTCGCCGCCAAATTTGCGCAGCTCGTTTTGCAGCGCCGCGATGCGGTCGGTTTCCTTGATGCGCAGGCTTTTGAGGCCGGTCATGCGCAGGGGCACGGCCTGGGCCGCCGCTACCACGGCCACGGTTTGGGCCAGGTCGGGGCAGTCGGTGAAGTCGAGCGGCTGGGCTAGTAGCTCGGCCACGTCGAGCGGCACCTGGGTCAGGCGCACGCCATCGGCGGCAAACTCAGTAGCGACGCCTAAAGCCGTCATTATATGCTGAATCGCGTGGTCGCCCTGCCACGACTGCGCCCGCAGGCCCGGCAGCGTCACCGACGAGCCGGCCGGGGCCAGCGCCACCAGCGCGTACCAATAGCTGGCAGCCGACCAGTCGCTTTCTACTTCGTAATCGGCCGGGCGGTAGCCACCCGAGCGGGCCTCTACCAAGTCGGGAGCTAGCTCATCAGCGCTGCCCCCAAAGTGCCTCATCAGGTTGAGCGTGAGGTGAATATAAGGCCGCGAGCCCACCTCACCAGTCAGGCGCAGGCGTAGGCCAGCGGGCAGCACCGGCCCCACCATTAGCAGGGCCGAAATGTACTGGCTGCTGATGTCGCCGCGCACGCTCAGTTCAGTAGCGGCAGCCGTTATTTCGCCGCCCAAAAACCGCAATGGTGGGTACCCATCCTTCTCCACATACTCAATGCTCGCGCCCAGCGCCCGTAGCGCATCCACCAAAATGGCGATGGGGCGCTGCTTCATGCGGGCCGCGCCGGTGAGGGTGCCGCGCCAGCCGCTCACGGCCAGGTAGGCCGTCATAAAGCGCATAACGGTGCCCGCGTCTTCGGCGTCGAGCAGGTCGGCGTGGGCGGCCTGGCCGAGCAGGCGCTCCATCAGCACGGTATCGTTGGCTTCGGAGAGGTTGGTGAGGGTGCCGCCGCCGGCTAGCTTTTGCAGCAGCAGGGCGCGGTTGCTCTCACTCTTGGAGGCGGGCAGGTGGACGGTGCCTTGCAGCAGGCCACCGGCCCAGGTCAGAGATATACTACTCATAAACAGCTTGTAAAACGGAGTGGCACTCCGTTTTCGCGTAAGCAACGATAAACGGAGTGCCACTCCGTTTTACAATTCTGCGTGATGATAATACTGCAACGCCGCCGCAATTTCGGCTAGCGAAATGGGCTGGTCGAATACCCCGTGGCCCAGGCCTTGCAGCAGGGTACAATTGATGACGTCGGCGCGGTTTTTCTTGTCCTGCACGGCGTAGGCCGCGATGGCTTCCGTCTCGAAGGTGATAAACGTGATTTTCTCAAACGCCGCGCTTACTACTGCCTGCACCTCGGCTAGCTCGGCGGCCGACAGCAGCCCGCGCTGCACCGACAGCCAGCTCTCGCAGATGAGGCCCGCCGCCACAGCTTCGCCGTGGCGCACCTCGCGGCCGGGTTGCGTGAGCAGGTAGCTTTCGAGAGCGTGGCCCACGGTATGGCCAAAGTTGAGCAGCTTGCGCGGGCCGCTTTCGAGCGGGTCCTGCGCCACAATCTGCTCCTTTAAGGCCACTGAGTGCTCAATAATAGGCGTCCAGTCGGCCACCGTTGCCACATCAAGCTCGCGCAACTGCGCGAAGGCCGCCGCGTCGGCAATAAGGGCGTGCTTAATGATTTCGGCGTAGCCCGAGCGCAGCTCGCGGGGCGGCAGGGTGGCCAAAAAACCGGGGTCGATGAACACGCCCGCCGGCTCCTGAAACACGCCGATGTGGTTTTTGAAGCCCTGAAAATCGACGCCCGTCTTCCCTCCTACCCCGGCATCGACCTGCGCCAGCAGCGTAGTCGGCAGCACGGCGCACGTGATGCCGCGCTTGTAGGTGGCCGCGCAAAAGCCGCCCAAATCGGTGACTACGCCGCCGCCCAGGCACACCAGCAGCGCGTGGCGGTCGGCTTGCAGGCGCGTGAGCCACTCCCACACTTGCCCGCAGGTGCTCAAGGTTTTGTATTCTTCGCCGGCCTCGATGGTCAGTAGTTCGTGCGCGGGCAGGTGCGGTTGCAAGCGCGGGTAGCAGTCGCGGGTTGTGTTACCGTCGGCCAGCACGAAAACGCGGCTCGGCGCGTTTTGCCGGATGAACTCGGCCAGCGCGGGCAGGGCCAATGGGCCGATGACAGGAGGATTTTTCACGAACGCCTTGCTTGCTTAAAACGTAGAATATGCTGCAAAGAAACGGCAGCCTGCCCAGCATTTTTTGCGAGGCCCTGCAACCGAGTGGCTCGCGGCCGGCTCTTTTGCCTTACCTAACCCGCTTTTCCTGCCCGCCCCTTTTGCCTGTTTTTACCATGAAAAAATCGCTTCTCCTGCTGCTTACGTCCGCGCTACTCTCGGCTACCGGCTGCCAACGCGAAGGCGATGAAGTGCAGCCCAGCAGCTACGACGCGCTGGCGCTCGAAACCGGCCATTGGGAATGGGAAAGCACTGCTTACCGCACGGGCCGGCGCACGCCCACTACCGAGGGCTTCACCCGCCAGCTGGTATTTGGGGCCGATAAGCAAATTGTTATTCAGCACGATAGAAAGCTGAACAAGAAGACGACCTACGCGCTGTCGATGGGTACGCTGCCCAATTGCCCCACCCCGGCCAGTACCGTACCGATTATCAGCTACGAAACGGACTCCGACTTGCCCAACAACGACCGCAAAACCTACAGCATTACCAAGTCGCCCACCGGCCAAAACCTCTCGCTGACCGGCGAAGACGCCTGCATTGATGCCGGCGCAGTAGAAACGTACCGCTGGATAGCTGAATAAACGCCCCGCAAAAAATAATTCGGCACTAAAAATGCGTTGGTGCTGCTGAGTTTAGCTCGGCAGCACCAACGCATTTTCCGTTTCAGAGTACTAGCTACTACCAAGCTGCTCGTTGGCAGTTTTATCCCCTTTTCCTAATGAACAAATTTCTTTCTCTTTGCGGCCTTGGGCTGCTACTAGGCGCGGCCACCGGCTGCCAGCGCACCCCACAAGCTACCGCCGCTTCTACCGCTGCTGGCGCACCAGCCACCACCCTGGCAGGTACCTGGCGGCTCAGCGACTACCAGTGCCACTGCCCGCCCGGCCACCCCATCCCCGATGAAGTGCTGACCCTCGACGCTAGCCAGCATTTTCGCCTGATGCGCGACAAAAAGCTGGCCGCTGAAGGCACCTACGCCACCAGCACCGGCGTCAGCTGCGGCGGTGGCACGCTCGAACCCATCATCACGCTCACGCCCAAAGACGCGGATACCTACGTCCCAAAAGGTGCCTACACACTGGAAGGCAGCACCTTGGTTATCGACCAATGCAGCGCGGCCGATGGCCCTAAATACACTTACACGCGGCAATAAAAACGTTTGTCATTGCGAGCGTAGCGCGGCAATCTTTCCTTCACGCTTAGCTAGGCGTTAGCAAACATGAAGGAAAGATTGCCGCGCTGCGCTCGCAATGACAAACGACTTTAAGCCAATATCTTACAGCCCTGGGCCCAGGTGGTTTATGGGGCCATCAATGGGGCGGCCGTTCAGCACTTCGGTTTGCTGGCGGATGCTTTCGATGTGGATGAGCTTGTAGAGCTCGCCCACGAATTTCTCGTCGATATTCAGCTTCCGGCCCCACTCGGGGCGGGTTTTAAAGATTTCCTGCCAGCGCTCTAGTTGCAGGATTTTCACGTTATTCTCCTTCTTATACTCGGCCAGCTCCTGAATGAGGGCCATGCGGCGGGCCAGCATTTCGAGGATTTCGTGGTCGGCGGTGTCCATTTTCTGGCGCAGCTCCTCAGCCTTGTTGCGGTAGTCGGCGTTGTCGGACGAGCGGTAGCGGTAGTTCAGCTCGCTCAGGATTTGCTGCAAGCGGGCGGGCGTCACCTGTTGCGCAGCGTCGCTAAGGGCGTGGTCGGGGTCGGGGTGCGTCTCGATGATGAGGCCATCGTAGTCGAGGTCGAGCGCCTTCTGGGCGATGGGCAGCAGCAAGTCGCGCGAGCCGCCGATGTGGCTCGGGTCGTTGATGAGCACCAAGTCAGGCCGACGCGTTTTCAGCTCAATCGGGATGGCCCAGGTGGGCGCGTTGCGATAGCGCGAGGGCGCGAACGTGCTGAAACCCCGGTGGATAGCCGCAATATCGGTAATACCAGCCCGCTCCAGCCGCTCGATGGCCCCAATCCACAGCGCGAGGTCGGGGTTCACGGGGTTTTTCACCATTACAGGCTTGCCAGTACCAGCCAGCGCGTCGGCCAGCTCCTGCACCGCAAACGGGTTCACGGTGGTACGCGCCCCAATCCAGAGCACATCGATGTCGTGTTTCAGGGCCTCCTCTACGTGCTTGGGCGTAGCCACTTCAATGGCCATCGGCAGGCCAGTTTCGGCGCGGGCGGCTTGCAGCCAGGGCAGCGCGGCGGTGCCCATGCCCTCAAAGCCACCGGGCTTGGTGCGCGGCTTCCAGATGCCAGCGCGGTACATATCGGCTTGGCCGGCGGCTTTTAGGGCGCGGGCCACAGTCAGTACTTGTTCTTCCGATTCGGCCGAGCAGGGGCCGGCGATGATGAGGGGTTGGCCCTTCTGGGCCAGCCGACGGGTAAAAAACGTGTCGGCGGGAGGAGTATTTTCCATGAATGTGCGGTAAGCTTTAGCTTGCCGTTGCGGTAGTATGCAAAGTACGGCAAGCTAAAGCTTACCGCACATAACCCGCCGGGGCCGAACGGGGTTTTGGCCCCCTACGTTACCTTCGTAGTTCGCTCTCCTCCCCTGGCTTTTATCCCGTATTTTCGCATGGCTACCTTGTCCACCGTTCCGGCGCCCCCCGTGGCGCCTATCTCCTTCGAAGACACCCGCATTGCCTTCGAGGCCAAGTCTGATGGCGAGCTGCGCAAGATGTACGCCCTCTTCGCGGCCATGAACAACGGCAGCCTGGTGAAAGCCGGCAGCGGCCTCATGCAGACGGCGTTAAAAATTAGTTTTCCGGGCACGAAGTTTCTGATTAAGAACTCCATCTTCAAGCAGTTTTGCGGCGGCGAAACCATTCAGGAGTGCCGGCCAGTAATCGCCGAATTGGGTAAGTACCACATCGGCACCATTCTCGACTATTCGGTAGAAGGCACGGGTAACGACAAGAGCTTCGACCGCACCCGCGACGAGATTTTGGCCACCATCAATATGGCCGCCTCGACCCCAAATATCCCCTTTTCGGTGTTCAAGGTAACGGGCCTCATGCCCACCGACCTGCTCGAAAAAACGCAGGCGGGCACCACCCTCACCGAAGCCGAAAAGGCGGCTTTTGAGCGCGGCCGGCAGCGCCTCGATGCGCTGTGCGCCAGCGCCCACCAGCACGGCGTGCGCCTGTTTGTGGATGCCGAGGAAAGCTGGTTTCAGCAAACCATCGACGACCTGGCTGAGGACATGATGCGCCGCTACAACCAGGAAAAAGCCATTGTCTGGAACACGTACCAGCTCTACCGCCACGACCGCTTGGAGGCGCTGCAAGCCGCCCACGACCGCGCCGTACAGGGCAATTATTACTTTGGGGTGAAGCTGGTGCGCGGCGCCTACATGGAAAAAGAAGCCCGCGTGGCCCAGCAGCGCGGCCTCCAAAACCCCATCAACCCCACCAAGCAGCACACCGACGACCTCTACAACGAGAGCCTGCGCTACTGCGTGCAGCACGTCGACCGCATCAGCCTGTGCGCGGGCACGCACAACGAAGCCAGCTCGCTACTGCTCACGCAGTTGATGCAGGAGGCTGGCCTAGCGCCCGGCGACGAGCGCGTGTGGTTTGCCCAGCTCTACGGCATGAGTGACAACCTGAGCTACAACCTCGCCCACGCCGGCTACCACACCGCCAAATACGTGCCCTACGGCCCCGTGGAGGCCGTGATGCCCTACCTGCTGCGCCGCGCCAACGAAAATACCGCTATCGCGGGCCAAAGCAGCCGCGAGTTTCTACTGATTCAGAAGGAGTTGCGCCGCCGCCAGGGCCGTGCATAGGGACGTACAGGGGGCAAAAGCGGCAAAAAAACTGTAGCTTGGCGCAACGCCGGCCCGGTTTTTGGTATCCTACGAGCAAACTATTAGGGGGTTGGGCCGCTGGCCCTCATCCATTCCCACCCTTTGCTTCGTAAGGAGTAAGTCCGGGCTGCTTTATTTGCATGAGTTGCCGGGGGTTAACCTTTCTTTTTAATTGCATGATTAGCCGCCTTCGTCATTACCTCATTCGCTACGCCCGGCAGCAGGCGGGCACGGTCAGCTACCTCACGCTGGTGCAGGAATCCGAGTTGGGATTGAACCTGGAAATCTCGCACGAAAAATCGCGCCTCAACGAAATGCTGGCCGAAATCTCGACTGAGGAGCATGCCGCCGGCCGCCCTTTGCTAAGCGCGCTGGTGCGGGTGCCAGGCTCGAAAGGACAGGGCGACAATTTTTATAAGCTGTGCGAGCGCTTGGGCTACGGCGAATGGCGCAGCCTCAAGCAAGATGAAGAATTTCTTAAAGGCTTAATAAAAGATTGCCGCGAGTTTTGGCAGCAGGAAGTGAACTACGAGCAATACGCCCTCAATGAGGCGTAGGCCCATTTTTACCTTAGTTAATAAAATTTGCCCCGGCTACAGTCGGGGCTTTTTTTATGCGCAGTTGCCAAAATGTTATACTCCAGGTTACCGCTCTAAAGCGCAACCCCCTTTCCATCTGCCCCGTTTAGATGCCAGAGAGTAGGGCGTTTGGCCCGGCTCGCCTTCACCCTAACCTACCCCACCATGAATACCAACGACCCAAACAGCCCAGCAAACAGCGGCACCGGCGCAGGCTCCAACTACGGTACCAGCAACACCGGTACGGGCCTCGGCAACAGTGGCCTGACCAGCAACGAAAGCACTAGCTACAACGCAGGCACCGACTACAGCAGCGCCACCGGCGGCTCGACTTCGTCGGCTGCTACCGAACTCGATTCTACTTCTTCTTCTCCTCTTTCCACCACCTCAACACCCGCAACTCCTGTGAATACCGAAAACACCACCCCGAACAACTCGCAGCCCGGCGACGATTATAGCGCTACCGCCAAAGGTGCCGCAGTAGCTGGTACCGCCGGCGCAGTAGTAGGCCGCGGCGTTGATGCCGTGCAAAACACTGCCGACCGCGCTGCGCACGCTGTAAAAGACGCCGTAACCGGCGATAATGATAGCTACAATAACGACTACCGCGAAGGCAGCACGACCAGCGGTATCTTCCGCGACCGTAGCAGCGCCGAGAAGGCGTACCAATCGCTACACGAGCGTGGCTACAGCAAAGACGACGTGCATTTGATGATGTCGGACGAAACTCGTGACCGTCACTTCGCCGACGGAACGCACACCGAACTAGGTGACAAGGCGATGGAAGGCGCGGGCGTAGGCTCGGCCATCGGTGGTACTGCCGGCGCAATCATTGGCGCTATTGCTGCTATCGGTACTTCGGTAGCGCTGCCAGGCCTCGGTCTGATTATCGCTGGTCCGCTAGCTGCGGCGCTGGCCGGTGCTGGTGCCGGTGGCCTCACGGGCGGCCTAGTAGGCGCGCTGGTAGGCTCGGGCATCCCTGAGGAGCACGCTGCTGAGTACGAAGAAGGCATTAAGAACGGCGGTATTGTAATGGGTGTAAAACCCCGCAACGCTGAGGATTCAAAGTACTTCGAAGAGCAGTTCAAGACCAACGACGCTGACAAAGTTTACCGCTACTAAGTAGCCCTGCTTAAAAGTCAAAAGCCTCTCCCAATTAGGAGAGGCTTTTTTGGCATTAGGCGAATTTAGAATTGATATAGGCTGCGGGCTGCCGGCTTTTCGCTGGCTGTACGCTTGCCGCTCAGCGAGCTACTCAGACAATGAGTGGACAGCCGGCAGCCCACCCCGCACCTTTACGCTGAAACTGCGCTGTTTATAACGCAAGCCCAACGCTAGTTTTTTTTCCGTCTGGCAGCCAACGCCTAGCTGGCTGCCAGAGGCGCTGCCTGCAACGCGGGAACCTACCAGTTGTCTATGGTGCTTAGTACTATTCCATCCCACCCAACCCGTTTGCTTTGGCGGAGCCTGAGCGAATGAATTATTAATGAACAAGTTGTCAGCCGTAGGCCTCATGGGGCGTTTGGCAATTTAATTTTAGCTTGCCCACAACCATTCCCGATAAAACCAGTTTTAGTACAGAATTCGGGCACTGACAGCGGGTATTTTACAACTGGCATAACAGCCCGGGGTGTGGGCTATTGGAGTAACATATGTGGATAGTAAGACTAGCGCTGGCGCGGCCCTACACCTTCGTGGTGATGGCGCTGCTCATCTTGATTGGGGGCGTGCTGACGATTCAGCGCATGGCGGTGGACATTTTCCCCGACATCCCGATTCCGGTGGTGGGCATCGTGTGGACGTACACCGGCATCGCGCCGGAGGAGATGAACCAGCGCATCGTGGTGCCGGTCGAGCGCGCCATCACGACTACCGTAGCCAACGTAGAGCACCAGGAAAGCCAGAGCCTCAAGGGCATTGGTCTGATTAAGGTGTTCTTCCAGCCCGGCTCGGACCCTGATGCGGGCGTGGCCCAGCTCACGGCCATTACCCAAACGCTACTGCGGGTATTGCCACCCGGCATTACGCCGCCGCTCATTATCCGCTATTCGGCTTCCAACGTGCCGATTGCGCAGACTTCGCTGAGCAGCGAGACCCTAGGTGAGTCGGACCTCTTCGATGCGGCCAACGCCTTTATCCGGCCCGGCCTAGCGGTAGTACAGGGTGCCTCGGTGCTGCTGCCGAATGGCGGCAAGCCCAAGCAGATAATGGTGGACCTCGACCCGGAGAAACTAGCCGGTAAGAACTTGAGCGGCAACGACGTAGTGAATACGTTACTGGCGCAAAACGTGATTATTCCAGCCGGCTCGGCCAAGATTGGCACCCGTGAGTACGACGTGCGGCTAAACTCCAGCCCCGAAGCAGTGGCGACGCTCAACGACTTGCCCATCAAGACGGTAGACGGCACCACGGTATACATCCGCGACGTAGCCTTTGTGCACGAAGGCGCGGCAGTGCAGCAAAACGTAGTGCGCCAGAACGGTCGCCGTACGGCTATCATTCCGATTCTGAAAAGCGGCTCGGCTTCGACGCTAGCCATTATTGACAAGATTAAGCAAGTACTGCCGAACATTCAGGCAAACGCTCCTCCGGGCCTGAATATCAAGCTGCTGTTTGACCAATCGTTTTTCGTGCGCGCTAGTATCAAGGGCGTAATCATTGAGGCCAGCATCGCGGCCGGCCTCACGGCGCTCATGATTCTGCTGTTCCTGGGCTCGTGGCGTTCGACCTTGATTATCGCCATCAGCATTCCACTCTCGATTCTGGTCAGCATCATTGTCATGAATATTCTGGGCCAAACCCTGAATATTATGACCCTAGGTGGCCTCTCACTGGCCGTGGGCATCTTGGTGGATGACGCGACGGTGGAAATAGAGAACATCCACCGCAACATGGGCCAGAAGAAGGGCCTGAAACGCAGTATTCTGGACGGGGCGCAGCAGATTGCGACGCCCGCGCTGGTGGCCACGCTGGCCATTTGCATCGTGTTTGTGCCGGTGTTTTTCCTAGGTGGCGTGGCGTCGGCCATTTTTGCCCCGCTCGCCACGGCGGTTATTTTCGCCATGCTGGCCTCGTATATTCTCAGTCGGACGCTGGTGCCGACGCTGGTAATGTACCTGCTGCGCAAGGAGTTGCCCATCTATCACGCTCAAGAAGAGGAAGAGGTACCCAGCGCGCACTTCCGCAACGGCCGCGAGGTGACGCAACACGAGCGTGATTTAGCTCGCATTCAGCGCCAGCAGTTCGAACACGCACACCCCAGCGGCACGCCCGAGGAAGAAGCCGAGGAGCCCATCACCGAGGCTGAGCGCAAGGCCAGCAAGGGCATCACCGGAAGTTGGGTGTGGCGCATCCATACAACTTTCGAGCATCAATTTGAGAAGTTTCGGGCTAGCTACACGAGCGCACTTGACTGGGCATTGGACAACCGCAAAAAGGTAGTAACGGCTTTTGCAGTGCTATTTATCGGCTCGCTGGGGCTATATCCGTTCATTGGGCAAAACTTCTTCCCAACCGTGGATGCGGGCCAGTTGCGCCTGCACATTCGGGTACCTACTGGCACGCGGGTAGAGGAAACCGAGCGCCGTTTCCGGCAGGTGGAGGAAATTATCAAGCAGGTGATTCCGAAAGATGAGCTAGACTTGGTGCTGGATAATATTGGTTTGCCTGCCATTCCCATCAACTTGCTGCTAAGCGATAACCCCACCATTGGGGCAGGCGACGGCGAGATTTTGGTGAGCATGAAGGAAGAGCACGGCCCCACTGGCGAGTACATCGAGGAAATCCGCCGCCAGATTCACAAGCAATATCCCGACCTGGTTATATTCTTCCAGCCGGCCGATATCGTAAACCAGACGCTAAACTTTGGCCTCCCTGCCCCTATCGACATTCAGGTGACGGGCCGCGACAAAGCCGCCAACCAGCGCATTGCGGGCGAGTTGAAGCTGAAAGTCGACAAGGTATCGGGCATCGTTGATGCTTTTGTGTATCAAGCATTTGACCAGCCGCAAATTCGCCTCGACATCGACCGGGTGCGGGCACAGCAGGCGGGCCTGACCCAGCGCGACATTGCCAACAACGTGCTGGTGAACCTCTCATCGAGCACCCAGACCAACCCCAACCAGTGGCTGAACCCGCAAAACGGGGTAAACTACACCGTGGCCGTGCAAACGCCCCCGAGCCAACTGGCGAACCTAGACGAGCTCGGCAACATCACCGTGACCGGGGCCACGCAGCCCAACCCGCAGCTGCTCACCAGCTTTGCGCAGCTGCGCCGCACTTCGACCACGGCCGTAGCATCGGACTACAACATTCAGCGTACCGTGGACCTCTATGCCAGCGTGAGCCGGCGCGACCTAGGTGGCGTCAGCGACGATGTGCGCAAGATTATCGCGGAGGCGCAGAAGAAGGCGCCTAAGGGCACGACCATTATCCTGCGTGGGCAGTCGGAGTCGATGCGCACCTCGTTCATCGGCCTAGGGCTGGGTGTGGCGGGCGCTATCCTTCTGGTTTACTTGCTGATGGCGGTAAACTTCCAGAGCTGGCTCGACCCGCTCATTATCATAACGGCGTTGCCGGGCGCGCTGGCGGGTATCTTATGGATGCTCTTCATCACCCAAACCACGTTGAGCGTGCCGGCCCTGATGGGTGCCATCATGTGCATCGGGGTGGCCACGGCCAACTCCATCTTGCTGGTAACATTCGCCAACGAGCGCCGTGAGGAAGAGCCTGAGCTTGACCCGCGCGACGCGGCCCTCGACGCTGGTTTTACCCGCCTGCGCCCGGTACTGATGACGGCCCTAGCCATGATTATTGGCCTGCTGCCCATGTCATTGGGCATGGGCGAGGGCGGCGAGCAAAACGCCCCCCTAGGTCGTGCCGTGATTGGCGGGCTCACGCTGGCCACCGTTACGACCCTGTTCTTCGTGCCGATTATGTTCTCTTACCTCAAGAAGAAGGAAGAGCAACCCGCCGAAGCCCAGCCCGAGCCACAGGCCCAAGCTGCCTAATCCTCTGTATACCTTTTCTTTCGGCCGCCTCCCCGCGATGAGGCGGCCGAATACACTCTGCGAAACCTCTTTTCACTTCGCGTAATCTCGCGCTAATGTCAACTGAAGAACGAAACAGCGGTAGTGGCCGCTTTTGGCTACTTATTATCATTGCCTTGGTGGTCTTTGCGGGCCTATTTGTGCTGGGTTGGCTGCCCCGCCACAAGAAGAATGCCGCCCGCGACGAAGAAGCCCACGAAATAGCCGCCGCCAAACCCGTCGTGACGGTGCAGCCGGCCAAGAAAGCGCCTAACACAACCAGCGTAACGCTGCCCGCCGACCTACGCTCGCAGCACGAAACCGAATTATTTGCCCGCGTCAATGGCTTTGTGCAGAGCTGGAAAGCTGACATCGGCCAGCGCGTGCGCCGGGGCCAGGTGTTGGCCACTATAACCACGCCCGAGCTTGACCAGCAAATAGCGCAGGCCCAAGCCAACCTAGCGCTGGCCCGCACCTCGTTTGGCCGCTTGCAAAGCGTATCGCTACCGGGTGCCATCTCGAAGCAAGAGCTAGACGCCGGCCAAGCGCAGTACCTCGCCCAGCAAGCGGTAGTAAAGCAGTTGCAGGCGCAGCGCTCGTTTCGGCAGGTTATCGCGCCCTTCAATGGCACCGTAACCCAGCGTAATGTGGACGTAGGAACACTCGTAACGGGTGGCAATGCTACTGGCTCGCAGCTTTTTAAAGTAGAGCAAACCGACACACTCCGCGCTTTCGTGGATGTGCCGCAGAACTTCGTCACCAACATCCGGCGCGGCCTGAAGGCGCAGGTACTGGTGCCCGAGTTTCCGAACCAGCCTTTTCAGGGCATCGTATCCCGCGACGCGGAAGCCCTTGACCCTCAGACGCGTACCCTACGCACCGAAGTACGCCTTCCCAACCGCCAGGGCAAGTTGCGCCCCGGCACCTACGGCCAGGTTCGCTTCGACCTCCCCCAAACGCAACCCAACATCCTAATTTCGGCTAACGCCCTGGTGCCTAGCGGTACCGAGCAGAAAGTGGTAGTGGTGCAGGATGGCAAAATTCATTTCCAGCCCATCGTCGTGAACCGCGATTTTGGCTCGAACCTCGAAGTAAGCCAGGGCCTGCAAGGCGGCGAGATGCTAGTCATCAACCCCGGCGAAAACCTGACTGAAGGCATGGAAGTGGACACCAAGCTAGCCGAAGCCCCTAAAAAGCCCGCTGGTCCGCCGCCTGCCGCGCCCCGCCCCAACGACCCCGACGCGCCCCGCGTATCGTCGCCCCTGGGCAAGTAATTATTTAATTGTCAGGAGGTAGTTGTAGGTTGCCGCTAAGTGCGCCGGACAAACAACGCTACCGCCTGACAACGAGCAACTGATACCTATCACAGATGCGTGTTTCCCTTGTTTTAGTGGGCTTGGTTTTAGGTGGGTGTGCGGCGACGCACTATCACTACGACCCGCCCGCTCAGGCCATTCCCACGGCCTGGAAAAATGGCCACCCGGCCGACTCCCTAGGGCGCATTCAGCCCGAGCGGCCGGTGGCAGCCGCTACCGAAGCGCCACCGCAGCTGGGCCAGGTGCCAGCCGCCGCGCAGTGGTGGACCGTGTTTAGCGACACCACCCTGACCCGGCTCGAAACCCAGGCCAATACCCTCAACTTCTCGACGCGGGCCGCCGTGGCGCGGGTCGAGCAAGCGCGGGCGCAGCTCCGCATTGCCGATGCCCAGCGGGCGCCGGTAGTGGCCCTTGCGCCTTCGACCTACTACTCTCAGCTGTCGGCGCTACGGCCCCGGCAAGCCTCGGCTATTCCGGCCGTGGCTGTGAATCAGCAGCAGTTCTACGTGCCTGTCAACGTCAACTACGAGGTAGACCTCTGGGGCCGCCTCAAGCGCAACGCCCAAGCTGCCGATGCCAGCCTACGAGCCACCGAAGACGACGAGCAAACCGTGCGCCTGACCGTTGCCGCCGACGCCGCCAATACCTATTTCAGCCTACGCGGCCTCGACGCCGAGCTACTGGTGCTCGACAGCGCCCGCCAGGCCCGCCGCTACAACGTGCAGCTCACCAGCGCCCGCTTCAAGGCCGGCGTAGACAATGAAATCGGCGTGCGCCGCGCCGAAACCGAATTAGCCAACGTAGAAGCCAGCGCCGTGGAGCTGCGCCGCCAGCGCGCCGGCCTGGTAGCGTCGCTTTCCACACTCACGGGCCGGCCAGCTAGCAGCTTCACAGTACCTTCAATACAGCCTGATTCGGTGGGCCCCGTCATTCCACTACCTACCAACCAAACCCCAGTCACGCCGCCCGGCCCGCTGCTGCCCCCGCCGCCCGTCATTCCGGCTAACGTACCCGCCCAGCTATTAGCGCGCCGGCCCGACCTGCGCCGTGCCGAGCGCCTAACCGCCGCCGCCGACCTGCGTGCTAAATCTGCTCGCTTGGCGCGTTTGCCCACGCTGCAGCTCAACGGCTACCTAGGTCCCCAAACCACCAACGTCGGCGACCTGCCCAAGCTTGCCAATGCCTACACCTACTACGTGGGAGGGGGCTTCAACATCCCGATTTTTGATGGCGGCCGCCTGCGCGGCAACCAGCAGCTGGCCGAAGCCCAAACCAGCGAGGTAGTCGCCAATTTCCGCAACCTCACCCTCACCGCCTACGAGGAAGTCGAAACTGCCCTCGCCGATGTGGCCAGCAGCCAAGCGCAGCTAGCCGCCCAGCAGCGCGCTTTGCGGTCGGCCCGCCTGGCTGGCCGCCTCACCCTAGAGCGCTACCGCCGAGGCCTCACCGACTACTTCGCCGTGGTCGATGCCGACCGCCAAACCCTCGACGCAGCCCGCCTCGTGGTGCAAACCCAGACCACGCAGCTCCGCGCCGCCGTGCAGCTGGTGCGTACCCTAGGTGGCGGCTGGCAGTAGAATGCGGGATTACTCAGCCGGTTCTCTTCACAAAAGCGCCGCTTATCTGTTCTTACCGCGCCGGGCTCCCCGCCCGGCGCTTTTGCGTTTATGAAACTCCTCTATTCCTACCTGCGCCATTATTGGGGCCTGCTGGCGCTGGCATTGCTGCTGGCCGCTACCAACCAGATTTTCTCGCTTCTCGACCCGTACATCTTCCGCAAGCTGGTCGACCATTTTACGCCTAAAGGCGGTGGCACGGGCTTCCACGTGGTGCCGTTTTGGCCCTTCTTCAAGGAGGCGATACCCTACATCGGGTTTATGCTGAGCGTGGCGATGATATCGCGCATCGCCAAGAATTTCCAGGATTATTATGTCAACGTCATCACCCAGCGGCTGGGCGCGCAGCTGTATTCCGATGGCCTACGGCACTCGCTCGACCTGCCTTACCAAGTCTTTGAAGACCAACGCTCGGGCGAGACCCTAGGCAAGCTTCAGAAGGTGCGCATCGACGTGGAGAAGCTTATTCAAGGCTTTGTCAACGTGCTATTTACGGCGCTGGTAGGCATCATTTTCGTGATGTGGTACGCCATCAGTGTGTACTGGCCCATTGCCCTGGGCTATTTCCTCACCATCCCGCTGCTGGGTATTCTGAGCTTCGCGCTAAGCAAAAAAATCAAGGTCATTCAGAAGACTATCGTAGGCGAAACCACGGCCCTGGCCGGCGCCACTACCGAAAGCCTGCGCAACATCGAGCTGATTAAAAGCCTGGGTCTAGCTCAGCAGGAAACCAAGCGCCTCAACGGCATCACCGACCGCATCCTGAAACTGGAGCTGCGCAAGGTGCGCTACCTGCGCTCGCTGAGCTTTGTGCAGGGCACGTTTGTGAATTTGCTGCGCAACGTCATCATCCTGCTGCTACTTTACCTGCTGGTGCAGCAGCACATCAGCCTAGGGCAGTTTTTCTCGTTCTTTATCTACTCGTTCTCCATCTTCGGGCCGTTGCAGGAGCTGGGCACCATCATCGGCTCGTACCGCGAAGCAGAGGCCTCGCTGGCCAACTTCCGGCAGATTCTCGATACGCCCCGCGACGTAAAACCTGCCCACCCGGAACCCATCAAAAAGCTCGAAACGCTGGCCTTCGACAACGTGCGCTTCCAGCACCGCTCGGCCGATGCACCCGCGCTCGCCGGCATCTCGTTCGGCGCCAAGCTTGGCGAAACCATCGCCTTCGTCGGCCCTTCCGGCTCGGGTAAAACCACGCTCGTAAAGCTGCTGGTAGGCCTTTACCCCGCCCAAAGCGGACAGATTCGCTACAACGACATTCCGAGCACCGAGGTAGACCTAGACCAGTTACGCGAGCAAATCGGCTTCGTAACCCAAGACACGCAGCTATTTGCCGGCACCATCCGCGAAAACCTGCTCTTCGTGGCCCCCCACGCCACCGACGAAGAGTGCATCCGCGCCCTGCACCAAGCCGCCGCCAATACGCTGCTGGCCCGCGCCCCCCAGGGCCTCGACACGGTGCTCGGCGAGGGCGGCGTGAAGGTATCGGGCGGCGAAAAGCAGCGCCTCAGCATCGCCCGCGCCCTGCTGCGCCACCCCACCCTCCTCGTCTTCGACGAGGCTACCTCGGCCCTCGACTCGCTCACGGAGGAGGAAATCAGCCGCACGGTGCGCGAGCTGTCGGGCTCGCGCCAACACATTACGGTGCTCATCGCCCACCGCCTCAGCACTATCCTGCACGCCGACCGCATCTTCGTGCTTGAGCGCGGCCACGTGGCCGAGCACGGCCGCCACCAGGAATTAATCGACCAAAAAGGCCTCTACTACGCCATGTGGCGCCAGCAAATTGGCGAGCGCAAAGAGGTAGCGGTGAAGTAAGCATCGACTGCGAAATAAGTCAGCAAGGATATCCTAGGCGCCCGGCCTATCTTACTAGCAATCAGCACCGCGGCGCGCTTGTGAAAGACCGAGCAAGTAGCTTACCTTGCGGTCACTCACCTCATCTTTCCCATCATGTCTCCTACCCGCAACATCATCGCCTGGATTCTGCAAATCATACTGGCGCTCGCCTTCATCGCCTCCGGAGGCAATAAGCTTTTGCACCTCGCCGACACCGTGAAAGGCTTTGGCGGCATGGGCTTCCCAGGCTGGTTTGCGTACTTCATTGCGGGGGCCGAGGTGCTGGGCGGCATTGGGCTGCTGGTGCCGCGCTTTACGCGCCTAGCCGCGATGGTACTTATCCTCATCATGCTTGGGGCAGCATTCGTGCACGCCACCAAGATTCCGGGCGGCTTGCTCCCCAACGGCTTGCCCGCCCTAGGGCTGCTGGTATTGTTGCTAGTGGTGCTTTTGCTACGTCGGCCGGCACCAGCCCGCGTTTAAGGCCCCCTTTATTTTAAGTGTAGAGACGCAATACCTTGCGCCTTGCCAGCGCGAAGCGGTGAAAGCTGCTTGACGCTGGCAAGACGCAAGGTATTGCGTCTTTTTAGTTGCCGTAATCAAGTATAAATCAAAAAGTAGCACCAATTACCATACATGGAGTCCCCCGTTCAAACCGAAGAGGTATACGCCATCCCGGCCGCGTACCGCAAGATGGAAAACACCCATATTCTATTCTGGCTGGTGAAGGATATTAGCTGGTGCATGGTCTGGAAAACGCTGGGCATCGCCATGATAATCCCGACCCTAGGGATTGCCATCGTCATTGCCTGGCGCACCCGCGCCCTCCAGTCAGAGCTGGCGCACAACCTAGCCATCGTCTTCTGGATTACGGCCAACTCGTACTGGATGCTGAGTGAATTCTTCGGCTTCGACACCGTGCCCATTGGCACCATCACCGATGGTAAGCACCTAGCCATCATCCCCTTCAGCATCGGCCTATTAATTCTGGCCTGGTATTACCTCGTGCAAAAGCCCCGCGAAACCCGCGAGGCCCAAGTAGCAACGTTGTGATGTAGCTTGGACTTTGTAGTCCGAGCTACACTGAATTACTTGCCTGGCACGCCCTGAGCCAGCGTCTTGATGCGACACACGAAAGTGGTAGCCATCAAGTACAACGAATGGCCATCGTCGCCCCAAGCGCAGTTGGCGACTACCTCGCCGGGGTCGATGGTACCTAGGAGCTGGCCCTGCGGCGAGAGGATAAGCAGGCCGCCCACGCCGGCCGCATATACATTACCAGCCTGGTCTACTTTGAGGCCATCGGGCACCTCTTTAAAGCGGATTTTGGGCAAGCTGGCCATATCGAAAAACGTGCGGCTTTTACCCAACTTACCGTTCTTACCCACTTCGTAGGCCAAAATAACGGGCCGCAGTGAGTCGGCATTGGACACGTAGAGCGTGCGGCCATCGGGGCTAAAAGCTAGGCCGTTGGCGCGGGCCACGTCGGTTACTTCGGCGGTTACCTGGCCGTCGGGGGCACGCCGAAATACGCCCGTGAAGGCCAGTTCGCGGGCGGGGTCTGGCCCCTTGTCTTTGCCGAGCAAGCCGAAGGGCGGGTCGGTAAAATAGAGCGAGCCATCGGGCGCAGTCACCACGTCGTTGGGACTGTTGTAGCGCTTACCCTGAAAGTTGTCGGTAAGGGTGCGTTTGCCGCTTTTTTGGCCTAGGGGTAGCAGGGCAATGCGACGGTCGCCGTGCTCGCAAAGCAGCAAATTGCCCTGGCCGTCCAGGGTCATGCCGTTACTCGATGGCTCGTCGCTGTAAGGCAAGCGGCCAGTGTAGCCGCTGTTTTCCAAGAACTTCGAGCGGCCGCCTTGCGCCTTCCAGCGGTAAATAGTGCGGGTCTTAGTGTCCGAAAACAGTAGCATGCTGCTATCGGGCACCCACAGCGGGCCTTCGACGTGCGTATGGCCCGAGGAGATAATTTCGAGCTGCGCACCGGGCGCAAGTATTTGGTCGAGGGCGGGGCTTTGGCGCACTACGCGCCCGATAGTGAGGTAAGGTGCCTGGGCCGCGACTGGCCCGGCGGTCAGCCCCAGCGCCACACCTAGTAAAGAGCAAAAGAAAAAACGCATAACCACGCAAGCCGCTAGTGAAGGGCAAGTGCCCACTGAAACTACCCCGCGTACCCGCCTCCGCCTCCGAAGGTTGCGTTGGCTTGCCAGTTGCCGCCTACGCCAAGCCAGCCCAGCTAACCCTAGGCAGCGTCCCCCGTAGGACTTCGCCAGCGGCCCGCTCTTGGGCCGCGCCCTGCCACTATGCTGTTCCGTCGTTGCCTCCTTCTCCTTTGCACCGTGCCGATGCTTTCCGCTGCTGCTCAAGACCTTAAAATTCCGCTGGAGGAAGTCGCCCAAACCGGCCACTACCAGCCCATCGGGGTGGGCGTCTCGCACAAGGGGCGCATTTTCATGACGTTCCCCAAAAAGAAGAACGATAAGAATTATTCCTACGATTACGGCCTGGCCGAAATAGTGAACGGTAAGCGCCTCCCCTACCCCAACGCCCTCTGGAACCAGTGGGACTCGACCCAGGCCGCCACGCGCTTCGTGAACGTGCAGGCCGCCGTAGTCGATGCTGACGATAACCTGTGGGTACTCGACCCCTCCAACCCCGACGACCAGGCGCCCGTCATTGCAGGCATCAAGCTGCTCAAAATCAACCTAGGAACTAATAAAGTCGAGCGAATTTACCGCTTCGAGGACTTGCCCCGCGAGCGCACTGGCCTCAACGATGTCCGCATCGACACGCGCCGCCAGCTGGCCTATCTCTCTGACCCAGTGCTGGCCGCCATCGTGGTGCTCGACCTGAAAACCGGCAAAAGCCGCCTCGCGCTGCAAGGCCACAAATCGACCGCCGCCGAGCCGGGTTTCGTGCTGCGCCTCGATGGCAAGGAAGTGAAAGACAAGTCAGGCAAACCTTTTAGCAGCAATGTTAACGGCATTGCCCTGCCGCCTGACGCTAAGTATTTCTACTACCGCGCTATCAACCAAACCAAGCTCTACCGCATCGGCACCGAGTACCTCGCCAACCCCATACTGAGCAACGCCGACCTAGCCACCCACGTCGAAACCGTAGGCGAAACCGGCGTAAGCCACGGCATGCTTTCCGACGAAGCCGGCAACATCTATCTCTCCGACTCGCCCAACTACGCCATCCGCCGCGTCACGCCCGCCGGGCGCTTCGAAACGCTGGTTCACGACCCGCGCCTAAGCTGGCCCGATACCTTCGCCCTAGGTCCCGATGGCTACTTATACCTGACCGCCACGCAAATAAACCGCGCCCCCAAATGGAACGGCGGCGAAAGCAAAGTTGATTACCCCTTCCGCTTGTACCGGATAAAGCTGCCGAAGTAATAATTCATTCTTCTACATCCGTCATGCTGAACGCAGTGAAGCATCTCTACCGCACCGTTGAATGATGCGATAGAGATGCTTCACTGCGTTCAGCATGACAAACGTTTCTCAGCGCCTTCTACCAAATCTGGTGCACCTGCGGCCGAATCATGCGGTCGTACACCTCACGCACGGCGGCCATTTGCTCGGCGGTTAGCGCCGGTACTTCCTCCGTTTTCAGGTTAGAAAGCAACTGCTCAGGCTTCGAGGCACCGGGAATTATGCAGCTTACCTCGGGGAACATCAAAATCCAACGCAACGCTACGGGGGCCATATTGGGCTGGTCTGGGAAGATTTTCTTCAACTCCTCCACCGCCGCTAGGCCCGTGTTATAGTCCACGCCCGCGAAAGTCTCGCCCTTATCAAAGGCTTCGCCATTGCGGTTGAAGTTGCGGTGGTCGTCTTTGTCGAAAGTAGTTTGGGCCGAAAACTTGCCCGTGAGCAGTCCGCTAGCCAGCGGCACCCGCACAATTAGGCCCACATCGCGACGCTGGGCTTCTTTGAACAGCAACTCGGCCGGGCGCTGCCGGAACATATTAAAAATTACTTGCAGCGTCGTCACGTTGGGGTATTCGATGGCTTTCAGGCCTTCTTCTACCTTCTCCACGCTCACGCCTAAGTTCTGGATTTTGCCTTCTTCCTTGAGACGGTCGAACAACTCAAAAATTTCGGGGCGGTAGTACACGTCCGTGGGCGGGCAGTGCAGCTGCACGAGGTCGAGCGTGTCGAGGCCCATGTTGCGTAGGCTGTCTTCCACGAAGCCGCGCAGGGCGGCGGGCTGATAGGCGTCGGCGGTGTGGGGCTGGAGGCGACGGCCGCATTTGGTGGCCACGTAGATGCGTTCGCCGCTGCGGCTGCGCACGAGGCGGCCCACGGCCTTTTCACTTTCGCCGTCACCGTACACGTCGGCGGTGTCGATGAAGTTGATGCCCGCGTCTACGGCGGCGTTTAGTATTTTATCGGCGTTATCGTGGCTGAAGGGCTCGCCCCATTTGCCGCCCACTTGCCAGGTGCCGAGGCTAATTTCAGAAATGGAGAAGCCGGTTTTGCCGAGGGTGCGGTGTTGCATGAAGGGTGGGTTTTGAAACAAAAAAAGCAGGCCGAAGCCTGCTTTTCTAACTCAGAACCAGCCCTAGGGTTGCAGCTGGCGGGAAAGTTGCGCGGACTTTGTAGTCCGCGTTTACCAAGAAGTTGACTACCGAACGCGGACTACAAAGTCCGCGCAACGGCTAAATCTTGCCTTCACCTACGCACGTCACGCCGAATAACTTATTGGCGGAAGCAATTTTCATCTCGACCGAAGTCAAGCCAAGCAGGATATTATTTACCACCGGGCTAAACGGCCGCATGTTGGAAGCCGCGTCTTTGCCCTTCAAATTATCGAGTTGGCGCACCGTCCATATCATCGGAAACAGGCCGCCGTAGAGGTAGTAGTTACTGATTTTGCGGAAGCCCGCCGTTTGCAGCACCTTCCGCAACATCGGGATTTTGTAGCGGCGGTAGTGCCCCAGGTACACATCGTGCCCGCTCCAGAGCGACTGAAACGCTGGCACCGTGATGAAGAAGTAGTTATTATCGCCTACGCAAGCCGCCTTCACGCTTTGCAGCATGGCGAGGTCGTCCTCAATGTGCTCCAGCACGTCCATCATTATCACCAGCCCGTTCTCAATAACGGCTGGAATGCCGTGGACTTTCTCGATTTTTTGGCCTTGCGTCAAGGACATTTCTTCCGGCGAATACCCTGTATCAACAAGGTAGACCTTGCTGATAGCGTCGCCGTACAGCTTTTCGAGTTCGATGGCGAAGAAGCCCGACCCCGACCCAATGTCCACGATAGTCAGCGGCTTGCCCCCAGCCAGCGCTTTCTTGGCGTAGTTCAGCAGCGGCAGCTTTTTGCTTTGGTAGTACCAATGCACATGGGGGTCAACACCGGCTTCGAGTTCTTTTAAATCCATGCGGGTAAGCTAATTCCTGCTTTAGTACAGTGCTGTAAATATAACCCGGCGACCAAATTGCTGCTGGCCGGCCCGTAGCCAGGCGGAGCCCGGATACCTCGCCAAAAGCCTATTTCTCAGTGGTGTAGTGCCGAAACAATCCACCCACGATGGGCGTCCACAGCGCGGCGCGCTGGCCGCTGGCTTTCAGTCCGTTATTCGCCCAGGTATTGCAGGTGTGCCAGAAGCTGTAGGCCCATTGGCCCTCGTAAAAGGCATCGTGCCCGGCGTAGGTGTGGCCCGGCAGGTACTGCACGCGGCCATCAGCCCCCGGCTGAAAGCTGCCTTGCACGTAGGCTACCAGCCGCGCGTACTGGTCGGGCGTGAGGTCGAGCCGCACGCAGGTAGTGCTGGGCGTGAGCTCGCTGGGCTTGTAAAATGTGGTGTGCATGGCCGACGTGCCCAAGTGAAACGCTGCCTTGAAGGCAATCGGCAACGTCAAATCGCTCCAGCCGGGGATGTAGAAAAAGCCCTTATCGCCCCAGCCAAAAGCCAGGTAATCGTAGCCTGCGCTGTCGCGGCTGGTGGTGTGGGCGTACTTTATCTGGCGGCTCCAATCCATTTGGGTGGTGCGCACGGGCAGCACGAGGTCGGTATGAATGCCGTTGGGCGTGTAGAGATATACCGGAATGCGCGGCCCGCCCGGCGGCACTGGCTCGGCCGCTACCGGTATCAGGGCCAGGCCAAACGCGGCGGCCACGTACAGCAGCAGCACGGCCACGATGCCGCCAAGTGTGTAGCCAATAATTTTCAGGGTTTTGCGGAAGAAGTCGCTCATAGTAGGGCAAACTTAGCACGGCCGTACAGTTGCGGGGACTCTGCAGTCCGCGTCCGGCCAGGTGCGCGCACCCCAAAACGCGGACTGCAGAATCCGCGCAGCTAATCTACCAGCCGCACCAAACTCGCCGAATTCATGCAATACCGCAGGCCGCTTGGCTCCGGCCCATCGGCAAAAACGTGGCCCAGGTGCCCGCCGCACACGTTGCAGCACGCCTCGATGCGCTGCATCTGGTGGCTCTCGTCGAAGGCGTACCGAATGGCGTTTTTGGCCACCGGCTGCGTGAAGCTCGGCCAGCCCGACATCGCGTGGTACTTCGTGGCCGAGTCAAATAGCAGGCTGCCGCAGCCTGCGCACGAATACGTGCCCAGCTCGTAGCTGCGGCAATACGCATTGCGGTACGGCGGCTCGGTGCCCCGCTGCCGCAGCACCGCGTATTGCGCGGGCGTCAAGTACGCCTGCCACTCCGCCTCGGTTTTGTCCACCCGGCGCGGCGGCTCGGGGTTGCTGTACTTGGCGTAGTAGAGGATGTCTTTCCAACGGAGCATATGTTTTATAAAGCGGGCTGGCCTTGGGTCAGGCGGCGGCTGGCACCGGGGCGGCAGACCTTTTCCAACTCAAGAGCAGTACGCCTAATACGACCAGAACCGTTCCTCCAATCTGGGCTACGAAAATCGGCTCATGCAGAAAAAAGTGCGCCTGCGCTATCGTAGAAATCGGTCCGATACCGCTGATAATAGCGACGTTATTGGCCCCGATTCTTTTCAGCCCCTGCGATATTAAAAAAGAAGGCAACACAGTAGAAAACACCGCCAACCCCAGGCCGTAGCCCCACAGCGAGCGGCTCGCAATTACGAGCTCGCCCTGCCCCACCAGGGCAAAATGGACGAAAATACCCGCCGTGGCAGCCAGCATAGCGTAAGCGGTAAACTTATTGGCCCCCACCACCGGAATTAATTTCCCACTGCCGGCAATGTACATCGAGTAGGTAATAGCGCACAGAAACACCAGAAAACTACCGATATAGACGCCTTTATTACTAGTATCAATCACTAGCTCCCCCACGTAGGCGATGGCGATACCGAGATACGTAAGCAGCAACGCCCACTTCTGAATGCCGGTAATCCGCTGCTTGAAAAAGACCGCGTTGAGGAACACCACGAAGCTGGGGTATAAGAATAGTATCAGGCGCTCCAAACCCGCCGACACGTATTGCAGCCCCATAAAATCGAGCAGGCTGCTCACATAATAGCCCAAAATTCCCAGCACGAGCACCGCTCCCCACTGCGGGCGCGTCATGCGCACGTTGGCTTTTTGGCCCGATACCAGCAAAGCCACGGCCGCGTAAAATGGCAGTGCAAACACCATCCGTAGCGTGAGCAGCGTCAGCGCGTCGGTGTGCGTAGCCCCAAAAGCCAGCTTAACGATGATGGCTTTGGTCGAGAATAAAATGGCGCCTATCAGCGTGATTAGAAAACCAGCAATAGGGACGTTGGGCCGGGCGGCGGTAGTCATGCAGCGTTACGTAAGAAAGGCCGCCCCAACAAGATTGGAGCGGCCTTTCAGAAATTAATTACTCAGCAAACGCGGGCCTTACACGGCTACGCCGCTTTCCTGCAACTTAATGAGGTTCAAAGCCGAACCGGCTTTAAACCAGGCGATTTGGCCTTCGTTGTAAGTGTGGTTTACCGTGATGAGGTCGGTATCACCGTCGGCGTGGCGCAGGCGCACTTGCAGCGGCTGGCCGGGGGCGAAGGTCGTGAGGCCGAGGATGTCGATTTGGTCATCTTCTTCAATCAGGTCGTAGTCGGCCTTGTTGGCGAAGGTGAGGCCCAGCATGCCTTGCTTCTTGAGGTTGGTTTCGTGGATACGGGCGAAGCTTTTCACCAACACGGCGCGCACACCGAGGTGGCGGGGCTCCATGGCGGCGTGCTCGCGCGAGCTGCCTTCGCCGTAGTTTTCGTCACCTACCACAATGCTGCCGATACCGAGGCTCTTGAGCACGCGGGCGGCTTGCGGCACCGGCACGTAGGGCTCGCCCTGGGTACCGTGGTCCTTCACAGCGTTGGTTTCGCCGGTGTAGGCGTTGGTAGCGCCGATGAGCATATTGTTGGAGATGTTGTCCAAGTGGCCACGGAAACGCAACCACGGGCCGGCCATCGAAATGTGGTCGGTGGTGCACTTGCCCTGGGCCTTGATGAGCAGGCGCAGACCCAGCAGGTCGGTGCCTTCCCACGCCTTGAAGGGCTCCAGCAGCTCCAGGCGGTCCGACGTCGGCGATACGAGTACCTGCACCCCCGAGCCATCGACGGCGGGCGCCTGGAAACCAGCATCTTCTACGTCGAAGCCACGGGGCGGCAGCTCCACGCCTTGCGGCTCGTCGAGCATCACGTTGCCATTGGTGCCGGGCAGCGTATCGGTGAGGGGGTTGAACGTCAGGTCGCCGGCAATGGCGAACGCGGTCACGATTTCGGGCGAAGCCACGAACGCGTGGGTATTCGGGTTGCCGTCGTTGCGCTTAGCGAAGTTGCGGTTGAAGCTCGTGATAATCGAGTTGCGGCGCTTGGGGTCGTCGGTGTGGCGGGCCCACTGGCCGATGCACGGACCGCAGGCGTTAGCTAGCACCACGCCGCCCATTTCGGCGAAGGTGTCGAGGAGACCGTCGCGGGCCACCGTGTAGCGCACCAGCTCCGAGCCGGGCGTAATGGTGAACTCAGCCGCTACGTGCAGGCCTTTATCAACCGCTTGCTTGGCAATGCTGGCAGCGCGGGTAATGTCTTCGTACGAAGAGTTGGTGCACGAGCCAATCAGGCCTACTTCCAGTTTTTCGGGCCATCCGTGCTCTTTTACAGCGGCGGCAAACTCCGAAATCGGCCACGCGGCGTCCGGCGTGAACGGGCCGTTCACGTAAGGCTCCAGCGTGTTCAGGTCAATTTCGATGAGCTGGTCGTAGAATTCGACGGGGTTGGCGTACACCTCGTCGTCGGCGCGCAGGTGCGCCCACTGCTCCTTGGCGAGGTCCGCGATTTCGGCGCGGCTAGTGCCCCGCAGGTAGTCGCCCATTTTCTCATCGTAGGCAAATACCGAGGTCGTAGCCCCGATTTCGGCGCCCATGTTGCAAATGGTGCCTTTGCCGGTGCAGCTCAGGCTTTCCGCGCCTTCACCGAAGTACTCCACGATAGCGCCGGTGCCGCCTTTTACGGTCAGGATGCCAGCTACTTTCAGGATTACGTCTTTGGCCGAAGTCCAGCCGCTCATTTTGCCGGTCAGCTTCACGCCAATCACCTTCGGGAATTTCAACTCCCAGGGCATACCGGCCATTACGTCCACGGCATCAGCACCGCCCACGCCGATGGCAATCATGCCCAAGCCACCCGCGTTGGGGGTGTGCGAGTCGGTGCCAATCATCATACCGCCCGGGAAGGCGTAGTTTTCGAGCACTACCTGGTGAATAATGCCGGCGCCGGGCTTCCAGAAGCCGATGCCGTATTTATTAGAAACTGAGGCCAGGAAATCGTATACTTCCTTGTTCTCGTCGTTGGCGATGGCCAAATCTTCCGTAGCGCCGTCTTTGGCCTGAATCAAGTGGTCGCAGTGTACGGTCGAGGGCACGGCCGCCGTGGGCTTGCCGGCTTGCATAAACTGCAACAGGGCCATCTGGGCGGTGGCGTCCTGCATGGCCACGCGGTCAGGCGTAAAATCCACGTAGCTTACGCCACGCTGGTAGGCTTCGCCTACTTTGCCACCGTAGAGGTGGGCGTAAAGGATTTTTTCGGTGAGCGTGAGCGGGCGGCCAACGGCCGTGCGAGCCGCTTCAATGCGCGAGCCGAGGCCTGCGTACACGGCCCGAATCATATCAAGGTCAAACGCCATAGGGAGGAGAGTGGGTTATTAGCTTAGGCGCAAAAGTAATTCGGCGGGTAAGCAATTGCTAGGAATTGGGTGATTTAAGACTATACTTAGAAGCTGTCCAAATAAAATGGCGCGGGTTAGTCTACATATTTACGTACGCACGCTTACAAGTGCTGGGCCAACAGTGGCCGGTATTATAACTAAGGCGCTGCCTTCCTGGTTTCAGGCCTTCTATCTTGTCCCTTTATGAAAGCTTTTTCGCTTGCCCTCTTGGGCGCTACGCTGCTGGCAGGCTGCAACTCCGCTCCTACGTCTACCGCCACCGAAACGGCCGGCACTTCGGCCGCCGCGCTGCTCACGCCCGGCCCGTGGCGCGGCGAGTTGGCCATTCAGGGCCAGCAATTGCCCTTCCTGTTTGAGGTAAAAACCGAGGGCGGCAAGCCCGTCGTGTACCTCATCAACAAAGGCCTGAACGGCGAGGAGCGCCTGCGCTGCGACGAGATTTCGGCGGCCGGCGACTCGGCCACTATCAAGCTGCACGTCTTCGACGCCGCGCTGGTCGTGCGCGCCGACGGCAAAGACAAGCTAAAAGGCACGTGGGTGAAATACGACGCCAAGACGCCGTACCGGGTACCGCTGGTGGCAACAACTGGTAAATCAGACACTCAAATAAATCCGAGTAATGAGGAGTTATTCGGTGAGAATGATGGCTCCGCTGGCAAATTTATCCCTGCTCTGCATATGGCTATGCTGAAAGGTGCTACCTACAAAGTAGAATTTAAGGAGGATGATGGAAAGTCATACCCGGCAGTTGGAATAATTAAGCTTGATTCTGCGGGCTTCAATCGTTTAACAGGAACCTTTCTAACGACAACCGGCGATTACCGCTATCTGGCGGGCTCCATGGCTCTACGCAACAAAGAGCAGCATTTATTACTCAGCACATTTGACGGGAATCATGCCTTTCTTTTTGATGGGCAATATGATGTCAAAAATATGAGTGTCATCAAAGGCGACTTCTACGCCGGCAAGTCCGGTCACGAAACCTGGACCGCCACCCTCGACCCCAAGGCCAAACTACCCGACGCTGACACGCTCACATACCTCAAAAAAGGCGAGTCGCGGCTGAATTTCAAGTTTCCGAGCATCGCGGAGGGCGGCAGCGTCTCCCCCACCGACCCCAAGTATCGGGGCAAGGTGGTCGTGATTCAGGTGCTCGGCTCGTGGTGCCCAAATTGCATGGACGAAACCGGCTTTTTGGCCCCGTGGTACGAGAAGAACAAGGCGCGTGGCGTCGAAGTCATCGGCCTGGGCTACGAGCGCAGCTCCGAATACGCGAAAGCTGCCCCGCGCCTGCGCAAGCTCAAAGAGCGCTTCAACATCGGCTACGACCTGGCCGTGGCGGGCGTGGCCAACAAAGACTCGGTGGCCAAATCGATGCCGCAGCTGGCGAAGTTCCTGGCGTTCCCGACCACCATTTTCCTGGATAAGAAAGGCGCGGTGCGCAGCATCCACACCGGCTTTTCGGGGCCGGGCACGGGCAAGTACTACGACGAGGAAATCGCCGGCTTCAACCGCACCGTGGACAAGCTGCTGAAAGAGTAATCACGTTCGTCATGCTGAACGCAGTGAAGCATCTCTGCCGCACTAGTTGGTTAATATTCCAAACGGTGCGGTAGAGATGCTTCACTGCGCTCAGCGTTACAAGCGCTGCTTATTTATCAGCCAACTGCGCGCTGGTGCGCAGGTTGAACGTACTGAAGGTGTATTGCGGGCCGCCGCGCAT
>Ga0265780_10001838_pt1 | contig 29403 bp, 24 predicted proteins | sample P1T30metagenome_FD_192432 | JGI IMG/M metagenome (GOLD analysis project Ga0265780, IMG submission 192432) | Plant litter microbial communities from East Loma Ridge, Irvine, California - P1 T30 | ecosystem: Environmental > Terrestrial > Plant litter > Unclassified | place: USA: California... | reverse complement strand
GACCGTAATCATTCTGCGCGCGCGACAGTTCGGCTTGCGCCTGCGCGATCTCCGCGCCGGCTTCGTCGACCTGCGCGTGGGTCGACCGCACTGCGCGGACGGCGCGACCGAGCGCGGCTTGCGCCGCATCCATCTGCACGCCGACCGTTGCCGGATCGAGGTCGATCAGCGGCTGGCCGCGCTTGACCGACTGGGTATTGTCGGCATGGAGCGCGAGCACGGTCCCGCCGTCGCGCGCGGTGACCGAGACGACGTTGCCAGCGACATAGGCATCGTCGGTTTCCTCGGTCGCGGGCGCGGTGAAGACGCTGATGCCGTAGAGGATCAGGCCGATCAGCACGACCAGGCCCAGCAGCCCGAATGCGATCCGCCGGGTCCGCGTGCGGCGTCGACCGGCATGATCGATCGGGGGTGCTTCGGGCGGCGCCGGTTGGGCAGCGATCGGTTCGGGGCCGACGACCGGATCGATACGCTCCGCGCCTTCCGCCGTGCGCTTCCAGTCGGTGGGGGTCTGGTCGTTCATGAAGCCTTGTCCGCAAGAGCCGCCGCGCGGGGCGGCGAAGATGGATCGAAACCGCCGCCGAGTGCGGCAATGAGCTGGATACGGCGCGTCAGCGCATCGGTCTGGAGCCCGACCAGCGCCTGTTCGGCTTCGAGCAGGCGGAAGCCCGCGTCGATGCTGTCGAGTTGCGAGCCGAGCCCGGTCGAGACGCGCACCTGATCGAGCCGCACCGTCTCGCGCAGGCCCGCGACGACGCGGCGTTGCGCGGCGGCGTCCTGATCGGACGCGCGGACTTGAGTCAGCGCGTCCGCTGAATCGCGCACCGCGCCGAGCACCGCATCGTCATAGGCGGCGACCGCTTCGTCGAGCGCGGCGGTTGCGCCTTGATATTGCGCCTTCAATTTGCCGCCCTGGAAAATCGGGACGTGGATCGCCGGTCCCGCGCCATAGGTCCGCGCGCCGAGATCGAAGAAGCTGCCGAGACCGAGCGCGGCGAACCCCGCAAGCGCCTGGATATTGACGTTGGGCAGGAAGTCCGCGCGCGCGACGCGGCGTCCCGCCGCTGCCGAATCGATCCGCGCCTGACCCGCGAGCAGATCGGGACGACGCCCGAGCAGGTCGGCGGGCAGCATGTCGGGCACCACAGGCGGTGCATCGAAGGCGAGCCTGGGGTTGGTGATCTGCGGGTAGAAATCCGCACCGCGCCCGACCAGCGCGGCAAGCGCGTGGACGAGCAGCTCGCGCTGCGCCAGCGCACGAGTCCGCGCCTGGTCAGCTTCGGCCAGCAGGGTTTCGCCCTGGCGCAGTTCGAACTGGCTGGCGAGCTTGTTGCGAATCCGCGAATTGATGAAGCCGAGCGCCTGTCGCCGCGTTGCGACGAAACTGTCGGCGACGCGGATCAACTGGTCGGCGCGCGCGAGGCCGACATAGGCCTGCGCGATCGAAGTCGACACCGTCAGCCGTGCCGCCGCCGCATCCAGCGCCGCCGCAGCGACATCGGCCCGCGCGCCTGCGACCATCGCCCGCTGGCGCCCGAACAGATCAAGGTTCCAGCTAAGGTTCGCCTGTACGGTCGAGACCGGATAGGCGTTGCCCGCATAGGGCGGCGGGTAGAGCGAGCGGTCGGGAAAGCGCTGATAGATCGACTGGCCGTCGAGCGTCACCTGCGGCAACTGATCGCCGCGTCGGATGCCAAGTGTCGCCTGCGCCATCCGCACCCGCGCCAGCGCGCGGTCGAGCGACGGATTGTCGGCCAGGCCCATCGTCACCAGCCGATCGAGCTGCGGATCGTTGAACGTGGTCCACCAATCCTGTGCGATCGGCGCGGACGTGGTCGCCAGTCCGAGCGTGGCGGGCTGGACCTGCGCGACTTGCGGGGCATCGTGCGGCACGGCGGCGCAGGACGACAGCAGCACCGCGGCGAGCGCGGCCAGTCCGATCGAACGCGTCACTGGTCGTTCTCCACGATCGGGGGGATTCCGGCGACGCGCTCGGCCTCGGCGAGGATCCGCGCCAGCATTTCGACGAACGCGTTCGCCTCGGTTTGCGAAAAAGGTGCCATCACTTCGTTCCATGCGCTGACGACGTCGCTCTGGAGTTTTTCGACGGTTGCGCTGCCGAGGTCGGTCGTCCGCAGCCCAACCACCCGGCGATCCTCGCCGCTGCGATCGCGCACGAGCAGCTTGCGGGTTTCGAGCACGTCGATCAGCCGCGTCGTCGCACCCGTGGTAATCCCCAGCTCTCGTGCGAGGTCGCCCGCAGTCGCGACCAACCCGTCACGCACGACCTTGAGCGCGACCCACTGCTGGTAGGACAGCTCGCCGCCGTTGATCCGGGATTCGACATAGGCCGACATGATCTTGTCGACCCGCCGCAACATCCGTCCGGGTGCGCGGCTGGCGGCACAATCCTCGACGTTGAACACCGCCATTATCTTCCACCTCATTAGCTGCAGGGGCAGATACATTGCAGAAACATTTGTGCAAGTGCTTGGCGTGCAATCGTGCGTTCGTTTGGCGCAGACAGGTTGCGCCCTGCCGCTCAGGGGATCGGTCGTGGGATCGGCGCGTTAAGGAAGATCACGGCTCGCTCTGCGGGCGGCAGCAAGGGTATCTGATGGCAGTAAAAGCGGTCTTATTCGACATCGACGGGACTCTCGTCGACAGCAACGACCTGCATGTGGCGGCATGGCAGGATGTGTTTCGCGGCATCGGCGCCACGTTCCACGATCAGACCGTGCACGACCAGATCGGCAAGGGGACGGACATGCTGATCCCCACATTGCTTCCGGACAAGGACGAAGCCGAGCAGGAAGCGCTCGGGCAGTCGCACGGGACTGCGTTCAAGGATCGCTACATCGACCAGGTGAAGCCCTTCCCCGGCGCACACGACCTGCTCGCCCGGGTCCGCGACGCCGGGATCGAGGTCGTGCTCGCGTCGTCCGCGTCGGGCGAGGAACTCGAACACTATCTCGATCTGCTCGATGTGCGCGATATGGTCGCGACGTCGACCACGTCGGACGATGTCGAGAATACCAAGCCCGCTCCCGACATCTTCGCGGTCGCGCTCGAGAAGTTGGGCAAGAAGATCGGGTCGGTCACGGCGGGCGAGGTCGTCGTCGTGGGCGACACGCCGTACGATGTCGAAGCGGCGCGTAAGAACGGGATTGCGACGATTGCAGTGCGCTCGGGCAAGTTCCCGGACGACGTGCTGCGCGCGGCAGGGGCGGTGGCCTTGTACGACGACGTCGCCGCGTTGCTTGCTGACTTCGATGCATCACCGATCATGACATCGCCGGACACCGACGCCGAACCAGCACCCCTCACAGACGACGTTCCAGGAGATCGATATGACTGACACAGTGCCAACCCCCGTCAGCGGGAACGAGCAGGACAAGGGCAAGCCCGACGGCGTCAACACCCCGGGCCGGGGCGAGGGTGGCGACAGCGGCGGCGGAAGCTATCAGAACCCGCATAGTGGCAAGGACGGCGACAGCAGCGTCGGCGGCTTCTTCGGGCACGGCGGCCAGACCGACATCGGCTATCATGGTGGCGGGCAAGCGGGGACCGAAGGGTCCGAAACTGACAACGCGACCACGCGTGGCGACCGTGACGACACGACGGGCGACACCGATGCCAAGTCGGGGCCGACCGGGCCTGACCAGCAGGACGTCTCCGAATATCCCCGCGCCACCGTTGTCGAAGGGCGACCGATCGAAGTGATCGACACCTCGGGGGTGGCGGCGGCGGAAGCATCCGGGACGACGGGCAAGGATGGTGCAGACGCGGCGGAAACGGAACACCCCGGCGCGGGTTGAGGGATCAAAAAACGATCGTGCCTTCCGGGCTGGTCTGCGGAATGTCGCCGTAGAACAGCCCGTGAAGACATCCGACGAAGCGCGAGTAGCCGTGCGTCGTTGGCATTCGGATTGGCCCGACGATCTTCGGACATTCAACTTTTTGGGCGTCGTTGATCTTTTTGTGACGTCGCGGCGTTTGGATTGCGAAAGCGAGATCATACGCACGATGTCACCCCCGGAAGTCCGCATGCAGTCCGACCACGGTGCGGCATCGCATGGCCTGGCGGAGGCAGAGCGGCCCCAAGCCTGCGCAACCATCGCAATCTGTGTCCCCGCTCGTAACGAGGCGGCTTTGCTACCGCGACTGCTGATGGGGCTGGCGGCACAGGAGGGCGGCGAACCATTTGTTCTGTGCCTCCTCCTCGATGGCTGTACCGACGAGAGTGACCACGTCATTGCCATGCATCGTGATGTCGTCCCGTTCGACATCGTAACCCAACATATCGCGGCGGATGCGACGCCCAACGCGGGCCGTGCGCGTGCCGCGGCAATGGCCTTTGGGTTGGAGACGGTGGGAGCGGACGGGATATTACTGTCGACCGACGCGGATTCGGTACCTGCGCCGGACTGGGTGGCGACCAACCTTACTGCGCTGGAGATCGCCGACGTGGCCGTTGGCCTGATCGTCCGCAGCGGCGGTGCGCCCAGCCCGGTTCAGGATCGCATCGAAGCCTATTACGACGGGCTAGCGCGGCTGCGACGCATGGTCGATCCCGTGCCGTGGGAAAGTACGCAGCAGCACCACTACACCAGCGCGGCAAGCCTTGCCTGTTCGGCGCAGACCTACACCGCCCTCGGTGGCTTCGAGCCGATCCCCGCAAGCGAAGACGGACGGTTGGTCGACACCGCGCACCGGCTTGGTCTGCGCGTCCGCCGCGACGCGATGATCCGGGTAGAGACGTCGACCCGGCGCGAGGGTCGCGCGCTCGGCGGGCTGGCGGGGCATCTGCGCGACATGGATCGCACGGGTGGGGCGTCGGCGCGAATGGCGCACCCCGACGACGTTGCCTGGCGCTACGCGCGTCATGCGCTGGCTCGGGCCTGCTGGCCGATGCTGGATACGACCGCCGAGTCCCTGGCGGCGGCGCTGCACCGTCCGGTCGCGGACATCCTTGCGGCGGCGTCGGCCGCCCCCAATGCCGAAAGTTTTGCGATGCAAGTGGTCCCCGACATTCCCGGCGGCGAACGGCTGGTCGATCTCGCTACCGCGGAGGCGGCATTGTCCGCGCTGTTGTTACGCCATGCGGGAGCCGACGCGTGAACACACCGTCCGATCCGCTCGATACATTGCTGTCGCACACGCGGGCCGACGATCGACCGATGGCAGAGACGCTTCGCGCGCTCCACGCACTGCTGCCGGTGTCGGGCGACCCGCGCGATCCGGTGGAGATGCTGGCGTTGCTGCGCTTCCTCTACCGCATCGGACGACGCGACCTGCCGCTCGCACGCGTGTTCGAGGGGCATGTCGATGCGATGCAGATCATCGCACGGTATGACGATCCCGCTGCGGTCGCCGCGATGGCGGGGGAGGGCAGCCTGTTCGGCGTATGGAACGCGGCACTGGTCGACGAACCGCTGCGCGTCGTCGACGGGCGATTGCACGGCGGGAAGAGCTTCGCCTCGGGATGCGGCCTCCTCACGCATGCGCTGGCGGGGGCCGATACGCCGGAGGGCCACCGGTTGCTGCTGATCGACCTGGCCGCATCCGCGCCCGAGGTCGATCGCACATGGTGGGACGTCGTCGGCATGGAACGCTCGCAGACGCATGTCGTGCGGTGGAACGGTGCGGACCCGGGCAGCTTCCGCACGATCGGCGAACCCGGCGACTATGCGCGCGAACCCTATTTCAGCGGGGGTGCCTTGCGGTTCGTGGCTTGCCATGCGGGCGGTATCGCGGGGGTGTTCGATCATGTCCGCGATCATCTGGTTGCGACCGGACGCGGCGAGGATCCGCACCAGCTGGGGCGGCTTGCGGAATTGTATGGTGTGGCGGAAGCGGCGGCAGATGCGGTGCGTGCGGTCGCGGCGACTTGGCCCGAGCCCGGTTTCGTCGAGCGCGTCGCGGCGGCGCGGCTGGCGGTGGCGTCGGCTGCCGAACGCGCGATCACGCTGGCGCAACAGGCGGTCGGCGTGTCGGGGATGTTCGTCGCGCATCCCTTGTCCGCGGCGATGACCGATCTGATGGTTTATCTCCGCCAGCCCGCGCCCGATGCGCAGCGGATGCGCGTCGGCAAGGCCGTGGTCGATGCCGTGCTGGTGCCGGGGCTGTGAAACCCGTGCGGCTGAATGGGGTGCGCAGCGTGCTGGTCGTCGCGCCGCATCCCGACGACGAGGTGATCGGGGCTTTCGGGCTGATGCGGTTGCTGCGGCGGCGCGGTGCGCGCGTGCGTGTCGTCATCGTCACCGATGGGGCGGGGTCGCACCCCAATAGTCGCAAATGGCCGCGCACCCGGTTGGTCTGCGCGCGCGCTAGTGAGACGCGCGCGGCGTTGCGGGGGATCGGCATCGGTGCGGGCGACGTCCGCTTTCTGGCTTTGCCCGATGGCGGGCTAGCCGCGGGCGGCGGTGCGGTTCGGCGGGGGCTTGCGCGGGCGCTGGCGCAGGCGCGCGGGCATGATCTGCTGGTGATACCTGCGCGGGATGACGATCATCCCGATCACCGCGTCGTATCGAACGTCGCCGCCGACTGTCCGGCGATCCGACGGCTCGAGTATCTGGTGTGGCCCAACCGCCAGATGCGCGCGCGCCCCGCCACGCACGGCTTCGCGCTCGGGACGGCCGGCACCGCGGCGAAGCGGGGCGCGATCCTGCGCTATCGCAGTCAGTTCGGGATGATCGACGACGATCCGGGCGGGTTCACCATCTCGCACCGCGAACTCGCCGCCTTTGCGCATCCTGTCGAACGCTACCGAGAGACTGCCCGATGAAGCCGATCGACCTTGCCGGGTTCGAGCAGAAATTTGCCGGAAGTGCCGACCCGTGGAGCACCTTCACCAACCGCGACGAAGCGCACAAGCGCGCTGCGATCCTGCACGGCCTGGGGGGCGGGCCGATCGGTCGGGTGCTCGAGATCGCTGCGGGGAACGGATCGAACAGCGTGGCGCTCGCGCGGCGGGCGTTGCGGCTCGATGCGACCGAGGGTGCGCAAAGCGGGGTCGATCTGGTGCGGCGCGCGGTCGGCGATGCGCCGGGGGTGCGCGTGCGGCGGCTGGTGCTGCCCGGGCGGTTCCCGGCGCGGGTCTATGATGCTGCGGTCGTGGCCGAAGTTCTTTATTATCTGTCGCCGCGCGAGATGCGGCAGGTCGCGCGTGACATTGCGGATGCCGTGCGGCGGGGCGGGCGGCTGATCCTGGCGCATCACCGCGTCGATTATCCCGATTTCGTGCAGCACGCGGCGCACATCCACGCGCGGTTCCTGGCGGCGAGCGGGGTCGCGTGGCGCGCGGCGGGCGACGAACGCACCGGGCGGTGGCGCGTGCAATCCTATGTCCGGGGCTGATCCTATGACGAACCCCGCCCCGATCCGCGTCGCGATGCTCGCGCCGATCGCCTGGCGCACGCCGCCAAACCATTACGGCCCATGGGAACTCGCGACGAGCCTGCTGACCGAGGCGCTGGTCGCGCGCGGGGTGGACGTGACGCTGTTCGCGACGCTCGACAGCGCGACGTCGGGGACGCTCGCGGGGGTGGTGCCGCGGCCGTATAACGATGATCCCGCGATCGACGCCAAAGTATGGGAAATGCGCCATGTCGCGCATGTGATGGAGCGTGCGGACCAGTTCGACATCATCCACAACCAGGCCGATTTCGTCCCGCTTGCGTTCAGCCGGATGATCCGCACGCCGATCGTCACGACGGTCCACGGGATGCCGTCAGAGCGGATCCTGCCGATGCTGTCCGAATATCAGCACGACGTCGATTACGTCGCGATCAGCGAGACCGATCGGAGCCCGGAGCTGCGCTATGCCGCGACGATCCCGCACGGGATCGACGTGGGGTCCTTCCCGTTCGGGGCGCAACCGAAACGCGAGCTGCTGTTCTTCGGCCGGATCCATCCGGACAAGGGCACCGCGGTCGCGATCCGGGTGGCGAAGGCGGCGGGAATTCCGTTGCGGATCGCGGGGATCGTCCAGGATCAGCGCTATTTCGAGGAAGAGGTTCGCCCGCATATCGACGGGGTGACGGTGCGCTATGATGGGCCGCTCGGGGGCAATGACCGGCTGGAGGCGCTCGGGTCGGCGCTGGCGCTGCTCCACCTGATCGATTTCGAGGAGCCTTTCGGGCTGTCGGTGGTCGAGGCGCTGGCGTGCGGGACGCCGGTGATCGCGTTCCGGCGCGGGTCGATGGCGGACATCGTCTGCGACGGCGAGACCGGGTTCGTCGTCGATACGCCGGAACAGGCGGTCGCCGCGATCGAGCGGATCGACCAAATCGATCGCGCCGCCTGCCGCGCGGACGTGACGGTGCGCTTCTCAGCGGACCGAATGGCGGCGGACTATCACCGGCTGTATATCGATCTGCTGGCGCAGAAGGCGGAACGCGCGACGCAAGGCTGACGAAGGTTGTCCCGGGCGATCGACACTATGCTTGCCAGTAAACCGAAGTTGCATATGCGAAAATGATCGTGATGTCGGTCGGAATTGCGTAAGGTCGGCAGAACACGATCGATCGCGCGCAGAGGATACCGATGACGACACACCCTTTGCGACCTTCGGTCGCTGCACGCTGCGGTTTGGCGGTCATAGCGGGCGCGCTCGGCATAGCGGCGACTTCCGTGACCGCGCAGACGGCGGGCGGGCCGGGCCAGACGGAGCGCGTGATCGCCGTGGACGTGGCGCGCGCGGGGGCACCGATCGACCGGTCGTTTGATCTGTCGGTCGGCGCGGATTATTCGGGGACGCTGATCCGGCCCGATAGCATGGCGCAACTCGGCATCGCGGCGCGCGAACTGGGCTTCCGGTACGTGCGATTCCACGACATTTTCAGCGACGCGCTGGGGACGGTCAAGATCCGCGACGGCAAGACGACGTATGACTGGACCAGGATGGACCAGCTTTACGACGCGCTGCTCGCCCGCAAGATCAGGCCGTTCGTCGAACTGGGTTTTACGCCGGGCGCGCTCAAGACGTCGGAACAGACGATCTTCTACTGGAAGGGGAACACGTCGCATCCGCGTCCCGATGGCTGGGCAGCGCTGATCGACGCCTATATCCGCCATGTTCGCGCGCGTTATGGTGCAGCCGAAGTACGGAAATGGTTCTTCGAGGTCTGGAATGAACCCAATCTCGACGGTTTCTGGGAGAAGGCGGACAAGGCCGCGTACTTGCGGCTGTACGAATCGACCGCGCGGACGATCAAGGCGATCGATCCCACGCTGCGCGTCGGCGGCCCCGCCACCGCGGGTGCGGCGTGGATCCCCGACCTGCTCGACTATGCCGCCGAACACCGCGTGCCGATCGATTTCGTGACGACGCATACCTACGGCGTCGACGGCGGGTTCCTCGACGAGCGCGGGGAGGATGACAACAAGCTGTCGCCTAATCCGGACTCGGTCACGGGCGACGTGCGCCGTGTCCGTGCGCAGATCGAGGCGTCCAAATTCCCGGGGCTTCCGCTGTATTTCTCTGAATGGAGCGCAAGCTACAATCCGCGCGATCCGGTGCATGATTCCTACGTCAGCGGTCCGTTCATCCTGACCAAGCTGCGCGCGACGCGCGGGATCGCGCAGGGGATGAGCTATTGGACCTATAGCGACCTGTTCGAGGAAGCGGGGCCGCCGCCGACGCCGTTCCACGGCGGCTTCGGGCTGATGAACCGCGAGGGCATCCGCAAGCCCGCGTGGTTCGCGTACAAATATCTGAACGCGTTGCACGGGCGCGACGTCGCCACTGGCGACGGCCAGGCGCTCGCCGCGACCTAGGGGAAGCGGACGCGCGTCCTGCTGTGGGACTGGACCCAGCCGGTACAGACCGTGAGCAATCGCCCGTTCTTCACCAAGGTGCAGCCCGCCACGCCCTCGACTGCGGCTGCGGTACGGCTGACGCATCTTGCGGCGGGATCGTATCGGCTGACCGTGCGGCGCACCGGCTTCCACGCCAATGACGCGCATTCGCGCTATCTCGAGATGGGGTCGCCCAAGGCCTTGTCGCCTGCGCAGCTTGCGGAACTGCAACGTCTGACGGTGGACGCGCCCGAGATCGATCGCGCGGTGCGCGTGGCGCCAGACGGGCGGTATGATGTGCGCCTGCCGATGCGGACCAACGACGTGGTGCTGGTGACGGTCGAGCCGATCGGGGGCTGACCGGGGCTGAGAGGGGGCCGTCTGACGTACTACTCTTCTGTACTTTCCCTACCCGTTCGCTTCGAGCGAAGTCGAGAAGCCGGGCACAGCGCAGGTTTCTCGACTGCGCTCGAAACGAACGGAGGGGTGGGGGCGTCACGCACCATCAGTCGTCGTTCTGCTCGGCCCTGGGTTCCGGAATTCCAATGACCTGTGCAAAACCATAAGTGTTCTCCCGCGAAGGCGGGAGTCCAGGAGTCACGAGAACTACCAGCGCTTTTTCTACTTGGCTCTGGATTCCCGCCTTCCCGAGAGTTCAGCAAAACCGTCCGTCATCCTGAACTCGTTTCAGGATCCAGCCCTCCGCGAGTCCGGACTATGCCTTGTGCGCGGTGGATGCTGAAACAAGTTCAGCATGACGGCAGTCTTTTGGGGCGCGGGATGACTATCAAACCTCCGCTGGCTTTTCTGCAGAGGTCCCGCTTTCCCCTGAGCACACGGCGTAAAGGTACGCCGCCTCAGCGTTTGACGAATAGCGCCTTGGGCAGGACGACATGCACACCCTTGTTGCGGTCGACCAGTTCGGTGATCTCGACATCCCCCGCAACGCTGATCAGCATATACGCGTCGTCGCGCGTCATGCCCTTCTCCGCGACGAGGAAGTCGATCATGTTGCGGAGCGCCTTGCGCGTCGCGTTGCTCAGATCGTCGTCGAACCCCATCGCGATATAGGCGGTCGGGGTTTCGGCGCGCGGGTAGGGCGTGGGTGTCCGCTTGTGGAGGATGAACTCGAACGTGCCGGTCAGCGACGTCTCGAGCGCGGTGATGTCGACTTCGCCATTGCCCTGCGCGGCGTGCCCGTCGCCCGCCTGGAACAGCGCGCCGCGGACATGGACCGGCAGGAACAGCGTCGTCCCCGCGACGAGCGCCTTGTCGTCCATATTGCCGCCATTGATCGTCGGCGGTGCGGAATCGTAGCGGCCGAAGGAGGGCGGCGGCGCGACCCCCATGCTGCCGAAAAAGGGCGCGAGCGGGACCTCGATGCCGGGGCCGAACTTGCCGACCATCCGCTTGAGGTCGAGCGGGACGATCTTCATCCGCGCATACGGGAAATCGTCGGTCAGGAACCCCGCGCCATAGCGGAACGCGTTATACGCATAAGGGATCGCCAGATCGATCTTGCGGATGCGGACTTCGAGCGTGTCGCCAGGCTCGGCCCCTTCGATCGCGATCGGGCCGGTCAGGATGTGTCCACCCGGACCGCGCTTCGCGGCGGGAACGCCGTCGAACACCGCGCGCAAGGCCGGCTCGATGTCGGCGGGCGCGACCCCGGCCTTTTCGAGACCCGTCGGGCTGTTGGTCAGCAGTGTATGCATCACCACCGTATCGCCCGACTTGATCGTCAGCACCGGCGCGTCGGTCGCGTCGTAATGCCCCCAGGCGACCGTTTGCGGGGTCGCCTTCAACTCATAGGTTTCGGCAGCAACGGGAGACGCCAGCGCAAGCGCGGCGAGCAGGAACGGGCGCATCATCGAGTCCTTCAGTAAGAGAGCGCGCAGCCGTCGGCGCGCATTTCGCTCGCCGCGGCATAGACGCGAGTGTCGCCGTCCATCCGGTGCTCGACGCATTCGTAGCGCCCGAAGCCACCGTCGGGCGCACCGATTTTCCACCCCATGTCGGCGAGCCGCTGGCGGGTCGCGACCGGCACGCCGGTTTCGAGCCGGAGCAGCCCCGTGGCCCCTAGCCCCGGCGTATCCTCGCCCATCGATTGCGATGACCCCTCATGATGCCAGCGTGGGGAATCGCCCGCCGACTGGATTTCGAGCCCGTAATCGACACGGTTGACGATGATCTGCGTCTGCCCCTGCGGCTGCATGTCGCCGCCCATCACGCCGAAGCTCATCCACGGCGTGTTGCCGCGCGTCGCGAAGCCCGGGATGATCGTCTGGAACGGGCGCTTGCCCGGCGCATAGATGTTGGGGTGCCCGTCCTTGAGGCTGAACAACTGCCCGCGATCCTGGAACATGAAGCCGAGGCCGTCCGCGACGAGCCCCGATCCCATCCCGCGGAAGTTGGACTGGATCATCGACACCATCATGCCGTCCTTGTCCGCGCAGCTGAAATAGGTGGTGTCGCCGTGGCTCGGGGCCTGGCCCGGATAGACCGGGGTCAGCAGCCGGTCGGGCCGGATCAGCTTTGCGCGTTGCGCGGCATAGTCCTTGGAGATCAGCCACTCGACCGGCACCTTGGCGAAGTGCGGATCGGCATAGTATCGCGCGCGATCCTCATAGGCGAGGCGCTTGGCCTCGGCCTGCAAGTGGATCGACAGCGCGGACTGGAAGCCTGCGCCCTTGAGGTCGAACCGCTCGAGGATGTTGAGCATCTGGAGCGTCGCCAGCCCCTGCGTGTTCGCGCCAAGCGCGTGGACCATCGTGCCGCGATAGTCGGTGGTGCTGGGCGCGATCCATTCCGAATGATGCGCAGCAAGGTCCGCCGCCGACAGCCACCCGCCGATCCGCTTGAAATAGCGTTCGATCTTCTGCGCGATGTCGCCCTGGTAGAAGGCATCGCGCCCGCCGCTCGCGATCGCGCGATAGGTGCGCGCGAGATCGGGATTGCGGAACACGCCGCCCGCCGCGGGGCCCTTGCCGTCGGCAAGGCCATAGGTGCGCAGCGCATTCTGCGATTCCTCCAGTCCGTTCCCCGGGCGGCGGAACGCGGCCATGCTGCGGCGGATGTAGTAAGCGATGATGTCGGGCACCGGCGCACCCGCTTCGGCGAGCGCGATCGCGGGCTGGAACAGCGCCGCCCACGGCAGCTTGCCGTAGCGCTGGTGCATCGTCCACCACGCATCGACCGTTCCCGGCACCGACACGCTGAGCGCGCCGAGCGGCGGAAGCGCGCCGTTCTTCGCGCGCGACCGCACCGTCTCGAGGCTGAGGCTGCGCGGCGACGCGCCGGAGCCCGCGAGCCCGACCACCGCCTTGCGCTTGGGGTCCCAGATCATCGCATAGGCGTCCCCACCGATCCCGCTCGACGTCGGTTCGAGGAAGCCGAGACACGCGTTGATCGCGATCGCCGCATCGACCGCGGAGCCGCCCGCTTTCAGGATGTCGATCCCCGCCTGCGTCGCGAGCGGATGCGCGGTCCCCGCTGCGCCGTTGAGGCCGTAGACCGCGGTGCGCGAGGCGAAGCTCGCGCCGATCGGGCGGTCGCCGGCGTGGACGTCGGGGCGGAGGAAGCGTTCCTCGCCGGGCATCCAGACGGTGGGGTTGGGGTCGGTTGGCGGCGCGGCACCCTGACCGGGGCCGGGGGCCGGATCGGTGCTGGTCTTGCCGCTTTGTCCCCGCGCGACGCCCGGCAGCAGGACGGCGGCCGCGGGCAAGGACGCGATAAAGGTACGACGGCGCATGATGATACTCCCCAGACGAACGCCGTTGTTGCCCGCACGTCGGCGCAGGGCAAGGGGGTGCACGACGCATTGAGCTATACCGCCGGTGTCGGCTTGCCACCTTCCGTTCGGGCTGAGCGCAGTCGAAGCCTTGCGTCCAACACAGGCCCTTCGACTTGGCTCAGGGCGAACGGCGGGGGGATGCTTTAAAGGCATTCGTGACTGACACCCTACGACGTCGCACGCGATACCCCCAGTGTCGGCCCACCACCCTCCGTTCGGGCTGAGCGCAGTCGAAGCCTCGCGTCCAACGCAAGCCCTTCGACTTCGCTCAGGGCGAACGGTGGAGGGGGGGCTGTAAAAGCATTCGTGTCTGAGACCCTACGACGCTGCGCACGAAACCGCCGGTGTTGTCCCACCACCCTCCGTTCGGACTGAGCGCAGTCGAAGCCTCGCGTCCAACACAGGCCCTTCGACTTCGCTCAGGGCGAACGGTGGAGAGGGGGGCTGTAAAGGTATTCGAGTGTGAGACCCTACGACGTCGCGCGCGATACCACCGGTGTCGGCCCACCGCCCTCCGTCCGGGCTGAGCGCAGTCGAAGCCCCGCCCCCACGCAAGCCCCCGAATTTCCTCACGGACGGGATCGCACCATCATCCGTCCCCGATCGCCGCCTTGATCGCCCCCGCCGACAGCGGCATCGCGCGGATGCGCTTGCCCGTCGCCAGCGCGACCGCATTGGCGAAGGCGGCGGCGGTCGGGCCCTGCGCGGCTTCGCCCGTGCCGAGGAAGGGTGCGCCGCGCCGGTCGAGCAGATGCACCTCGACCGCGCGGGGCACGTCGACGAAGCGTGCGATCGGATATTCGCTCCAGTCGAACGCGGTGCGGCGGTGCGCGTCGAAGCCGACCGCTTCGTGCCGGGTCCAGCTCAGCGACTGGACGATCCCGCCCTCGATCTGGTTGCGGATCCCGCCCGGATTGACGACTTCGCCGCTGTCGACCGCGGCGACCGCGCGGTGAACCACCGCCTCGCCCGTTTCGGGTTCGATCTCGACGTCGAGCACGATTGCGCAATAGGCCCCGAGATTCTTGTAGCGCGCGAACGCGACGCCTGCACTCCGCCACGGCTGGCGGCGGTAGCGAGTCCAGCCGAACTTCTCGGCGGCGGTGCGGATCACCGCCTGCGCGCGCGGGTCGTCCATGTGCGCGAGCCGGAACGCCACCGGATCGCGGCGCGCGGTGGCAGCGAGTTCGTCGATGAAACATTCGATCGAGAAGACGTTCATGTGTGCGCCGAGTCCCCGCAATGCCGACGTGCGCAGCGGCATGCCCGGAATGAAATGATGCCGGACCACCGCATTGGGGAAGGCGTAGAGCGGCACCGCGTTGCGATCGCCGCCGCCTTCTGGTTGCGGGATCGGCTTGGGCGGGGTCGCCGGGAAGGGCGGCAGGACCTCCTGTCCGGCGAGGAAATCCCCCGCTGCGGAGGGGCGCATGTTGTGCGGGTTGCTCCACACCGCGTGATTCCAGCGTACGATTCGGCCATTGGCGTCGAGCGCCCCCGACAATTCGGTGACCATCGCGGGGCCGAGCGGTTCCCAGCCATGTTCCTGCTCGCGCATCCACTGCATCCGCACCGGCCGCCCCGGCACCGCCCGCGCCGCCAGCGCCGCGTCGGCGGCGACGTCGTCCGCGCCATTGTGACCGTAGCAGCCCGATCCCTCGCTATGGATGCAGCGTACTCGCTCGATCGGCATGGCGAGCAGTTGCGCGAGTGCCTTGCGCAGCGGATAGACGCCCTGGCTGTGCGTCCACACCGTCATCATGCCGTTCTCGAACAGCGCGACCGCGCAGGACGGGCCGATCGCGCCGTGCATCAGGAACGGCCGGGTATAGCGCGCCGCGATCTCGCGGACCGGGACCGTCCCGGGCGCGTCGCTGCGGTCGAGGATCGCGCGGTCCTGCGCGGGAAGACGCTGGATTGCGGTCGCGAGGTCGCCCTGCGGCAGGGGCGGGCGGGTCGGCTGCCAGCCGGCGCGGTTGATGATGTGGAGCGCCTGCACCACCGGCCATTCGCGCTCGGCGAGGATCGCGGTGAAGTTTCCGTCGCGGACGACCTTTACGATCCCCGGCAGCCGCGCGATCGCGGCGTGATCGACCGTGGCGAGCCGGGTGCCGTCGCTCGGCCCGCGGACGACGCGCGCGTGGAGCATGTGCGGCAGCTTGATGTCGTGGACATAGGCGGTGCCGCCAGTGAGCTTTGCGTGGATGTCGACACGCGGCACGGTGCGGCCGATGAAGCGGCGGGCGGCGACTGGGCGGCGCGGCATGTCGGGCTCGGCATCGACCTGGAGGTCGAGGCTGGCGGCGAGATCGCCGTAGTCGACGCTCCGCCCGTCGCGCGCGCGCACGGTCCCGGCGTTGGTCGACAGCGTCGCTGGTGCGACGTTCCACCGCCGCGCGGCTTCGGCGAGCAGCCGGTGGCGGACGTTGGCGGCCGCGTTGAGGATCGCGGTGCCGCTGTCCTGCATCGAATGGCTGCCCGCCGTGATGCCTTCGTCTGGGGTGCGCGCAGTGTCGGCGGAGATCAGCGTCAGGCTGTTGTCGGGCAGGTCGACCTCGTCCATCGCGATCTGCATCAGCGCTGTCCTGATGCCCTGGCCCAGTTCGGCCTTGCCGGTGAAGACGATCACCTCGCCATCGGGCGCGATCCTGATCCACGCGCTGAGGCGTGGTTCGGTGGCGAGGCTGCCGGGAAGATCGGGACGGATCTTCTTGGGCCCCGCGCCCCCTTCGCCGCCGCCGGATAGGCCTTGCGCATGCGCGACGCCCGACAGCGCGAAGAACACGACCAGCCCGCCGCCTGCAAGCATGTCGCGCCGGGTCGGCACGGTCATGCTACGCGCTCCGCCGGATCGACGACGCCACCACCGCGCATCGCCGCGGCCCGGCGGACCGCACGCAGGATCCGCATGTGCGTGCCGCAGCGGCATAGCGACGGGCTCATCGCGGTGCGCATCTCGTCCTCGCTCGGAGTGACAGTGTGCCGGAGCAGCGCCTCGGCGCGCGCGATCATGCCGGGGATGCAATAGCCGCACTGCGCTGCCTGCTCCATTTCGAACGCGCGCTGGACGATGCCGGGCTTGTCGGGCGTGCCGAGGCCCTCGACCGTGGTGATCGCCCGCCCCGGCAGCGCCGCGATTGGGGTGATGCAGGAGAACACCGGCTGATCGTCGACCAGCACGGTACATGCGCCGCACTGGCCAAGCCCGCAGCCGAACTTCGCCGCGACCAGCCCGAGGTCGTCGCGCAAGACGTACAGGAGTGGCGTCGACGCGTCCGCATCGATGCGCCGCGTCCGCCCGTTGACCGACAGTTCGATCATGGCTTTCCTTCCTTGCGCGCGCGCGCGACTTCGTCTTCGAGATCGTCCCAGCGGACCGTCCCGTGGCGGGTCTGCAGATAGGCGACGACTTGCGCGACCTGCTCGTCGCTCAACGTGCCGGCGTAAGCGGGCATATACGGCCCGTGCGCGCCGACCGGCGGTGCCACGCCCTGCAGGATCGTCTGGATCATGTCGCGCGGGGTGTGTTCGTGGAACTGCGTGCCGAGCGGCAGGACCGGGCGGCCCGCGACCACCATCGGCGCACCGGGTTCGTGGCACATCGCGCAAGCGCCCGCGTAAAGGGCCGCGCCTTTGGGATGTGCCCTGATCGCGGCGTCCGCGCGGTCGGGCAGCGGTGGTTCGCGGCGCGCGGCGGGGGCCTTGGCCATCAGGTCTGCATAATAGGCCGCGATCGCGCGGACGTCGGGACCGCGGACTTGCGAGAGGTTGTGCGCCACGGCACCCATCGGCCCCGCCGCTGCGGCGTGGGTCGTGCTCAATCCGGTGCGCAGATAGGTTTCCAGCCGGTCCGCGGTCCACGCGCGGATCGCTGGCGATGTCGCGTCGAGCGGGGGCGCATACCATCCATCGACCCAACCGCCCGCATAGGGCTGGTCGCGTTTCTCATTGCCGAGCACGCCGCGTGGAGAATGGCAGCCGCCGCAATGCGCGATGCCGTCGCCGAGATACTTGCCGCGGTTCCACAAGGCGTCGTGCGCCGGATCGGTGGTGAAGCGCGCAGGGCGGAAGAACAGCAGTTTCCATCCCGCAAGCAACGGACGGAACCCGAGCGGCGGGATCATGCGGTTGGCGGGCGGCTCCAGATGGACCGGGCGACGCGTCATCAGGAACGCGTACAGCCCGTGCAGATCGGCGTCGGTCAGGCTGCTGAAATGGTCATAAGGGAAGGCCGGGTAGAGATGGCTGCCGTCGCGCGCGACGCCCTGGCGCATCGACCGTGCGAACGCAGGCTCGGACCAGCGGCCGATCCCGGTTTCGGGATCGGGGGTGATGTTGGTGCCGTGCAGCGTGCCGAACGGCGTCGCGATCGGCACGCCGCCCGCAAACGGACGCCCGCCCTTGGCGGTATGGCAACTGGTGCAATTGCCGATCCGCGCCAGTTCGGCCCCGTGCGCGATGTCGGCTTGCGCGAAAGCAGCACGCGGCGGCGGCGCGACCTCGGCGATGGCAGGGCGATGCGCGAAGATCAGGAAGCCGACGAACAGCAAAGCGATAAGCGCCACGACGATCAGCACGATGCGGAGGCGAGCAGATAAGCGTCGCATCACGCCCCGCCGACCCGGACGAGATCGCCGCACGACCAGCGCAAGCAAGGCAAGGGGGAAGCTGGACGATGCCGCATCGCGCTATAACGTCACGCCCGCCCGGAAAGAGCCATGCCGTCGCAAAACAAGCGTTTGCCCGTTCTGTCCTGCCCGCCGCTCGGGCTGGCGCGAATGTCGCAGGACTGACGGATTTCCGGCGCGGACGGATGGATCGACGCTGCGACGGGATCTTGCCGAGGTCCTGATCCTGCGGCAATGGGCGGGGGTGATCGGCGGCCCGTGTTCGGGGTCGCAGCGACGATCAGGGGCGGTGCCGTGCCGCCTGCAGCGTCGACGATCCGAGAGTATGATCCGTGCAACGACGACTTTTATCCGCCTCGTTCGGCGCAGTCTTCGCGATCCTCCCCGTGGAAGGCGCGCAGGCGCAGACGGTGCAGGAATTGCAGGCGCAGATCGACGAACTCAAGGCGACGATCGCCGAGATGAAAGCCATGCAGAAGGGCAAGGCGTCGCCCGACCCCGCGCCGACGCCGCCCGCGAGCATGGCCGCTGCAACGGCACCGATCGCTGCGCCGGCCGCACCGCGTGCGGAGCAGCCGGGGGTCGCGGTCGCCACGGTCCGAAAGCCCGCCAAACCGCATTGGTACGATCGCATCGCCATCCGCGGCTACACGCAGCTGCGCTTCAACGAGATCATCAGCGGCGACCGGCGTGCGCCCGACGGGGTGTCGCGGTTGCGCTCGGTCGGGGATGGCGGGATCGGCGACGATACCAATTTCACCTTCCGCCGGATCCGCCTGATCCTGCAGGGGGACCTGAGCGACCGCGTATCCTTCTACTTCCAGCCCGATTTCGCCAACAGCGTCGCCAACCAGTCGGGCGGTGAACGCCGTGAAGGGTTCGTCCAGCTCCGCGACGCGTACGTCGATACCTTCCTTGACCGCGACAAGCGGTTCCGGCTGCGGTTCGGCCAGTCGAAGGTGCCGTACGGGTGGGAGAACATGCAGTCCTCGTCCAACCGCCTGACGCTCGACCGCAGCGACGGCATCAACAGCGCGGTGCCGGGGGAGCGCGATATCGGCGTGATCGCTTATTACACCCCGACGCACGTCGAGCGGATCTGGCAACGGCTGGAGGATGACGGGCAGAAGCTGTTCGGCAATTACGGCGCGTTCGGCGTCGGCGTCTTCAACGGGCAGGGGATCAGCCGGACCGAGGCCAACGACGGCGTGATGACGGTCGCGATGGCGACCTGGCCGTTCGCGCTCGACGGGCTGGGCGGGGCGTTTAACGGGCAGGTGCTCGAACTCGGCGGCGCGCTGTTGCGCAACGGGGTCCAGCCCGAGATCCGCAGTGGCGGGACGAGCGACACCGTCTATCGCGAGGAGCGCGCCGGAATCCACGCGGTGCTCTATCCACAACCGCTGGGTTTCCAGGCGGAATGGAACTGGGGGCGTGGCCCCGAATATGACGTGTCGCGCCAGGCGATCCGCTCGCTGCCGCTCAACGGCGGTTACGTCCAGACGATGGCGCGGGTGCGACGGTCGCCGGTCGGGCCGTTCATGCCCTATGCGCGGTGGCAATATTATCACGGCGGGTGGAAGGCGCTGACCAACGCGCCGCGGCTCGAGACCAACGAAGTCGAACTGGGGGTCGAGTTCCAGCCCGTCTCCGAACTCGAACTGACGCTTGCTTATGCGCATATGGAGCGGCGCGAAGGCGACGAGCGGCGGATGGGACGCGCCGAGGGCGACGTGATCCGCACGCAGTTGCAGTGGAATTACTGAGCTGGGGCGGCCGATTGCGCTGCACATGCAGCGGGATGCCGGTGCTGTCCGTCTGGCGGACGTCCAGCCAGCTTTAGTGCAGCACCGGCGTGATGATTGAGGCTGTCGCATATAGCGCAAAGCACGCCGTCGCGCCCGTCGCGACGGCATCGTGCCATTCCGGCGGCTGTTCGACGCCGCGTGCGTCCAATGTGCGCAGGAACGCGCGCCATTCGCCCGGATCGTGCCGCGCGGACAGGAACGCCGCGGGTGCGCCCGCAAACACGCGCTTGGCCAGTACCGCACCGCCCAGGCGCGATCCCTCCATCACATAGAGTGCGCCCAGCCGCGCCGCTTGGGTGTCACCGGGGTCGAACGCGAGCGGCAGCGGCGGGGCGAGGCCCAGCCCGGCCAGATCGTCGAGCAGCAGCGACAGGCGCGGCCGCCACGGCGGGAGCGTGGCGTCGCGCACCAGAACGGCCTCGACCGCTGCGGTCGCACTCGCATGGGCCAGCAGGAACCGCGCGTAATCGTCCCGATCGGCTAGATCGAACCGGCTGAACGACGCATCGACCGTATCGTGCGCCGCGCGGGTCAGGGCCCGCAAATGGCTGGCGACGGGTATCGGTGCTTGCGGGTCCGGCCGGGTTCCGGCGGTCATGCCTCCGCGTGTCCGAAATCGGACCGTTGATGCGCGGTCCCGGCGCGCCGCCGCATCGCCGCCTGGACGCGACTGACCAGTTCTTCGCGCCGATACGGCTTGCCGAGCACGTCGAGCGCCTCGGGCTGGGGGCCGTTGATCGACATCTCGTCGTTATAGCCCGTCGTCATCAGGATCGGCACCTTGGGGTTGCGCCTGCGGATCTCGTGCGCGAGCGCGAGGCCGTTGCGCGGCCCCGGCATCACCACGTCGGAGAATACCAGCGCCACACCGCCCTGCTGTTCGAGCTCGTCGAACCGCCGCAGCCCTTCGTCCGCATCGTTCGCGACCGCGACCTTATACCCTGCGTCGCTGAGGATCTCTTCCGCCAGGAAAGCGATCGCCGCTTCGTCCTCGACCACCAGGATGACCGGGGGCTGCTCCTTGTCGACCTCTTCCGGGCGGAACCCGGTGGTGTCGGGCTTGAGCGCCTGTACCGTGGTCTCGTCATTCGCGATCGGGAAGAAGAAGCGAACCGTGGTGCCTTCGCCCGCATTGCTGGTCAGCGTCAGCACGCCTGCGGACTGCTGCGCGAACCCCTGCGCCATTGCCAGGCCAAGCCCGGTTCCGGCCCCCTTGGGCTTGGTCGTGAAGAACGGCTCGACCGCGCGATTGAGCGTTTCCTGCGCCATGCCCTGGCCGTTGTCCGCGATTTCGAGCAGAACGTAAGTGCCTGCGTCGAGGCCGATGACCTCGTCGGCGGCGATCGCCTTCAGCGACGTGGCGATCGTGATCGTCCCGCCGGCCTCGATCGCGTCGCGGGCGTTGGTGACGACGTTGATCAGCGCGGTTTCGAAATGCACCGGATCGACCTCGATGTCGGGCAGCCGGCGGCGCAGGTTTAGCTGCAGGTCGACGCGCGACCCAACGGTCGATTCGAGCAGTTCGGCGATTTCGGAAACGAGGCTCGAAATCTCGACAGGACGCGGTTCGAGCCGACTGCGACGCGCGAACGACAGCAATTGCGCGGTCAGCTTGGTGCCGCGCTGTGCCGCCGTGAGCGCCGCCTCGTGATACCGTTTGAACGCGCGCTGGTCCTCGCGCTTCATCGCCATCAGTTCGAGGCTGCCGTTGACCACCTGCAGCAGGTTGTTGAAATCGTGCGCGAGGCCCGCGGTCAGCTGGCCGATCGACTCCATCTTCTGGCTCTGGAAAGAACTGGCTTCGGCGTCCTTGCGTCGACTGACGTCGAGCTGGCTTGCGAAGAAGAACAGCAGCTCGCCCGCTTCGTCATAGACCGGCCCAAGGAACACGCCGTTCCAGAAGGGGGAGCCATCGCGCCGGTAGTTGAGGATCTCGACGCTGATTGCGCGGCGTTGTCCGACCGCCTCGCGCAATTGCGCAACGACCGCGCGATCGGTCTGCGCGCCTTGCAGGAAGCGGCAGTTGCGCCCGATCACTTCATCCTGATCGTATCCGGTCAGATCCAGGAAAGCGTTGTTTGCGAAGACGATCGGATTGTCGTCCTGCCGCGGGTCGGTCAGCACCATCGGCATCCGCGTCATCTCGATGGCCGCAAAGAACACGCCGCCACGATGCTCGAGCGAAGGATCGGTGATCGTGCTCTGTTTCCAGTGGCGCTCGCCGGGGCGGCCGATCAGCGTGTCGTCGGGCTGATCGAATGCACCTTTGGACGGGATACCCTTGGCTTCCTCGGTGCTCATTGGAATACGTCTTCCGCTATCGCATCCGCGGGGGCGCGCGGATGCGTTATTGGGGCCATCAGCACGGTCCGAACCCCCGGCATGTTGTCCGAGACTTCGAGCGTACCGTTCAGGCGCTTAACCATCGAATCGAGCATTCGTGTCCCGAAGCCTTTGCGCGTGCCCGTCTTTCCTCGGCCAGCGTCGGCGACGACGAGCCTGAAGCGCGCGCGATGCTGCTCCAGCGTGACAAAGATCGGCCCGGGCTCGCCGCCATAGGCGTATTTCTGCGCGTTGATGACGAGCTCGACCAGCACCAGCCCAACCTGCACCGCATCGTCCGCGGCGATCGTGATCGGCGCCAGATCCAGTGCGAACTGGTTGGCCCATTCGGTTCCCATCGATCCCTTCAGGTCGGCGATCAGTTCGGTGAGGTAGCGTGACAGGTCGATCGATTGCACGTTGTCGTCGGTGTACAATCGGCGATGCACCAGCGCGACCGCGGACAGCCGACGCTGCGCCTCACCGAGATGCGCGTTGACGGTGGTGTCGTCGCTGGCGCGCGCCTGCAGCCCGAGGAACGCCATCACCAGTTGCAGGCTGTTCTGGACGCGGTGGTTGACCTCCTTCAGCAAGGTTTCCTGCTGCGCGATCAGGCGATCCTTGTCCGCCACCGCGATGCTCAGGCTGTCGGCCAGATCGCGGATGCGGCGGTTCTGGCGCGCATCGTACAGCCGCACGGTCAGCCGGCGTGCCGCCTCGACCTCGGGCTGCGACCAGCGGCGTGCCTTGCCGAGCACGACCTGAGTCCATGCCTCGAACGACGCGCGCGGCGTCAGTTTCTCGCCGGGCTGGAGGTTGACCGCCTTGTGCGGGTTGCCGGCCCATTCGACGACCTGCTTCTCCTCTGCCCGGAACCACAGCAACATGGTCGGTGTCTGGAACGACAGGGTGATCGACAGAACCCCGCTGGCGTTTTCGCGATAGGCGGCGGCGGCCGGGTAGTCGCTCGACAGGCTGTCGGTGTGGAACGGTTCGATGCCGCGTTGCCGGACCCAGCTGGCGATCGCGCGGACCTGATCCTCGTTCGGGCAAGCCCCTTCGCAATAGACGTTCGTGCCGTCGACGACCGCGAAGGCGTCGGCCTCGAACATCCGCCGCAGGTCCGCGCCCGCCGCCTTGAACAGTTGCGCCGGATCGACGTCGCTCGCCAGACGCGCGGTGATCACGTCCTCGTCGGCGCGGATCCGCAGGCGCTCGCGGTAATCGTCCGCCTGTTCCTTGGCGGTGATCTGGCGTGCGAGCCCGCCCGCGACCAGCGCCGCAGCCCGCCGCTTCGCCGCGCTGATATGCCGCGGCGCCATGTGGTGACAGGCCACCAGGCCCCACAGCACCCCGTCCTTGACGATCGACACCGAGGCGGAGGCGGCGACCCCCATGTTCTTGAGATACTGGATGTGGATCGGCGAGACGCTGCGCAACTCGCTGTTGCTCATGTCGATTCCCGCTTCGCTTGCGGGGCGGATCGGATCGGGCTGGTAAAAGACGTCGGGGATCACGCGGACACGGTTGCGCAGATACAGCGCGCGCGCCTGCTGCGGGATATCGGACGCGGGGAAATGATGGTTGAGGTAGCTGTCGAGATCGTCCGCGGCATCCTCGGCAATGACGACGCCCGAATCGTCGTCGAGGAACCGGTAGATCATCACGCGATCATAGCCGATCAGGCTACGGAAGCTCTTGGCCGCGCGTTCGCACAGTTCGACCAACCCGCCCGACCGTTCGAAGCTGACCCCAACATCGTCGATCAGGCTCAGGATGTCGGTCGCGCGCTGCGTTTCGGACGGCTCGAGTTCGATCAGCCAGCGATCCTCGTCGCGGTGCGCGGTGCCGTCCCAACCGGCCGCATCGATCCGGCTGAGCACGCACACCGGCCGAACCGCATTGGCGAGCAGCACGGACGCTTCCGCGCCGAGCAATGCGGTGACCGTCTGTCCGAGCCAGTCCCCTCCGAACGTCGGCTCGAGTCTCCGGCCGGCCCCGCCAATGACCCGCTGATCGTCCGCGGAGACGATGAGCAGCAGGCCATGTGGCTGGATACTACCGGGAATATGGATCGGCTCGCGATCACATTCGGTGATGTCCGTTCCAAACTGAACGGCGGGAAGCGATATACTCATCGCCGTAGAGCCATAAAGCCAAACTCTACAACGGCCAAGCGCCCACTGTTGAGACTTTTGGAGGGCGTGGCCGATCCCCGCCGACTGATGTCGCAGGCGCCGTTCTAGGGGCGCAGCGCTAGCGCGCCGTGATCGCCGTTCGGCTCGGCCGGTGGCGCATCACGCCGCCGATGGTCGCCAGTCCCAGCATCATCACCATCCAGGTGGCCGGTTCGGGTAGCGGGGCCGGCACCACGAACGAGACGGAGGTGAAGAATTTGGAGACCGGCAGCGAGAATTCGGTAAATTCGCCGGTCGGAAGCGGCGCGAAGAAGAAGCCGCTGGTAAGGTTTGCGTTGAGCGCGGACAGGCTGCCGGTGAAGCTCCCGGCGGAGCCGGTCAGCAGCGGCGACGTCACGAACGTATTGGCGGCGGTGTCGTACCCGAAATAGACATATTGGGTCAGCGCCTGAACGTCCGCGAGCCGATAGGTCACCCCATTGGTCGATACGGCGAATGTGGTAAGGTCCCCATAATTCAGCACGCCGCTCGTGCCGTCGGCATAGCTGAAGCTCCCGGTCGCAACGCTGGTGCTCCCGTTCAGATACGCGAAATCCACGGTTGTCGCGACGGCTGGCGTCGTCAGGAAGACGCTCGCGGCAATGGCGGCGGTACAGGCTTTGCGTAATGTCGGCATGAAGATCTCCGTTGTTGCGAAGTCGACGAGAGACGCAACACCAGGGTCGACGAAAACATCGCAAGCACGGATTGTACCAACAGCGACTATGAAGGACTTAGGCCTTCCGTCCGCTGTATTGTGTAAACCGGGCCGACAGGGCGTATTCGCGATCAGCCCGGTCGGCGCATCTTGAACAATGCGTCCGCGTCGATCTCGAAATAGTCCGCCGGGCCGCCGCCGCGCAGGATCGGGTGCGCCGCCGCGGTCTGATAGGCGCCGTCCGCAATCAGGTCCGGGGCGATGTGGATGCCGACGACTTCGCCCAGGATCATCCACTGGTCGAGCGCGCTGCCGTCCTTGGTCTCGAGCCGCAGCGTCTGCGTGTGGCGGCATTCGAACGCGACCGGACTGGCGGCGACGCGTGGTGGCTTCACCAGCCGCGACGGCAGGGTGTCGATGCCGGCAAGGTCGAATTCGTCCACCTCTGCGCCGACCGTCGCCGCGCTCCGGTTCATCGCATCGCCCAGGTCGCGCGTGACGAGGTTCCAGACGAATTCGCCGGTTGCGGCGATGTTGGCGGCGCTGTCCTTCCATCCCATCGACGAGAAGCCGATGATCGGCGGGCGGTAATTGAACAGGTTGAAGAAGCTGTACGGCGCAAGGTTGCGCGTTCCGTCCTCGGCGAGCGTGCTGATCCAGCCGATCGGGCGCGGCGCGATGATCGCATTGAGCGGATCATGGTCGAGCCCGGGGACGCTCGCATGACCATCGCGCGGCTCGTAGAAATGGTGATCCGACATGGTCTTGGTCCTCGAGGCTTGGTTTGCAGTGGGCGAACGGCGTAAGAAACGCTACAATGGATCACCCCCCGGCGACGGCACGAATAGGCACCCGAATGACCGACGCAACCCGCTCCCCTGACACGAATCTGCCCGGTACGGCCGCGCCGATCTACCGGCACCGGCTCACAACGCGGATCTGGCACTGGGTGTCCGCGATCACGATCTTCATCATGATCGGCAGCGGGCTGACCATCCTCAACGCGCATCCGCACCTCTATTGGGGGCAGTTCGGCGCGAATAACGATCATGCGTGGCTCCACACCTGGCGGGCGCCCTCGTGGCTGACGATCCCGGCTGGGTATAACCTCGCGGTCGCGCGGCGCTGGCATTTGCTGTTCGCGTTGGTGCTGGGGTTCGGGCTGCTGTTCTACATGGTATCGAGCCTGCTCAACCGGCATTTCCAGCGCGACTTTCGGATCCGCGGGCGCGAACTGTCGGCGGCGCACCTGTGGTATGACGCGAAGGAGCATGCCGCACTCCGTTTCCACGATCCGGACCAGCCGAACGCACGCAACATCTTCCAGAAGCTGGCCTATGTGCTGACGATCTTCGCGCTGCTGCCCGCAATCATCCTCTCGGGGCTCGCACTGTCGCCAGGCATGAACGCGGCGTGGCCGTGGCTGCTCGATCTGATGGGCGGGCGGGCGTCGGCGCGCTCGGTGCATTTCATCGCGATGCTGGGCATCGTCCTGTTCATCATCGTCCACCTCGCGCTCGTCATCCTGGCGGGGGCGTGGCCCGAGACTCGGTCGATGATCACCGGCTGGTGGCGAATCCCCGATCACGACAAGCGCGAGGACGCGGCATGAGCACCCTGATCACACGCCGGTCGCTGGTCACCAGCGCGGCGCTCGGCGCGGGCGCGTTGCTCGCGGGGTGCGACCGCGTCGCGGAGATACCGGCGGCACGCAAGATCCTGTTCTCGGGCGAGAAGCTCAACATGGGGCTGCAGCGCGCGCTGTCGAACCGCCACAGCCTCGCGCCCGAATATCGCGCGGACCAGATGTCGCCGTTCTTCCGCACCAACGGCACGCGCAACCCCAATACGCCGGATTACAACGCGATGGTCGCGGACAGGTTCGCAAGCTGGCGGCTCAAGGTCGGCGGGCTGGTCGCGCGGCCGCTCTCGATTTCGCACGCGCAACTGATGGCGATGCCCGCGCGCACCCAGATCACGCGGCACGACTGCGTCGAGGGGTGGAGCGCGATCGGCAAGTGGCACGGGCCGATGCTGGGCAGCGTGCTCAAGGCGGCAGGGGTCAAGGACGCAGCGCGCTACATCGTGTTCACCTGCGCCGATCTCTATTCGGGCGCGAACTATTACGAATCGATCGACCTGATCGACGCCTTCCACCCGCAGACGATCCTGGCGTGGGGCATGAACGACCGGCTGCTCGATGTCGGCCACGGCGCGCCGGTACGGCTGCGGCTGGAACGCCAGCTCGGCTACAAGCACGCCAAATACGTCATGGCGATCGATGCGGTTGCTTCGCTCGCCGGAATCGGGCTCGGCAAGGGCGGTTATTGGGAAGATAATGTCGATTACGATTGGTATGCCGGCATCTGAGGCGTTAGTGGGCCGTACATGGCCCTTATCGACTTGTTTCTCGCCAAGCGCGTAAAGCGCGGCACCCTTACCGTACATCACGCAGACGGAAAGACCGTCCGCTTCGGCACCGCCGATGCGCGCTTCCCCGACGTGACCATCCGCTTCACCGATGCCGGCGCGACCGCCGCGATCGTCCGCGATCCCGGCCTTGGGGCAGGCGAGGCGTATATGAACGGCCGGCTCGTGGTCGAGCAGGGCGACATTCGCGATCTCGTCCGGCTGCTGACCGCGAACGACCCGTGGGAAGCGGGGGCGAACGGCCTCGCCGCCTCGCCAATGCGTCGCGCGATCCAGGCGGTGACGCACCGGATCGAGCGCGTGAACATGGCGCGCCGTTCGAAGCGCAACGTCGCCCATCATTACGACCTGTCGGATCGCCTCTACGATCTCTTCCTCGACAACGACCGCCAGTATAGCTGCGCTTATTATGCGAGCCCGGGCAACAGCTTGGAGCAGGCGCAAAGCGACAAGAAGGCGCATATCGCCGCCAAGCTCGCGCTCGAGCCGGGGATGACGGTGCTCGACATCGGCTGCGGCTGGGGCGGGATGGCGCTGTATCTGCATCAGCATACCGGCGCGGACGTGCTGGGTGTCACGCTGTCCGAGGAACAGCTCAAGGTCGCACGGCGGCGGGCGCAGGAGGCGGGGGTCGCTGATCGCGTCAAGTTCGAGCTGATCGACTATCGCCACCTGACCGGCACGTTCGACCGGATCGTCTCGGTCGGCATGTTCGAACATGTCGGCCCGGCGCATTACAAGACCTTCTTCCGCCAGTGCCGCGACCTGCTGACCGAGGACGGCGTGATGCTGCTCCACACGATCGGGCGCGCCGGCGGGCCGGGCGTCACCGACAAATGGACGACCAAGTACATCTTCCCCGGCGGCTATAATCCGGCCTTGTCGGAGATCATCTCGGCAAACGAAGGCCTGCGCCTGATGGTCACCGACGTCGAGGTGCTCCGGCTGCATTATGGCTATACGCTGGACGACTGGTACGACCGCACGGTTGCCGCGCGCGAGCAGATCATCGCGCTGTATGACGAGCCGTTCTATCGGATGTGGCAATTCTATCTGGCGGGGGCAGGGGCTGCCTTCCACTTCGGCGGGATGGTCAACTACCAGATCCAGTTCGCCAAGAACCGCCACGTCCTGCCGATCACGCGCGATTACATGATCGAAAGCGAGCGCGCTTTTCGCGGCTAGCGGTGTTCAGCCCCGGTATTCAGCTCTGGTGAAGTTCCGCCAGCAGCGCCGGGGCGGGATAGACGGTCTGCAACGCCGCCTCGATCGCCGCGGTCGAGACGGCGACCGACCGATTGACGCTGGCATCATAGCCGAACGTTCCGCCGAGGCTCGGCAAATTGCCGTCGAAGATCGCACCGATCACCGATCCGTCCCGCGCGACGACGGGCGATCCCGAATTGCCACCGGTGATGTCGTTGGTCGTGACGAAGTCGAGTGTCGTCGCAGGCGAAAGGCTCGATCGCGCGCGGTCGATCGCGGTGGCGAGCCGGAACGGCTCCTGCCCGGTGGCGCGATCGAACAATCCGGCAAAACGGGTCGTGGGGGGTACCGGCTGTCCGCGTTCGGTCCATCCCGCCACCTTGCCGTAGGATATGCGCAGCGTGAAGGTGGCGTCCGGGTAGAGATCGGTACCGTATGCCGCGAATCGTACCGCCGTCAGACGCGCCTGCGCGGCACTGATCGGCGCGTCGACTTCGGCGATGTAGCGCTCCCGCACTGCGCGGGCGGTCGCGTCATTGGCGAGGACGAGCCGGATCAACGGATCGTCCGACGCGCGGAT
>Ga0265780_10001837_pt1 | contig 29404 bp, 25 predicted proteins | sample P1T30metagenome_FD_192432 | JGI IMG/M metagenome (GOLD analysis project Ga0265780, IMG submission 192432) | Plant litter microbial communities from East Loma Ridge, Irvine, California - P1 T30 | ecosystem: Environmental > Terrestrial > Plant litter > Unclassified | place: USA: California... | reverse complement strand
GCCTGAGCCGGCCCCGACCACGCCGACGACGCCAACCACCCCGACCACCCCTCCGGTGGGCACGACGCCGACCCAGCTCGAAGCAACCAAGGCCCTGTTCGGCAGCCTGCGCACCAACCTGAACGTGCTCGGCGCCGCCGACGGCTTCCGTGCCACCGCCGATGCCGTGAAGGCCGACCTGGACAACAGCGTCCTGCCGCTGGCAAACGAAGTCAAGGGCATGGCCTCGCTGACGACCAGCGCGGTCGACGTGCTCGAGCAGGTCCGCGCCAGCCGGAACTGGTTCCGCACCTATGTCCGTGTGATGGACAACGTCGTCACGACCTTCCCGACTTCCTACAACATCGCGAACGGCGAAGGTGGCTGCAACATCGTCGTCAATCCGCTCAGCATGACCTGTACGGTTGTCGAGAACAACTACCTGCCGGGTTCGGTTGTAACGGGCATCGCGAAAGGGACCCAGGTCTACGCGACGCGCGTCTTCACCATCGCACCAAAAGCAGGCAGCACGACCGACTACACCTACACCACGTATTTCGAAAAGAACACGGCCAACTACGACCTCTACTCCATCGTGGGAGAGCCGGTGAAGCAGCTGATCGGCGGCACCTACACCGGGTCGCTGAAGCTGGTACGCGGCACGAACCTGACGCAACTGTCGATGAATCTCCGCCTGCCGGGCCGCCTGAACGCTGCCGGCGGCTTCGATAGCGATTCCGAGGACTGGAATCTCAACGTCACCCGCACCGAGGAAGACGGCGGCCTGGCCCTGTACAGGTTCGGCGGCGAATTGAGCGCGACCAAGGCGGGCCAGCCGGCCGGCAAGGTCTCGATTGCGAACACCTCCTTCCTGCGCCTGGCGCTGCCGCAAGACAGCAGCAAGGTCGCCGTGAACGAGGCCAACGAACTCGAAGTGACCCTGAACGGCACGGTGGGCAGCACCCGCGTCAGCGGCAGGCTGCGTGTCGAGGGCGACAAGCTGGACAAGAGCCAGACCAAACGCATGCCGACCAATGTGCTGTTCGACGGCTGGCTCGAGCACCAGGGCGCAATCGCTTTCAGCGGCAGTGCCGGCCTCACGCGTCTCGACTACGACAAGTACGATGCCTCGATTCCTGAATCGGACAGCAACTTTGTGCTCGACATCATGGAAATCCGTGGCGCGTTGACGCTGCCGAACCGTCCGCGTTTCGCCCTGGTGCTGGGCGCCACCCGCACCGGCGCCGACAGCGCCAACATCAACGCCCAGTACCGCGACGGCACTTCGGTGATCAATGCCAAGGTATCGGCCAGGATTGGCGAGCGTCATCCGCTGGTCAAGGTGTCGAGCGCGGAAGGCGTCGCCTTCTCGTTCACGGACACCTCGGCGTCGGTGCCGGTGACCAAGGACGGCGCGGTCGTGGCCGAGCTGAACCTGGCCAAGGGCATCATCACCTACAGCGACGGCAGCACCGAATCGCTGAAGTAACCGGAACGCCAGGCGTTTCCTTCAAGCCTGGCGCCATGCGCCAGGCTTTTTTATCACCTTGATCATGCGACTAATTTTCTTGACCGGCGTCCTCGCCTGCGGCGCAGCCTGCGCCCAGGCCGCGCCCGCTGCGCCGGCCACGGATGGCTGGGCCGTGTATTCCGACCTCTCGGTCTGGCAAGCCAGCGACGCCGTGCCGATCAGCCAGATCGACGGCGACTGGACCAGTTACACGCCGCGCGCTGGACGCAATACCGCCCTGATGCGCAACCGGGCCGCGCTCGGTGTCCAGCAAGGGCGCTGGCGCCTGGGCTGGGAACTGCGCCAGGACGCCTTCCTGGTCACCGACCGCGCCTCGCTCGACGCCTTCTACCTGTACCAGCAAAAACACAAGCCGGCCCCGCCCGCCAGCTTCGCGCTCCAGGCGCGCTATTTCTCCTGGAAGGCGCAAGGCTTGCGCATCGGCTATACACTGGACGCGCCCGGCTTTGGCGGACGCAGCAGCACGGTCGAGATCAGCGGCGCCGTGTACGGCAAGCAGCACCTGCGCGCGCGCAGCGTTGACGGCGCGCTCAGCTATCCGCAGGCGGAAACCTATGCCTTTGCCGCCAATCACATGGATGCCGACAGCCGCATGACCTACCCATTCATGAACGAGACGCCGAGCGCCTCCGGAGCCGGGCTGTCGCTGGCGGCCACGGTGCCGCTGGCCGAGGCCTGGACGCTGCGGCTGCAGGCCGACGACCTGGCCAGCCGCCTGCGCTGGAAACACTTGCCTGTGAATGCCGAGTCGCTCAGTTCGAACGTCACGTCCTATGACGCCAATGGCTACGTCAACTACCGCCCCATGCTGCGCGGGCGCAAGCAGCAGCTCGCACGCGACTTCAAGGTGCCGCGCTATACGGCCGCCGCCCTCGACTACCGCTACCAGGACTGGGGCGCCGGCCTGCAGCTTGCGCGGTATGCGGGCGAAACGGTTCCGACCCTGACGCTGTCGCGCCGCTTCGGCTGGCTGACCGTGCACGGCAACCTGGAAACGCGGTTCGACAGCGCAGGCATCGGCCTGGAGGCGGGCAATTTCCGCTTCCAGCTGCAATCCGACAAGTGGAACCTCGACGACGCCAAAGCGCGCTCGCTGCAGCTGCACTATCACGTGGTGTTCTGAAACGCGGAGCGGCTTGGCGCCCGCTGCGGCGTACGCGTAAAAAAATCCCGGCAACGCGTGGGCGCTGCCGGGATTTTTATTGTGCTACCGCTGACAAGCGGGCTGTTGCCGCGTTTATCGGCCCGTCAAGCGTTGCCAGATGGCGGTGGTGGCCGCCGCCTGGTTCATGCTGTAGAAGTGCAGGCCGGGCGCACCGCCGGCCAGCAGGCGCTCGGCCAGGTCGGTGACCACGTCCAGGCCGAAGGCCTTGATCGAGGCGCTGTCGTCGCCGAAGCTGGCCAGCTTCAAACGCACCCAGCGCGGAATCTCGGCGCCGCACATGTCGGAAAAACGCATCAACTGCGTGTAGTTCGTGATCGGCATGATGCCGGCCACGATCGGCACCTCGATGCCCAGCTTGCGCACATTGTCGACGAACTGGAAATAGGCGTCGGCATTGTAGAAGTACTGGGTGATCGCGGCATTTGCGCCGGCGCCGATCTTGCGTGCGAAGTTCTGCAGGTCGTCCTGGGGCGAACGGGCCTGCGGATGCATTTCCGGATACGCCGCCACTTCGATATGGAACCAGTCGCCGGTTTCCTGGCGAATGAATTCCACCAGTTCATTGGCGTAGCGCAGTTCGCCGGCGCCGCCATAGCCGCTTGGCAAATCGCCGCGCAGCGCCACCAGGCGCCGGATGCCCTGCTGCTGGAATTGCTGCAGGATGGCGCGGATCGATTCCCGCGTGGCGCCGATGCAGGACAGGTGGGGCGCCGCGGCATGACCATCGGCCATGATGTCGAGCACGGTATCGAGAGTGCCCTGCTGGGTCGAACCGCCGGCGCCGAAGGTCACCGAAAAATAGGTCGGGTTCAGTTCGGCCAGCTTGCGGCGCGTGACGCGCAGTTTTTCCACGCCCTCGGGTGTCTTGGGCGGGAAAAACTCGATGCTGAAATTATGCGTTTCCATCGTCTTTCAGGAGCAAGGTAGAAAGCGCCCACGAAATGATGCTGTACAAGATAGCTGCCAGGAAGGCCGACCAGAAACCCGCCACCTCGAAACCGCTCACCCAGTGCGACACCAGCCAGAACAGCAAGGCATTGATAACCAGGATAAACAACCCCATCGACAGCAGCGTGACGGGCAAGGTCAACAATACCAGCAGGGGCCGGATCAGCGTGTTGACCAGGCCCAGCACCAGCGCGGCGATCAGGGCGGTGCCGACATTGCTGACGGCGACGGAGTGCATCAGGTAAGGCAGGGCCATCAGCGCAGCAGCGTTGATCAGCCAGGTCAGGAGCAGGCGCATGTTCAACTTCTTTCGTGGTGCGTTTCTTGTTATTGGGTAGTACAGGCAGAGGGGCGCCGCCCTCCTTGCGGACAGCGGCGCCCCTTCTTGCTGATTAATAGCGGTAGTGATCCGGCTTGTACGGACCAGCCTGGCTCACCGAGATGTAGGCAGCCTGCTCTTCGGTCAGCGTGGTCAGCTGGGCGTTCAGCTTTTTCAGCTGCAGGCGCGCGACCTTTTCGTCCAGGTGCTTCGGCAGCGTGTAAACGCCGACCGGGTAGTTGGCCGTGTTGGCGAACAACTCGATCTGGGCGATGGTCTGGTTCGCGAACGACGAGCTCATCACGTACGACGGGTGACCGGTACCGCAGCCCAGATTCACCAGGCGGCCTTCGGCCAGCAGGATAATGCGCTTGCCATCCGGAAAGATCACATGGTCGACTTGCGGCTTGATGTTTTCCCACTCGTACTTCTTGATCGCCGCGACTTCGATTTCGTTGTCGAAGTGGCCGATGTTGCAGACGATCGCCTGGTCCTTCATCTTGAGCATGTGCTGCTCGGTGATGACGTGGTAGTTGCCGGTGCAGGTAACGAAGATGTCGCCGTGTTCGGCAGCGTAGTCCATGGTCACGACGCGGTAGCCTTCCATCGCCGCCTGCAGTGCGCAGATCGGATCGATTTCGGTGACCCACACTTGCGCCGACAGGGCGCGCATGGCCTGGGCCGAGCCCTTGCCGACGTCACCGTAGCCGGCGATGACGGCAACCTTGCCGGCGATCATCACGTCAGTGGCGCGCTTGATGCCGTCGACCAGGGACTCACGGCAGCCGTACAGGTTGTCGAACTTCGACTTGGTGACGGAGTCGTTGACGTTGATCGCCGGGAAGGCGAGCTTGCCTTCCTGGTGCATCTGGTACAGGCGGTGCACGCCGGTGGTGGTTTCCTCGGTCACGCCCAGGATGCATGGCAGGCGCTTCGAGTACCACGACGGGTCTTTGGCCAGGCGGCCCTTGATGGCGTTGAACAGGCAGATTTCTTCTTCCGAGCCAGGGTTAGCCAGCACGGAGATGTCTTTTTCGGCGCGGGTGCCCAGGTGCAGCAGCAGGGTTGCGTCGCCGCCGTCGTCGAGGATCATGTTCGCATGGTTGTCGCCTGGCCACTCGAAGATGCGGTGGGTGTATTCCCAGTATTCGTCCAGAGTCTCGCCCTTGATGGCGAACACCGGCGTGCCGACCGATGCGATGGCAGCGGCGGCGTGGTCCTGGGTCGAGTAGATGTTGCACGATGCCCAGCGCACTTGCGCGCCGAGGGCTTCCAGCGTGCGGATCAGCACGGCGGTCTGGATGGTCATGTGCAGGGAACCGGCAATGCGTGCGCCCTTCAGGGGCTGGGTCGCGGCGTATTCCTCACGGATTGCCATCAGGCCCGGCATTTCGGTTTCGGCGATGCGGATTTCCTTCTCGCCCCAGCTGGCCAGGGAGATGTCTGCAACGAGGAAGTCTTGGGTATCTTTCAGTACGGCGTTCATCACGCCCTCCTTTCAATGTTTAGAAAAAAGTAACGTGAGCGCGGTGTTGATGTCCGAGCCTGGCGAAAAGGAATCTTTTCGTCGCAACGCTCCTCGGAACGGAGTAGTTTAGCACGGATGGCGGTTTCAGGAACCTCAGCGGTGCCCGATTTGCTGCGCCTGCAACATGATTATGTGGCGGGATGTCGCAGGGTGGGCTCTTGAGCCCACGCGGTATGGCACCGTTGAGTATTCGGGCATGACCGAAGCCGTCAGAGCATCAGCCTTCCAAGCTGAGGGTCTAACGTATCGAACCTTCGTCAATGCCAGTGGTATGCGTGCGTACCATACCGCGTGGGCACAGGTGCCCACCCTACAAGGGCAAACCCACTAATATCGAAAGGTGGGTTCGAGAACCCACCCTACCAATTACGACAGGCCGGCTTCGGCGCGCAGCAGCGCTGCCTTGTCGGTGCGCTCCCAGGTGAATTCCGGCTCTTCGCGGCCGAAGTGGCCGTAGGCGGCGCTCTTCTGGTAGATCGGGCGCAGCAGGTCGAGCATTTGCACGATGCCTTTCGGGCGCAGGTCGAAGTGTTCCATCACCAGCTTGGCAATCTTCTCGTCGGAGATCACGCCCGTGCCTTCGGTGTACACGGTGATGTTGATCGGACGCGCCACGCCGATCGCGTAGCTGACCTGCACCTGGCACTGGCGCGCCAGGCCGGCGGCAACGATGTTCTTCGCCACGTAGCGCGCGGCGTAGGCGGCCGAGCGGTCGACCTTCGACGGGTCCTTGCCCGAGAACGCGCCGCCGCCATGCGGGGCTGCGCCGCCGTAGGTGTCGACGATGATCTTGCGGCCGGTCAGGCCGCAGTCGCCCTGCGGGCCGCCGATGACGAAACGGCCGGTCGGGTTGACCAGGTACTTGGTGCCCTGCAGCCATTCGCGCGGCAGGATAGGCTTGATGATTTCTTCGATCACCGCTTCCTCGATCTGCGAGTGGGTGACGTCCGGGTGGTGCTGGGTCGACAGGACCACGGTGTCGACCGCAACCGGGCGGCCGTCGACGTAGCGCAGGGTGACCTGCGACTTGGCGTCCGGACGCAGCCATGCCAGGCGGCCGTCCTTGCGCAGCTGCGACTGGCGCTCGACCAGGCGGTGCGCGTAGTGGATGGCGGCCGGCATCAGCTCGGCGGTTTCGTCGCAGGCGTAGCCGAACATCAGGCCCTGGTCGCCGGCGCCCTGGTCGAGATCCAGGCCCGCCCCTTCGTCGACGCCCTGGGCGATGTCAGGCGACTGCCTGTCGTAGCAGACCATGACGGCGCAACCCTTGTAGTCGATGCCAAAGTCGGTGTTGTCGTAGCCGATGCGCTTGATGGTGTTGCGTGCGACGCCGATATAATCGACGTTCGCATGGGTCGTGATCTCACCTGCCAGCACGACGAGGCCAGTATTGCACAGCGTTTCGGCGGCGACGCGCGCGCGCGGGTCCTGCTCGAGGATGGCGTCGAGAATCGCGTCCGAAATCTGGTCGGCGACTTTGTCGGGATGGCCTTCCGAGACGGATTCGGAAGTGAAGAGATAATCGTTGGACATGAAGGCTCCTGTTACGGTTCATAAAACTGCCGCAGCAACAAGCCTGCGACGCTTTAGCGACATTTATATTCCGCTTCGCAAGTTGTCTATTAACTCGGCGGATCCTGCGTAAAGTGGTATTTTACGCTCCTTTGAGAAATTTTTGGCGGAGGGGGCCGTCTCGTCCTCAACCCCGATCAAACGCATGCTAGTTATTTTATTCAGAGTCTTGTCAATTTTTCCCCTGCGCATGCTGCACGCCCTGGGCGCCGCGCTGGGCTGGCTGGTCTATTTACTGTCCCCTTCCTACCGCCGCCGCCTCGATGCCAACCTGGCCCAGGCCGGCTACAGCGCCTATAGACGCGCTGCTGTCGCCGAGGCCGGCAAGGCCATCGTCGAGCTGGCGTTCGTCTGGTGCGGCAAGCCGGAACGCGTGGCACGTCATGCAACAGTGGAAAACTGGGACATGGTCCAGCGCGTGCTCGATGCCGGCCGCGGTATTGTGTTCCTGACGCCACACCTTGGCTGTTTTGAAATGACAGCCCAGCAAATCGCCCTGCACACGGCCTTGACAGTCATGTATCGCCCACCGCGCAAGGATGCCTTGCGGCCGCTGGTCGAAGGTGCGCGTGCGCGCCACAACCTGCACCTGGCGCCGGCCAATCTGTCGGGCGTGCGCATCCTGGCGAAAACCCTGAAAGGCGGCCAGCCGATCGGCCTGCTGCCTGACCAGGTTCCGCAGGAAGGCGAAGGCACCTGGGCGCCCTGGTTCGGCCGCAGTGCTTATACGATGACCCTGCCTGCCAAGCTGGCCCAGTTGGGCAAGGCCGACATCCTGCTGGTGTATGCCGAGCGCTTGCCGCAAGGACGCGGCTACGTGGTGCGCTTCGTGCCGTTCGAGGGCGAATTGACGGGCGGCCCTGCCGAGCAGGCCGCCAGCATCAACCGCGCCATGGAACAACTGATTGCACGTGCCCCGGCCCAGTATTTCTGGAGCTATAACCGTTATAAAAAACCGCAAGGCGTCGATGCGCCGCAAGCCGAGGCCGTCGCATGAGGGTCCTGATTGCCTTCCTGTGGCTGCTGCATTGGTTGCCGCTGCCCATCCTCGGCCGTTTCGGCGAAGCCATCGGCAGCCTGATGTTCCTGATCCTCGGCAAGCGCCGCCGGATCGCCCTGACCAACCTGCGCCTCTGCCTGCCCGAACTGTCCGACAAGGAACGGCATGCGATTGCGCGCCAGCACTTCCGCGGCTATTCGCGCAGCATCTTCGAGCGCTCCATCCTGTGGTGGGCGCCGGAAGCGCGCGTGCGTAAACTCATCCACGTCGAGCCGGCGGTGCCCCAGGCCGAGATGGAAGCCGGCCCGACCATCCTGCTGTGCCCGCACTTCGTTTGCCTGGACGTGGCCGGCGTTGCTTCGCGGGTGATCCCGGTGTGCAGCATGTACGTGCCGCAAAAGAACGCCGCCTTCGACAAATTGCTGCGCCACGGCCGCGAACGCTACGGCCCGGTGCGCCTTGTCACGCGCAAGGAAGGCATCAAGCCGATCCTGCGCGCGCTGCGCGACGGTCTGCCCTATTTCATGCTGCCGGACATGGACTTCGGCGAAAAAGATGCCGAGTTCGTGCCCTTCTTCGGCGTGCCGGCGGCAACGCTGACCGCGCTCGGCCGCATTGCCGCGACCACCGGCGCCAAGGTGATCCCGGTGGTGGCCACCTTCCTGCCGAACTACCAGGGCTGGCGCGTGCGCTTTTATCCTGCCTGGGAAAACTATCCCGGCACCGACATGGTCGAAGCGACGCGGCGCATGAACGCCTTTATCGAGGAGCGCGTGCGCGAGGCTCCAAGCGAATACTTCTGGACCCATAAACGCTTCAAGACGCGTCCACCCGGCGAACCTTCTTTGTACGACGAATAAATGAAACTCAAGTTCACCAAAATGCACGGCGCCGGCAATGACTTCGTCGTGATCGACGCCATCAACCAGGACATCGATTTCAGCACCGAGCAATGGCGCAAGCTGGGCGACCGCCGCTTCGGCGTGGGCGCCGACCAGATACTGGTAGTCGAACGGCCGCTTGAACCCGGCTGCGATTTCCGTTACCGCATATTTAATAGCGATGGCGGCGAGGTCGAGCAGTGCGGCAACGGCTCGCGTGCCTTTGTCCGTTTCGTCAGCGAAAAGGGCTTGACCGACAAGCGCAGCATCCGCGTGCAAACCATGGCCGGCATCATCGAGCCGCGCCTGGAAGACGACGGCAGCGTGACGGTCGACATGGGCGCCCCCGTGCTGGATGCGCCGGCCGTGCCCTTCGACAGTACCGGTCTGGGGGGCCAGCCGGAAGGCCGCGATACCCTGTGGCCGCTGGACCTGCAACTGCATGGCGCCCCATACACCGTGCTGGTATCGGCGGTGTCGATGGGCAATCCGCATGCGGTACAGGTGGTCGAGGATGTGGACACAGCCCCGGTGGCCGTGCTCGGCCCGCAGATCGAGCACCACCCGCGCTTTCCGAAGCGCGTGAACGCCGGCTTCATGCAGGTGGTCGAACGCAACCACGTCAGGCTGCGCGTGTATGAGCGCGGCGCTGGCGAAACCCTGGCCTGCGGCACGGGCGCCTGCGCGGCGGTGGTGGCCGGCATCCGCCGCGGATTACTGGACTCGCCGGTACGGGTGTCGGCGCGCGGCGGCGAACTGTCGATCGCCTGGGCTGGCGAAGGCCGGCCGGTGTACCTGAGCGGTCCCGCCGTCAGCGTGTTCGAAGGCGAGATCGATTTGTAATGCAACCAAACAAGCCGCTATATAACAGTGGAGTCGGCTCCTTGCCGTTTCAGGCGGCCATGCCGTAGGGGGCGCCGTTGCGTCCCGCACCTGGCCCGCCGGGGTTGAGCCCTGGGCCGGCCTCGGCCACCACGGTGCGCAGCCGGTACAGGCGCTGGCGGTAATTGCCTTCCGGTCCACCTGGGCCGCAATCGATGTGCTCGAACAACGCCACGATGCGGTCGAGCGCCTGGCGTTCCTGGGCGGTGTCGATCATGACCAGGCGCCGCTTGCTGCGTCCGTAGCTGGCGCGGATGTCAATGACCAGGCAATGCCCCTGGTCGGCGGCATGCAGGTCGACCAGCAGGGCCTCGGCGCGGCTGAGACTGAAGAGCGCCGCCAGTTCCAGCCTTGCGGCCAGCAAGGGATGGCCCGAGAGGTCGATCGCACAGCCCAGCAATGCACCGGTTTCGGTGTGCACGGCGTCGAGCAGGCGCGGGGCGATCTTGTGCAGCGCCCCCGCAGCCTCAGGACAGCCGCCGGCCGCCGCCTGCTGCAGCCAGTACACGGCGCGCACATCGTTGCTTTCGTTTTCGCGGCGCGCACGCCAGGCATTGTTGCCGCACTCGAGCTGCGCCACCCGGTATCCCATCTCGGCCGCCCTTTCCAGGTAGCGCTGGGCGTCGGCCACATTACGCTGGGAAAATTCAGGCTTGATGTAGATGCGCGACAGGGCATACCAGGCAGCGGCCAGGCCCTGCTCGCCGGCCAGCATCAGCCAGCGGATCGCCTTCTTGAAATTCGCCGCACCGGCGCCGCCGGCGACCCGGGTACCGTCGACTTGCATGCGCGCATACCACAGGCCCATGGCCAGCTGGGCGTGCCGGTCGTGTTCGGCGGCGGCGAGCTCCCAGAAAGTGTGCAGCTCGGCTTCATCGACGCTGCCAGCGCCTTCTCCCTGTTCGAGCAGGCGCGCCACCCGCGACAGCAAGCCGACTTCGCCCGGGGTCAGGCGCTGGGCCTGCTCCTTGCCGCCCTTGGCCAGCACGCGCGCCAGGGGCAAGGCGCGCTCGAGGTAATCAGTCCAGCGCCCGGCTTCCCAGCTTTGCCCGAGCAGGGCGAACTGGGCTTCGGCCAGGCCATTGTCGGCGGCGCGATGCAGCCAGGGCTGGCCGGAGCCGGCCGTGCCGGCCGTGCCTGCCAATGTACCGGGCGCACTGCGCACGGACGGGCCGGATGCCTGCACGACGCTGTCGGCGGCGGCTTCGGGCTGGCGCGCCAGCAGCCACTGGGCCTCGGCAAAGCCGGCACGGGCCGCGTCCTCGAGCGCGCGCAGGGCTTTCGCGCGCAGCGCCGGCGTGGCCGTGCCCGGTTCCTCGAGCAGCAGCTGGGCCAGCACCAGGCCGGCGCGCGTGTTGCCGGCGTCGTAGGCGCGCTCGTACCAGGGCCCCAGCGGGCCCGCATGCTGGCGCGCCAGCTCGACCGGCACGTGATTGCCGATCAGCTGGCAGGACTCGAGGCAGCCCTGGTGGGCGGCGCGGTCGAGCCAGTGCAGTGCGGTGGGCAGGCTCTGCGGCAGGCCGGCGCTGCCGAACAGGTAGCGCTTGCCGAGCGCGAGCTGGGCATCGGCGCGGCCGGCACGGGCGCCGCGGATGATCGCCAGTTCTTCACGATTAGCCATCGTTCGGGTCTTTACTAGTGGGATGGGGGCAGCAGGAGCGCGATCAGGACCGGCAAGGCGGTGACCGGCGGTTCGGTGCCGCGGCCAAAGTTGCCAATATACAAGAATCGATCAGATCGCGCCCACACTGCTTCGGTTTGGGAAAAGTCTAAGCCAGCACCGGGCCCGTCATGTCCCGAACCGTCCAATGATTGATATCGAACAAGGGCACCGAAACGAAGCGGAACTCAGCCACATTGCAGTGCGGCAAGCACTTCGGTGGTGCAAAAAGGCGAACTCGGCGTTTCGAAAATACAACAGCACGATTGGTTAAATTGGCTTTCCACCAAGTCCAGCACGCATAATTAACCAATCCGACAATCTTGACGCGTTAAGCAATTACTGTTCACTCGTCCGAGTGTTCAGCAAACTACAAAGTCTCAATGCTCTCTGGATCCCGATTCACCTATAAGAAGGATACGAATAAATGAAAAAGTCACTGATGGCAGTCGCTCTTGTTGGCGCTTTCGCCGGCGTTGCCCACGCACAAACCGCCGTTCAAATCTACGGCACCCTGGACGCAGGCGTCCAGAAGCAATCCGGTAACACCCTGTCGATCGGCAAGCGCGCCGCCAACACCCTGGGCTTCAAGGGCACCGAAGACCTGGGCAATGGCCTGAAAGCACTGTTCCAACTGGAAATCCGCTACGAGTCGGACACCGGCACCGTCGAAAACGGTTCGCGTCCGCTGTTCCAGGGCCAGAGCCGCGTCGGCCTGCAGGGCGACTTCGGTATGGTCCGCATCGGCCGTGGCCTGACCCCGTACCAGGAAACCATCGGCGCCTTCGAGCCATGGCACGCACTGCCTAACCAGGGCGGCTTCTACACCGACCTGGCAGTTGCAGGCTACAACTCGGCACCGCTGGAGCCGGCCAACTCGTCGAACAACCGCTGGTCGAACGCTTTCTGGTACAACTCGCCAGTCACCAGCGGCTTCCAGGTGAACGCTGCGATCGCCACCAAAGAAGGCGCAGGCGCCAACGGCCGCGCTGTCGGCACCCAGTACCCGGTCGGCGCCGAAGCTTCGGCCAACCCGTTCTCGATCTCGACCACCTACAACAATGGTCCTGCAGCCCTGATGCTGGGCTACGAGCGTAACGCTGTCGAAACCAAGGTCTGGTCGGCTGCCGGTTCGTTCATGGCAACCCCACAACTGAAACTGATGGCCCTGTACACCCACCAGGACCAGGGCAATGCCTTCACCGCGCTGCCAGTGCTGGCGAACGGTGTCCGCGTCGGTCCTGAAACCAACGCATGGGTCCTGGGCGCCAACTACACCATGGGTCCAGGCAAGGTCCTGGTCGGTTACGGCCAGAAAGATCCAGACAACTGGATCAAGACCAAGCAAATGTCGCTGGGCTACGAGTACAGCCTGTCGAAGCGTACCTACGTGTACATCGACGCATCGCGCAAGACCGGCGCTCAGGGCCAGTTCGGCGTGGATCGCTCGGTCAACTACTACGACCTGGGCATCAACCACTCGTTCTAAGCTGATGCGGGCTCCGGCCCGGCAGAATGGATAAGGAAGGCGGACACCGGCAACGGTGTCCGCCTTTTTTCGTTGCAGGCCTGCCTTGGCTGCAGGAACGGCAGGACCGTTTTTCTGCCCGCCGCCCTGCCGTGCTCGGGTAGAATTGTGCCCACACCATTACTGCAAGCCTGAGATGACCGCCACCCTGGATTCCGCCGCTGTCGCCCAATACCTGGCCGACCACCCCCGCTTTTTCGAAGAACATGCCGGCCTGCTGGGCGAAGTCAAACTGTCGAGTCCGCTGACCGGCAAGGCGGTATCGCTGCAGGAACGCCAGATGGAAGTGATGCGCGCCAAATACAACGCGCTGGAGCTGCGCATGGCCGAACTGCTGCGTACGGCCGCCGACAACACCAAGATCCTGAACAATTTCCACGAATGGCAGCTGACGCTGCTGCGTTCGCAAGGCGGCGCGGCGATGGCGCGTGACCTGGTCGACGGCCTGCGCACACACTTCGGCGTGCCGCAAGCCACCCTGCGCCTGTGGAATGTAGCGCCGGAACATGCCGACGCCCCGTTCGCGACCGGCGTGGCCGAGGATGCGCGCCTGTTCGCGTCAGGCCTGCGCGCGCCCTATTGCGGCCCGAACAAGGACTTCGAAGCCGTGCGCTGGCTCGATGACCCGGCCGCGGTGCGCTCGACCGTGCTGCTGCCGCTGGTGGCCGACGGCAAGACCTTCGGCCTGCTGGTGCTGGGTTCGCCGGATGCCGAGCGCTTCAGCCCGGTGATGGCCACCGATTTCCTGGTCCAGCTCGGCAAGAGCGCCAGCACCGCGCTGGCTCCGCTGCGCGCCTGAACATGGAGGGCGGCGCGGACTGGGCGCAGCGCTACCTGGGTGAACTGCTCACCCAGCGCCAGCTGTCGCCGCACACGATCGCCGCCTACCGGCGCGACCTGGCCGAACTGGCGCAGCTGGCCGGCCACACCGACTGGCCCAGGCTCAGCCACGCCGACATGCGCCGCTTCGCCGCGCGCCTGCATGGCGCCGGCCAGAATCCGCGCTCGATCGCCCGCAAGCTGTCCGGCTGGCGCGGCTTCTATCAATGGCTGTCGCTGCACACCGCCCTGCCGGCCAACCCGGTCGACGGCGTGCGCGCCCCGCGCCGCGCCAAGTCGCTGCCGAAGGCGCTGGCCGTCGACGATGCTGTGCAATTGCTGGAAGCAAACCGGCATGGCCATCCCGAACCGGACGAGCTGTGCAACCGCGCCATGTTCGAGCTGCTGTATTCGAGCGGCCTGCGCGTATCCGAACTGGCCGGCCTCGACCTGGCGTATACCGACCACAAGCATGGCGCCTCGCTTGGCTGGTTCGATGCCGCCGCCGGCGACGTCGTGGTGACCGGCAAGGGCGGCAAGATGCGCCGGGTGCCGGTGGGCGGGCCGGCGCGCGAGGCGCTGGCGGCCTGGCTGGCGGTGCGTCCACCGGCGGGCGACGGCAGCGCCGCCCTGTTCCTGTCCAGCCGCGGCACCCGGGTCACGCCGCGCGTGGTGCAGCATCGCCTGAAGCAGCATGCCCTGAAGGCCGGCACGCCGGTACACGTGCACCCGCACGTGCTGCGCCATTCGTTCGCCTCGCACCTGCTGCAATCATCGGGCGATCTGCGCGCAGTGCAGGAACTCCTGGGCCACGCCAGCATCACATCGACCCAGGTGTACACGGCGCTCGACTTCCAGCATCTTGCCGCAGTGTATGACCAGGCCCATCCGCGCGCGAAAGCGAAATAGCCAAGGATTCGCCTGAGCTGGCGCAAGGGTCGATACGGTTGATGGTGGCAGATTGCAAATTACGGCATAATCTTTCGATTCTCCGCGCCCAAACCGGGCTGAACGCAACGTAAAGACCATGTCACTGATCCCTGCCACCATCCTGACCGGCTTCCTCGGCGCCGGCAAGACCACCCTCCTCAACCGCATCCTGCGCGAGGAGCACGGCCTGCGCATCGCCGTCATCGAAAACGAATTTGGCCAGGAAAACATCGACAACGAAATCCTGGTCCAGGACAGCGGCGAACAGATCGTCGAGATGAACAACGGCTGCATCTGCTGCACCGTGCGCGGCGACCTGATCGTGGCATTGACGAACCTGGCGCAAAAGCGCGATGCCGGCGAACTCGCTTTCGACCGCGTGGTCATCGAAACCACGGGCCTGGCCAATCCCGGCCCGGTGGCGCAGACCTTCTTCGTCGACGAGGAAGTTGGCGCTCACTACCTGCTCGACGCCGTGGTGACCGTGGTCGACGCCCGCCATGCAATGGACCAGCTGGACCGCCACGAGGAAGCCCAGCGCCAGGTTGGCTTTGCCGACAAGATCCTGCTCTCGAAGCTGGACTTGGTCGACGCCGCCGCCATCGAGGCCCTGAAGGCGCGCCTGGCACGGATCAACCCGCGTGCGCCGATCTCGACCTCGGACTTCGGCAGTGCGCCGCTGAGCGAGGTGATGGACCTGCGCGGCTTCAACCTGAACGACAAGCTCGAACTCGACCCCGACTTCCTGCGCGCCGACGAGCACGAGCACGAGCACGAACACGAGCACCAAGGTCACGACCATGCGCACTGCGGCCACGACCACGCACACGGCGACGCCTGCAGCCACGACCACCACCATTCGCACCACAGCGACGACATCGCCGCCTTCGTGTTCAAGAGCGAGCGCGCTTTCGACCCGGAACGCCTGGACCAGTTCCTGGGCAGCCTGGTGCAGGTATTCGGTCCGAACATGCTGCGCTACAAGGGCGTGCTGTCGATGCAGGGCGCCGACCGCAAAGTCGTGTTCCAAGGCGTGCATCAAATCATGGGCAGCGACCTGGGCGCAAAGTGGGAAGCTGGCGAAGCCCGTGGCAGTAAAATGGTGTTTATTGGTAAAAATTTACCAAAAGACGTATTTATCCGCGGATTGGAACAGTGTTTGGTATAAACTATCCCGGTTTTACGGTACCCCTTGCGCCTTTTGCCACGGCGCGACAGGTACCGTCGAGCAGCCGCCGCCGGCCAATCCGGAGGCGAAGACGGCAGATTGCAGCGCCGTCATGGCAGTTGGCAGTGCACACTGTTGGTAACCCAGTACTGCTGAGCCAGCTGATAAAATGAAAACCTCTGTCGTATCGAAGGCAACATGACTAAAACAACGAAATCGAATACCGCCGCGCAGTCCGAAGACCGACTCATTTCGGAAGAGGAAATTCGGGCGATGGGCGACGAGGACTACATGAACCCGGCCCAGCTCGCGTTCTTCAAGGACCGCCTGCAACAGCTCGAGAAAGAGCTGCTGAAAAATGCCGGTGAGACCACGGAACACCTGCGCGAAACCGTCCTGGTCCCGGATCCGGCCGACCGCGCCACCATCGAGGAAGAGCACGCGCTCGAACTGCGCACCCGCGACCGCGAACGCAAGCTGCTGAAAAAGGTCCAGCAGTCGCTGGCCTCCATCGAAGCCGGCGAATACGGCTGGTGCGAAGAAACCGGCGAGCCGATCGGCATTCCGCGCCTGATCGCGCGCCCGACCGCCACCCTGTCGCTGGAAGCCCAGCAGCGCCGCGAACTGAAGCAAAAGCTGTACGGCGACTGATCGCTTCCAGCCCCCTACCAAAAAAGCATGCGCGCAACCGCATGCTTTTTTCTTTTTTACCTGTCCGCCCGTCTCAGGCGCACCGTCAGAATCTTTCCCATGGGATACACTAGCGCTGGCTTGCAGCAGGTTTGAGCCTGCGCACGTGTGCGCAGGGCGTGCCGCGGGCGTCCGTGCTACCGTCATGGATGAGCGCTCGGGAGCCAGGGTCTCGCCGCGCGTCGAGCAATAAACATGGGGTAATCGATAGGCGGAAACGACGTGGGCTTATTTTCCTTCCTGAAGAAAAAAACCGAACCGGTTGCCGAAGCGCCGGCCACGCGCCTGCGCGCGGGCGAACCTTCGCGCCTGTCCGCCGAGGCCGAACGCGAGCGCCAGCGCGAAATCGCCCGCGCCACCGCCGCGAAGATCGACGCCATCGAGCTGGCCATGACCACCGACCTGCTCGACGACGGCGACACCGGCTGGGGCAGCAACCACCGCCCGCCGGCCGCGGCTGCCGCGCCGCTGGCCTCCAGCGCCGATACCGAACTCGGCCCCCTCGACGGCCAGCCGGAAGCCGAGCTCATGCCGGCAAATGCGCCCGTGGTCGAGGAAAGCGCCATCCTCTACGCCAATGGCCAGGCCGACCTGGCCGAGGGCATGCTGCGCGATTGCCTGGCCGAACTCGGACGGTCCGAACGCCTGCCCTGGTGGATGCTGTTCGATCTCTACCAGGCCCAGGGCCGCGAGCAGGACTTCGACAGCATCGCCATCGACTACGCCAGCCATTTCGAGACCTCCCCGCCCGCCTACACCGACCGTCTCCCGCGCCAGGCGCAGGAAGCCTTTGCCGGCGTAGCGCCCACCCTGCGCCTGCCGGCCGCGCTCGACGCCAGCCTGGGCACCCACCTGCCTGCCCTGCACAGGCCGGCGCTGCCAGGCACGCCCGTGCGGCTCGACTTCGGCGCCGTGCGCAGCGCGCATGCGGCAGGCTGCGCCGCCCTGCTCGCCAGCCTGCAAGCCCTGCGCCGCGCAGGGCGTCCGGTGGTGCTGGCCGGCGCCGATGCGCTGCTGGCGGTGCTGCGGCCGATGCTGGCAATTGGCGAACGCGGCAGCGGCGAGGCGCCCTGGCTGCTCCTGCTCGAACTGCTGCAATTGCTGGACCGCGAAAAGGACTTCGAGGAAACCGCGATGGACTATTGCGTGACCTTCGAGGTCTCGCCGCCTTCGTTCGAGACGCCGCTGCGCGCTGTGGCCGATGCCGGTGCCGCGGCCAATCGGGGCAATGCGGCGCCTGCCGTTGCGGTGGCGCTTGATGCCGAACAGCGTTTCCTGTTGCCGCCGCTGGTAGACGGCGATATCGGCGCGCTGCTGGCGGCCATCGATGCATATGCGTCGTCGGCGCAGGCGGCATCCATCCAGACGGCAGGTGCAATGGCGGCTGCGGCGATGGAGCAGGCAACCGGCGCCATGCCTGGCGCAGGGGCCCCGGTTTCAGGCGAAGCGGGCGTCGGCGTTCCCGCGCTTGCGGCGCCGGTCGTGCTCGACTGCTCGCGCCTGGCACGCATCGGGTTCAGCGCGGCCGGCGCTCTGCACGTCCGGCTGCGCAGCCTGGCCGGCGCAGGGCATCCCGTCGAGCTGCGCGACCTGAACCACATGGTGGCGGCCCTGCTGCGCCTGCTGAACTATGGCGACTGCGCGCGCCTGTATGCGCACAAGTATTGAACGGCATAGCGAGCGGCTTGCTGAACCGCGGCTGCGCGAATACTGCTGAGCTTTGGTGTCATCCTGTCTTGCAATTTTGTGCAACAGCCCCACTTGCGGGGGGCTAGTCAACCACGAGGCAGATATGGAACAATTTCACGGCACCACCATTGTGAGTGTACGTCGCGGCGCGCAGGTCGCATTGGGCGGCGACGGCCAGGTCACCCTGGGGAACGTCGTCATGAAGGGCTCGGCGCGCAAGGTGCGCAAACTTTACCAGGGCAAGGTCCTGTGCGGTTTCGCCGGCGCCACCGCCGACGCCTTTACCCTGCTCGACCGCTTCGAGGCGAAGCTGGAAAAGCATCAAGGCAATTTGCTGCGCTCCTCGGTCGAGCTGGCCAAGGACTGGCGCACCGACCGCATGCTGAGCAAGCTCGAAGCCATGCTGCTGGTGGCCGACAAGGAAGTGACCCTGATCATTACCGGGAATGGGGACGTGCTCGAGCCGGAAGACGGCATCGGCGCGATCGGTTCGGGCGGCATCTACGCCCAGTCCGCAGCCAAGGCGCTGCAGGAAAACACCGAGCTGCCGCCTGCCGAGGTCGTCAAGAAAGCGCTGACGATTGCCGGCGAGCTGTGCATCTACACCAATTTGTCCCACATCATCGAAACGCTGGACTGAACGGCATGCATATCATGAACATGACTCCTCTCGAAATCGTGTCGGAACTGGACAAGCACGTCGTCGGCCAGGGCAAGGCCAAGCGCGCCGTCGCTATTGCCCTGCGCAACCGCTGGCGCCGCCAGCAGGTGGCCGAGCCGCTGCGCCACGAGATCACCCCGAAAAACATCCTGATGATCGGCCCGACCGGCGTCGGCAAGACCGAAATCGCGCGGCGCCTGGCAAAACTCGCCGACGCGCCCTTCATCAAGATCGAAGCGACCAAGTTCACCGAGGTCGGCTATGTCGGCCGCGACGTCGACACCATCATCCGCGATTTGATCGACATCGGCGTCAAGCAAACCCGTGCGTCGGAAATGAAGAAGGTGCGCCAGCGCGCCGAAGACGCGGCCGAGGACCGCATCATCGACATCCTGGTGCCGCCGGCACGTGACTTCGGCTTCAATGTCAGCGCCGCTGCCGAGGCGAAGGAAGGCGACAGCACGCGTCAGACTTTCCGCAAGCGCCTGCGCGAAGGCTCGCTCGACGACCGCGAGGTCGAGATCGAAGTGGCTGACGCCGCGCCGCAGATGGAAATCATGGCGCCGCCGGGCATGGAAGAAATGACGGAGCAGATCAAGTCGATGTTCGCCGGCGTCGGCAACACGCGCAAGAAAGCGCGCAAGATGAAGATCAAGGAAGCGATGAAGGTGCTGGCCGAGGAAGAAGCGGCGCGCCTGATCAACGAAGACGAGATGAAGCAGAAGGCGATCCACAATGTCGAGAACAACGGCATCGTCTTCCTGGACGAGATCGACAAGATCGCGACCCGCTCGGAGCACGGCGGCGCCGACGTCTCGCGCGCCGGCGTGCAGCGCGATTTGCTGCCGCTGGTCGAGGGTACGACGGTGAACACCAAGTACGGCATGATCCGCACCGACCACATCCTGTTCATCGCCTCGGGCGCCTTCCACTTGTCGAAGCCGTCGGATCTGATTCCCGAGCTGCAGGGCCGTTTCCCGATCCGCGTGGAACTCGAATCGCTGTCGATCGACGACTTCAAGCGCATCCTCACCAGCACCGATGCCTGCCTGACCACCCAGTACGAAGCCCTGCTGGGCACCGAGGGCATCAAGGTCGACTTCACCGAGGACGGCATCCATCGCCTGGCCGAGATCGCCTTCTCGGTCAACGAACGCACCGAGAACATCGGCGCGCGCCGCCTGTACACGGTAATGGAAAAGCTGCTCGAGGAAGTCTCGTTCGGCGCCAGCGACATGCAGGACAAGCTGGTGACGGTCGACGGCGCCTACGTGAACGAGCGCCTGGACGTGCTGTCGGCCAACGAAGACCTGTCGCGCTACGTGCTGTAACGGAGGCGAGCATGGCGAACAAGGCACTCGCAACCCGGCAAAAGATGCGGCTGCGCATCGAACCGTCGCAGCAGTTCGGCAAGCCGCGCAACCCAATCGCCGCGCTGGCCAAGGCGCGCTCGGCCGGGGCGCACGCCAAGCCCTTGTCGAGCGAGCGCCAGGATGCCAAGCGGCAGTTGAAGAAGGCAAAGCTGACGGTGGACGAGGAGGAGTGAGTTCACTGGGAGTTTCGGCTCCCGGTATTCGGTACCTTGCATATCATCGGGTTTTTCATCGACACGAAGACCGCGTGGGCACGAGTGCCCACCCTACGTACGATTTTGTAGGGTGGGCCGGGCCGCGCTAGGCTCTTGAGCCCACGCGGTCTCATCATTTGAACAGAGGCGCACTACACTCCGATTGCGAGCGCTGCCATCTTCGTCCCCACCATCTTGCCTGTCTAACAATTCACCTGTACATTGTGCGGCGCTAACCGCCACCCAACAGGACCCCCATGAGCTCACCCGAGCTGATCGTCGACGTGCTGCGCGCCGAGCTGCGTGCGGCGAATCTCACCTATAAAACCCTGGCCGAGCGCATCGACATGAGCGAGTCGAGCGTCAAGCGCCTGTTCGGACAGAAGGACATGCCACTGTCGCGCCTGGCGCAGATCTGCCAGGCGGGAGGCATTGCGCTGGAAGACGTGCTGCGCCGTGCAGCCGATGCCCGCCCGCAGGCCGACGCCCTGACCCTGACCCAGGAAACCGCCCTGGTCGCCAAGCCGCACCTGCTGCTGGTGGCGATCTGCTGCCTGGGCCACTGGACCTTCGAGCAGATCGTCGAGAATTACCGTCTGACCCAGGCCGAATGCATCGCCGCCATGGCCGAGCTCGACCGGCTGGGCCTGATTGAACTGCGTCCGCTGAACCGCTACGGCATGCGCGTGTCGCATGCCTTCCATTGGCTGCCGGATGGGCCGGTGCAACAATTCTTCCGCGAGCACATGGTGCCGGATTATTTTGCGGGCCGTTTCGATGGGCCGGGCGAGACGCTGATGTGCTTGCCTGCGCGACTGTCGGCCGCCAGCGCCGCCGAAGTGGCGCAGAAGATCGCCCAGCTGGCGGCCGAGCTGGCAAGGTTGCACAAGCACGACCGCCGGCTACCGGCCGATGAGCGGGATGGGATGAGCCTGGTGGTGGGGTTCAGGTCGTGGGAGTTTGCGGCGTTTACGGCGCTGCGGCGCTAGGAATCGCACGTTTCGATCCAATCCCGCATTAATCGGAGCACGCGGACTCGGCTGTAGGGTGGGCACCCCGTGCCCACGCGGAAGCGTGCACAACAATTCACTAGAGCTCGCCAGGAAGGCTGCGCCGAGTTGGCGCATGAAGGGATCAGCGCTAACGTATTTCTTCCGAACCTGATCAACAAGCGTCTGCCAACCATCCTGCAACAGCCGCTGATAACGCGGCGTTCCGCGTGGGCATGGAGTGCCCACCCTACGGTTGTGGCCGCTGGCCCAGCTACAATCTGCGGGAACGCGGACATTTCGCCCGCGCCTGGAGCTCTTGTTACTGCGTCGGCTGCTCGCTGGACGGCTGCCCCATCACGCGCGTGGGCGGCGGCATTTGTGGCTCGGCTGGGGGCGGTGGCACGTTGTTGCCTTGCACGGCCTGGTTGTAGTTGGCGGCGGCCGGCGATGGCGGGGTTTCCTGCGGCGGTTCTTCGTTCGGCGCCACCACGGGGTCGACTTCGCCAGGTGGCGGCGGGCCGCGCACCACGGCGCCCGGCGCGGTTTGCGGTTCGACCGCCGGCATGGCGCCGACCGGGGCGGCCTGCATGGCCGGCGCCTGTGGCGGCATGGCCGCACCGCCCGACAGCGGAATTGCCGGCTTGGTGTCGGCCATCAGTTCCACACGCTTCATGACGCCGCCGTCGGACAGCATCACGTAGCGCGGGTGCACTTCGCTGATCGTCACGCCGGGGGCCAGCTCGCGGCCGACTTTCAGGGCTTTCGGCGGCTGGCCGTCGGCGACGATGATGGCGACGCTGTCGCGCCCGGCCGAGACGATGCCGGTCAACTGGTAGTTGGTGACGACGGCCGTGGCGGCCTGGCCACCGAACAGGGTGGCGGCGGCATCGGGCGCCGGCTCGGGAATGCCGGCCGGCGGCGCAGCGGCGATTGCGCGCTGCTGCGGCTTGTACAACTGCATGCCCCAATAGGTGGCGGAGACCGCCAGGAAGACCAGGGCAAGCAGGGTGAGAAGGAGGGGCAAACGCTTCATGATGTCCTTGTTAGCGCACCAGCTGGTTGATTTCAATGATCGGCATCAGGACGGCCAGCACGATCAGCAGCACGACCAGGCCCATGGCCAGGATCAGCACCGGCTCCAGCAGGCCGGCAATGGTCAGGGTGCGGCGCTCGAGGTCGGCCTGCTGCGAGTTGGCGGCGCGTTCCAGCATGGCCGGCAGTTCGCCGGTGATCTCGCCGGCGCGGATCATGTGCACCAGCATCGGCGGGAAATGCTTTTGCGCCGACAGCGCCCGTGCCAGGCTGACGCCTTCGCGCACGCTGCCCGTCGCCTGTTCGACCAGCTCGCGCATCGCAACGTTCGATAAAGTTTCGCGGCTGGTGTCGAGGGCGCGCAGGATCGGCACGCCGGACCCGGTGGTGATCGCCAGGGTACTGGCGAAACGCGCCGTGTTCAGGCTGCGCTCGAACTTGCCGTAGATGGGCGCGGTCAGCAGCCAGGTATGCCAGCGCCGTTTCAGCACGGGATTCTTCAACGCATTGCGCCAGGCAAACCAGGCGCCGACCAGGGCCAGGCCCAGCACGATGCCCCAGGCCCGCATGAAGTCGGACACGGCCAGCATCATCACCGTGAGCAGCGGCAGTTTTTGCTTGGTATTCGCGAACACCGAGACGATCTGCGGCACCACATAGGTGAGCAGGAAGATCACGATGGCGAACGCGACCACGGTCACGATGGCCGGATAGGTAAATGCCAGGCGCACCTTCTGCACCAGCGCATTGCGGCGCTCGATGTAGTCTGCCAGGCGCGACAGCACCCGTGCCAGCTGGCCGATCTGTTCACCCGAGGCCACCAGGGCGCGGTAGATTTCGGCGAAGTCGCGCGGGTGATGCGACAGTGCCGCCGAGAAGGAGATACCGCCCATCACTTCCGAGCGGATCGAGGCGATCAGGTCGCGCAGGTATGGCTTTTCGGCTTGTTCAAGCAGCGCCGTGAACGCTTGCTCCAGCGGCAGGCCGGCTTCGAGCAGGCTGGCCAATTGGCGCGTAAACAGCGCCAGTTCATTCTGCGACAGGCGCTCGCCGATGCCGCGTGCGCGGGTGGCGCCGGAGGCATCGACCTGGGCCGCAATGGCTTCGACGGTGAGCGGTGTCAACCCCTGGGTGCGCAGGTCGGCACGCGCGGCGCGCGGGCTGTCGGCATTGACCACGCCCTTGCGCGTGGCGCCGCCTGCATCGACGGCTTCGTAACGGAATGCCGGCATGGCCTCAGTCCTTCGTCACGCGCAGCAGTTCCGCCTGCGTGGTGACGCCTTCGCGCAGCCAGCGCTCGCCGTCTTCGCGCATGGTTCGCATGCCGCTCGACTGCGCGGCCGCGCGGATATCGGCCTCTGAGGCCTGGTTGTGGATCTGGGCGCGGATTTTTTCGTCGGTTTCGAGCAGCTCATAAACGCCGACACGGCCCTGGTAGCCGGTGTGGCCGCAGCGTTCGCAGCCGACGGCATGCCATTGCACGCCATCGCTTTTCTTGCACTGCGGGCAGAGCTTGCGCACCAGGCGCTGCGCCATCACGCCCAGCAGCGACGAGGACAGCAGGAACGGTTCGATGCCCATGTCGAGCAGACGGGTGACGGCGGCGGCGGCGTCGTTGGTGTGCAGGGTGGCCAGCACCAGGTGGCCGGTGAGCGAAGCCTGGACCGCGATCTGCGCCGTTTCCAGGTCGCGGATCTCGCCGATCATGATCACGTCCGGGTCCTGGCGCAGGATGGCGCGCAGGGCCTTGGCGAAGGTCATGTCGATGCGCGCGTTCACCTGGGTCTGGCCGACGCCGTTCAGGTCGTACTCGATCGGGTCTTCCACCGTCATGATGTTGGTGGTCGAGGCGTTCAGGCGCGACAGCGCGGCGTACAGCGTGGTGGTCTTGCCGGAACCGGTCGGGCCCGTGACCAGCACGATGCCGTGCGGCTGGTTGATCAGCTTGTCGAACTGCGGCAACAAATCAGGGCTCATGCCCAGGTGCGAGAGATCGAGGCGGCCGGCTTCCTTGTCGAGCAGACGCAGCACGGCGCGCTCGCCGTGGCCGGTCGGCAGGGTCGAGACGCGCACGTCGACCGGCTTGCCGCCGATGCGCAGCGTGATGCGGCCATCCTGGGGCAGGCGTTTCTCGGCGATGTCGAGCTGCGACATGATCTTGATACGCGAGATCAGCGAGGCGTGGATGCCCTTGCGTGGACGCACGATGTCGCGCAGGGCGCCGTCGATGCGGAAGCGCACGACCGAGGTCTGCTCGAAGGGTTCGATATGGATGTCGGACGCGCCTTCGCGCAGCGATTGCGTGAGCAGCGCGTTGATCATGCGGATCACCGGCGCGTCGTCGGACGATTCGAGCAGGTCTTCGATGGCCGGCACGTCCTGCAGCAGGCGCGTGAGGTCGAGGTCGGCGTCGAATTCGTCGGCGACCTGGTTGGCGTCGCCGCCGGCCGACGAATAGGCGCTGGCGATGGCGTCGTCGAGTTCGCTCCGATCGAGGCGGCGCAGCGCGATGCGGCCGAAACGGCGCGACACTTCGGCGATCGCCGCCGGCGGCGTGCTGTTCGAGATCAGCACTTCAACGCTCTGCGCGGGGTCGTCGCCGGCGCGCGCCAGCACCCCGTGGTCGCGGGCAAAGGCGTAAGGCAACAAATTAGTCATGGCTCATCAATTCTGGTTCGATGGCTGCACTGGACGGTACTCGGGCACAGGCGCCTGCTGGCCTGCCGGCTGGGTCGGCTGCGCCGTTCCCGTACCGGTTGCAGCGCCCGGACGGACCGGCGGCGGCGCCGACGGCGGCAAGGTTGCCATGTCGCCGCCTGCCGGAGGCTGGCCATTGTTCAAGGGAGGCAGGACCGGCGCGCCCAGGTTGCGCATCAGGATCGTATCGTCCTGCGGCTGCGAGGAAATACCCAGGGCGCGCATGTATTCGTAGCGGTCCATCGAGATACTGTTGTTCTGTTCCTTGCTGCGCACCACCACGGGGCGCAGGAACACCATCAGGTTGGTCTTGTCGCGGGTACGCGAGCGATACTTGAACAGGTTGCCGAGCACCGGAATGTCCCCCAGCCCACGTACCTTTTCCTCGCCGGAGTTCGAGTTGTCCTGGATCAGGCCGCCGAGCACGATGATCTGGCCGTCGTCGGCCAGGACATTGCTTTCGATGGCACGCACCGTGGTCACGATGCCTTCGGTCCGCGTGATGGAGCTGTCGATGCCCGAATTCTCGTGATAGATCGACAGCTTGACGACGCCGCCCTCGGAAATCTGCGGGCGTACCTTCAGCAAGAGGCCGATGTCCTTGCGGTCGACGGTCTGGAACGGGTTATTGGCGCCGCTCGTGCCCGTGGTGAACGAACCCGTGATGATCGGGATGTTCTGACCTACCTTGATGGTCGCCAGCTCGTTATCGAGGGTGATCATGTTCGGTGTGGACAAGATGTTGGCGTTGCCGCCGTTTTCAAGGGCGCTGGCCACGGCGCCCAGGCCCAGCTCGCCATTGATCTGGCGGAACACGCCCAGCGTCAGGCCCGGCAGCGAGGGAATGCTGGCGTTCTCGCCGCTGAGCCCGCCGCGGGCCGCGGCGGCCAGGTTGATCAGGTTGTTGCTGCCGGTGCCATTGAAGGACTGGATGCCGCCGATGCGGTACTTGCTGGCGTTGTCGCCCGATAAACCGAGCCACTGGACGCCGAATTCCGACGCTTTACTGGAGGTCATTTCCACCACCAGGGCCTCGATGTAGACCTGGGCGCGGCGCACGTCGAGCTGGTCGATCACGCCGCGCAGGTTGCGGTAGATGGCGTCCGGCGCGGTGATGATCAGGCTGTTGGTGGAAGCGTCGGCCTGGATGAAGCCGGAACCCTGGCCGCCGCCGGCGCCGGTGGCCGTGGCCTGGCCCTGCTGGGCGTAGGTGTTGCCGGTGCCGCCCATGCCGATGCTGCTCTGCTGGCCTTGCTGGCCGCCGAGGTTGCCGCCGGTACCGCCCTGGGCGCCGGCCTGGATGTTGCCGCCGGAAGTGCCCTGCTGCTGCACCGGCACCGCCGACGCGTCTTGCGAGACCACGGCGCGCAGGGTTTGCGCGACCTTGGTGGCGTCGGCGTTCTTCAGGTAGACCACGTGGATGTTGCCGCGCTCGGTGGTAGGCTGGTCGAGCTTGGCGATCAGCGACTTGGCGAGATTCGCGCGCGCCTGCGACGGTGCGCGCACCACGATGGAGTTGGTGCGCGGATCGGCCAGCACGGCCACGCGGCCGGAATCGCCGCCGGCGGCCGGCTCCATCAGGCGCCCGACCAGGGTGGCGATGTCGCTGGCGATGCCGTTACGGATCGGAACCACGTCGAGGTCGGCCGCCACCGGCGCGTCGAGCGCGGCAATGATGCGCGACAGGCGGCGCAGGTTGTCGGCGTAGTCGGTGATCACCAGGCTGTTGTTGCCCGGGTTCGCCATGATGGAATTGTTCGGCGAAATCAGCGGGCGCAGCACGGCGGTGAGATTCGCGGCCGATTCGTATTGCAGGTGGTAGATCTGGGTGGCGATCTGGTCGCCCTGGACGCGCGAGCCGCGGGTGCCGACCTGGGTCGGCGAGGATTGCAGCTTGGCCTCGGCTTCGGGCACGACCTTGGCGTAGCCCTCGCCGGTGGTGACCACTGCATAGCCCTGCAGGCGCAGCGCCGAGGTGAGCAGGCCGAAGGCCTGGCTCTTGGTCAGCGACTTTTCCGACTGCAGCGTGAGCGTCCCCTTGACGCGCGGGTCGACGATGAAGGTCATGCCGGTGTAGTGGCCGACGGCCTTGATCACCGATTCGATGTCGGCGTTCACGAAGCTGAGGGCGGCGGAGTTTTCCTGCGCGAACACAGGCACGGGCAGGGCCGTAAACAGCGTGCAGCACAGCATGGCGCCGGCGGCGATGCGGTGCAGCGCCGGGGTGGTGGAACTGCTGCCAGGGGTGCGACGGAAGGATGTTTTCATTATCTGAACTCGAGTGCGATTATGTTTTTACCGTTCACCATGCGACGCTGCCCGAGCAGGTTCAGCATGTTGCCCAGCGTGTCTTCGTAGCCGTCCGCGGCCGCTGCCTGCCCTGAAAAGCGCAGGCGTCCGTTCTGTAATTGCCCCGATCCCGACAGCAGCAGCGCGCCACGCACCGTGGAGAGCACCAGGTCGGCCTGTGGGCCGCGCCAGTCCATCGCCATCTGGTAGCTGCCCAGCGGCCGGATCGGCGCCATGCGCGAGCCCATGTCGTCCATGCTCAGGACGGTACGGCCCGTGACCCTGACATTGTTGACTTCGCGTACCAGGTCGAGCTGGTTCCAGGAGAGCCGGATCTTGCCCGAGGGCGCCAGCGTGTTCAGCGGCGCGCCGAGCCCGGCCAGCCCTTCCGCCGGCAGCAGCAATTGCCCGGCACTCACCTGCCATTCGCTCCAGCTGCCTTCCACCAGCACCGGCTGGGCCAGGGCCTGCGGGTTTTCCAGCGTCATGCTCACCGCGCCGAACAGCACCAGCGGCGACAGGCGCCAGCTGAAGCGCCCCGGCAACAGCGGCGTGACCGCCCCGCCCGGCCCCGGCGCGCCGCCCACGAAAGCCGACCCGTTCCAGAGCGTACCCGTGGCGTCCCCGAGAGTCAAACGGCCGCCGCTCTGGCGCTCGACGATGTTGCCGAGCCAGCTCGCCGGCAGGAACACCAGCACCGTGACGGCCACTGCAAGCGCAACGACGCCTGTCCACAACAGGATACGCCTCATCGGGCACCGATCCCGGTGTCCTGGCGCAGGGTCAGGCTGGCGTCGACCTGGCCGGCGGGGTCTTGCGCGGTAAACGTGGCTTCTTGCACTGCGACACGGTTTTCGCGGCGCTGGGCGTCGAGCCAGACCAGCAAATTGGCGAACGAGGTGCCGTTCACCTGCATGCGCACGTATTCGCCGGTGAGCGAGAGCGAGGCGGGCTTGATGCCGCGCGCCGTGAGGCTGGCATTCAGGGTTTCCTGGGTCATGGGCGTGACCGGCACCGGCGCCTGCCCGGCCAGGCCGCGCGCCTGCTCGGCCATGCCGGCCAACTCGGCGGCCTGCTGGCGCAGCGCCGGCACCGAACGCTGGAGCTGGGCGCGGCCCTCGACGGCCGGCTCGACGAGCACCATGTACAACAGTGCCAGCACCACCACGGCGAAACCGGCCGTGAGATAGCGCCGCTCCTGGTCGGTGCGTGCGATCCAGTAGGCCTGGGCGCGTTCGCGCACCCCGCCGATTGTGCTGCCCAGACTCATGGCTTGGCTCCTGTGCTGCGCACCGTCCAGTTGGCGGGCGCGGTTTCTTCGAGATTCAAGTTACGTGCCGACAACGATGCGCGCAGCGCCTGCACCGCGCCAGGGTCGACCGTTTCCGGTTTGACGCGCAAATGCAGTGCTCGTTCCTTGTACTCCATTGATGTAATTCCGGGCGGGCGCGGCATTTCCCGTGTTGCGTCGCCCAATGCGCCGGCCAGGTACAGGAATTCGTCGGCGCCGATCTGGCCGCTGCCGGCCTGGGCCAGGCGGATATGCTGGCGCATCTGCGCCACCGGATCGGAAATCGGTTCGTTCGGGTAGACCGAGCGGTAGGTTTGCGTCATTTGCTGGCGCACCGCGTTCGATTCGCCGCGCAGGCGCAGCCATTCGATGTTCAGGCCGGCCAGGTTCACCGCCACGGCCAGCAAGGCCAGGGCGATCGGCATGCGCCAGCGGCGCCAGTCGCGCTCGCGGGCGCCGGCCGCGCCCAGCGCCGGCACCAGGTCGAACCCGGTGCTCTTGGCGCCATTCACCCAGTGCGCCCAGTCGTCGGCCTCGAGCTGGGTGGCAGGGCCGGCCTCGGCCAGCAGCACGCCGTATTCGCCCA
>Ga0265780_10001836_pt1 | contig 29404 bp, 27 predicted proteins | sample P1T30metagenome_FD_192432 | JGI IMG/M metagenome (GOLD analysis project Ga0265780, IMG submission 192432) | Plant litter microbial communities from East Loma Ridge, Irvine, California - P1 T30 | ecosystem: Environmental > Terrestrial > Plant litter > Unclassified | place: USA: California... | reverse complement strand
GGCGGGGCTGCCCCGAACTGCAAAGGTATAGCGAAGTAAGCTTCACTAGAGCCAGTGCTTACGCAACGATGATGCAAAAATAAATTGCGGAGACTATTGGTAAACTGTTGTAGTTAGGTGGTCATTTTGGCAACCTTTGCACGGAAGAGCAAGCAAGGCACAGGTAATTTAAAAACTGCGCCCGAAAAAAAACTGAGCGCTATCACTTACTAATATGCGTTCAATCAACTAGTTTTGTGAGTGTATTGCGCAGTTGCAGAATTTCGTTGTGCTTATCTGATATCTAATATATTTTACTGTTTTTTAGTCGGCATGCCGACCGAAAAAAGCGTTTCTACGTAATTGAGCCGCTTTATTATGTTTAAATTAGGATACCTGCCGTTGTATGAATGACGATGGGATAAGCTCTTCTCTACCTTCAGTCGCTTTTAATGATTATCCCTGACATCAAAGAATTTAGAATTCAGTACGATGAGCCGTTGCGATTGCTGCGGGTAGAGTGGGCGGGTGGCCACGATATGCGCCGCCTGCGCCCCGCCCTGGAGCAGCTGCGCCAGCTCACGTACCGCCTGCAAGCCACGCACGGGCTGCTGGCGCTCACCGACTTACCCGACATTTCGGCATACGACCAGATTTGGCTGGGCTCGCAGTGGCTGCCCAAGGCTGAGCGAATGGCGCTACGGCAGGCGGTGGTGGTGCTCGATACCAAGCAGGTGTACAATCAGCAGGCCATCGAAACGCTGCTGGTTTTTGGCCGGCCGCAGCCAAGCATTGACTTCCAGTTTTTTAGGCAAGCTACGGCGGGTATGCAGTGGCTCGCCAACGACTCGCTGCGGCTGCCTTTGCTCTTTGCCGAGTGGGCCGATGCCTACGGCCCGGCCGCGCCTGCCACCGACGAGGTGGCCGAGCCCTTGCCTCGCTACGGCCGCCCGCGCTAATCTTTTATAGCTGCCAACCTGGCAGCTATCACCACCTTGGAACAGCCTTTGAAAAGAGCGGCTGATTGACAGGCGCTGCCTGTTAGTCAGCCTTTTGTTGTTTTCACTTAGCTCCTTCCCCGATGTCCGAAACCGGCTCTATTTCGATTCACACCGAGAACATCTTCCCGATTATCAAGAAGTTCTTGTATTCTGACCACGAAATTTTCCTGCGGGAATTGGTCAGCAACGCCGTTGATGCCACCCAAAAGCTGCAAAGCTTGGCTCGCCAGGGCGAGTTTAAAGGTGAGCTGGGCGAGCTGAAAGTGCGCGTGACGGTGGACAAAGACACCCGCAAAATCACGGTGTCGGACCACGGCCTGGGCATGACGGCCGAGGAAATTAAGAAATACATCAACCAGATTGCCTTCTCCGGGGCAACTGAGTTTGTGGAGAAGTACAAGGAAACCGATGCGCAGGCGAAAGACCAGATTATTGGGCAATTTGGCTTGGGCTTCTACTCGGCCTTTATGGTAGCCAAAGAGGTAGAAATCTGGTCGAAGTCGTACAAAGAAGACACGTTGACCGCGCACTGGACCTGCGATGGCTCGACCCAGTACACCATCGACGAGCCCACCGGCGAGCACGAAAAGGCCGAGCGCGGTACCGATGTGGTGTTGCATGTGGCCGACGACTCAGACGAGTTTTTGGAAGAGGCCCGGCTGCGCACCATCCTCACCAAGTACTGCAAGTTCTTGCCGGTGCCGATTGAGTTTGAGGGTGAGCTGATTAACGACACCACGCCCATCTGGACCAAGCAGCCCGCCGACCTGACCGACGAGGACTACAAGAAGTTCTACCAGGAGCTGTACCCCATGTCGATGGACGAGCCCCTGTTCTGGATTCACTTGAACGTGGACTATCCGTTTAACCTGACGGGCATCTTGTACTTCCCGAAGGTGAAGGACGAGCTGCAATTCTCGCGCAACAAGATTCAGCTGTACTCGCGCCAGGTGTTCATCACCGATGAGGTGAAGGACGTGGTGCCCGAGTTCCTGATGCTGTTGCACGGCGTAATCGACTCGCCCGATATCCCGCTGAACGTGTCGCGTAGCTTCCTGCAAGCCGACGCCAACGTGCGCAAAATCAATACCTACATCACTCGTAAGGTGGCCGACAAACTCGGCGAGCTATTCCGCAAGGACCGCGCCGGCTACGAGGAGAAATGGGCTGACATTGGACTGTTTGTGAAGTACGGCATGCTTTCCGACGACAAGTTCTATGAGCGCGCTAAGGACTTCGTGCTGCTAAAAAGTGTGGACGGCACCCTGCGTACCCTCACCGAATACACCGAGCACATTCAGGCCAACCAGCAGGACAAAGACGGCAATACCGTGGTGCTCTACACCACCGATGCCGAGCAGCAGCACAGCTTCGTGGCAGCGGCCCAAGAGCGCGGCTACGACGTGCTGGACATGGACCATATCCTCGACGCGCACTTCATCGGCCAGCTCGAGCAGAAGCTTGAGAAAACCTCATTTAAGCGCGTGGATGCGGCTACGGCCAGCCAGCTCATCGAGAAGGACGAGGCGCAAGCCAGCGTGCTGAGCGACGACGACCAGAAGAAGCTCGAAGAGGTGTTTCAGGGTGCCATCAGCAACCCCGCGATGCACGTCAAAGTGTCGGCCCTTTCGCCGCAGGACGCGCCAGTGGTCATCACCCAAAACGAATTTATGCGCCGCATGAAAGACATGCAGCGTACCGGCGGTGGTGGCGGCATGCAGATGTTCGGCTCCATGCCCGACTCGTTTGATGTGACTGTGAACGCCAACAGCCCGCTGGTAAGCAAGGTGCTGGCCGACGGTGGCGAAACCATCGCCAAGCAAGCCTTCGACCTGGCGCTGCTGGCCCAGGGCATGCTGAAAGGCGAGGCCCTCACGGCCTTTGTGAAGCGCAGCACCGAACTGCTATAATTTGTTAAGCTGGTAGCTATTGGCTGCTAGTAATCAGATTTTGAAAAAGCCCCGCTACCACAAGGTAACGGGGCTTTTTTTCAATAGATATGAAGTAGAAGGGGCGCTACTGGCGCGAGTTTAGGCGAAGCCGTAACTCGTGCTGACCATGACGTGGAGGCACAGCCTCCACTGCCGCGCCAGCGGCAAGCCGCGGTAATACTGAACTGTCAGCAGAACAATTACAGAACCGTTCCGCTAACGCAAATTGCCGCGTTGCGGCAGTGGAGGCGCAGCCTCCACGTCATAGTTAGCACGAGTTACGGCTTTGCCTAAACTCGCGCCAGTTGCGTAGTCTTGAATTACTACCTTGTCATATGAAAATCCTCCTTTTTCCCGCCCTGTTCGTTGCCACTGCCACCGTGGCCCAAGTACCCGCCGACCTCGCCCACGACCGTGCCCACGTAGCCAGCGGCACGCTGCAAGGCGCTACTACGGCTGGTATTCACACGTTTAAGGGCGTGCCCTACGCCGCGCCGCCCACGGGCAGCCTGCGCTGGCGCGAGCCGCAGCCCGCACAGCCGTGGAAGGATGTGCGCCCGGCTACCCAGTTCGGCCCAAGGGCCATGCAATTGCCGCTATTTGGGGACATGAACTTCCGCTCGAATGGCGTGAGCGAAGACTGCCTCTACCTCAATGTGTGGACGGGGGCGAAGTCGGGGAAGGAAAAGCGGCCCGTGCTGGTGTATTTCTACGGCGGCGGGCTGGTGGCCGGCGATGGCTCGGAGCCGCGCTACGACGGCGAAAGCATGGCCCAAAAAGGCATCGTGAGCGTGACGGTAAACTACCGCCTGGGCGCATTCGGCTTTCTGGTCCACCCCGAGTTGACCAAGGAGTCGCCCAACCACGCCTCGGGCAACTACGGCCTGCTCGACCAGGCGGCGGCCATCAAGTGGGTGCGGGACAATATCGCGGCTTTTGGGGGCGACCCGCAACGCATTACGATAGCGGGTGAGTCGGCGGGCTCGTTTTCAGTGAGCGCTCAAATGGCGTCGCCGTTGGCTAAAAATCTGATAGCCGGTGCAATCGGGGAGAGCGGCTCGCTGCTCGGCTTGCAGCCGCTGCCCACGCTGGCGCAGGCCGAGCAGGCTGGGGCGGCCTGGGCCACCAGTTTGGGCGCGGGCTCGCTCGCCGCGCTCCGGGCGCTGCCGGCCCAGCAAGTGCTGGAAGCCAGCAGTAAGCAAGGTGCGCCGCGCTTCTCGGCCATTGTGGATGGCTACCTTTTTCCGCAGTCGCCCACGGCGGTTTTTGCGACCGGGCAGCAGGCCAAAGTACCGTTGCTGATAGGTTGGAACTCGCAGGAAAGTGGTTACCAGAGCATTTTGGGTCAGGCCGCGCCCACTTTGGAAAACTACCGCGCCGCCGTGCAAAAAGTATTCGGCGACCGTGCCGTTGAGGTGCTGCGCCTCTACCCCGCCGCTACCGATGCCGACGTGGAGCAGGTGGCCACTGACCTGGCTGGCGACCGCTTTTTGGGCTACAGTACCTGGAAGTGGGCCGACCTGCACGCCAGCACCAGCGGCCGGCCCGTGTACCGCTACTATTACGCCCGCCCGCGCCCGGCCATGACGCCCGAAATGGGCAACGCCACCGCCAACCTAGCCGGCGGCGTGACCAAGGGCGACCCCAATGCAAAGCCCGCGCCGCCCGCCAAAGGTGCCGTGCACTCGGCCGAGATTGAGTACGCGCTCGGCAACCTGGCGACTAACAAGGTATTTGCCTGGACGCCTGACGACTACCAAGTATCGAAAACCATGCAGGCATACTTCGCCAACTTCATCAAAACCGGCAACCCCAACGGTGCCGGCCTGCCTACGTGGCCCGCCCTGAAGCCCGGCGCGGACGGCCAAGTGCTGCGCCTCGATGTAAAAACCGAGGCAGTGCCCGACCAAACCCGCGACCGCTACCTGTTTTTGGAGCAACCTGCGGCGAAGTAGTTAAGTGCATCCATGATTGTGCTTTGAAAACGGTTGTCATTGCGAGCGTAGCGAAGCAATGACAACCGTTTCGGGGCCTGCTTCAACCAACTTCAACGGCTTTGTAGCGAAACCTGCTGGTCGGCAAAGTTGCTGGGTCAGTAGAAAAAATGCGGCGACTCGGTGCAGTTGGCCGCATTTTCGCGTTTAGCCGTACTCGGTGGGGCGGTTACTTTTGTCCCCGACCACTTATTACCTCTTCCTGATGCGTAAGATTCTCTTTGGATTTCTGCTATTTCTAGTGGTGCTGGTGGCGGCGGCCGCCTTGGCGCCCTTCCTGTTTAAGGACAAGCTGCGCGCCCTGGCCGACAAGCAAATAGCCCAGCGCGTGCGCGCCAAGGTGCAGTACAACCCCGCCGACATCGACGTGACGCTCTTGAGCACCTTCCCCGACCTAGGGCTAGATATCAAGAACTTACGCGTTATTGGCATCGATTCCTTCAGCCGCGATACGCTGGCCTACCTGCCCCGCCTACGCGTGGGCCTCGACTTGATGAGCGTCATCAAGGGCCAGCAGATTGATATTAAGAGCGTCAACCTCGACCAGCCCGACATCGCGGTGAAGGTGCTGAAAAGCGGCCGCGCCAACTGGGATATCATGATTTCGGACTCGGCCGCCGCGTCCAAGGGCCAGGATACCAGCGCCGTAAACCTCGCCATTCGGGGCTGGGAAATCACCGACGGTCGCCTGCGCTACGACGACCGCAGCATCCCGGTGCGGATGGATGCCCGCGGCATCAACCACACCGGCAAGGGCGACTTCGCGAAGAACATTTTCGACCTGACCTCAAACACCAAGATTGCCAAGCTCACGGCCAACTACGCTGGCGTCGACTACCTAACTGACAAGCAGCTAGACGCCGACATCGCCATGAACATGGACCTGACCAAGAGCCTGTACACTTTCAAGGAAAACCAGGTGAAGCTGAATGACTTTCCGTTCAGCTTCGCGGGCGCTATCGGGCTGCCCAATGCCACGGATATCACCTACGACATCACCTTCAAGGCGCTGCAAACCGACTTTAAGAATATCTTGAGCTTGGTGCCGGGCGTGTACAACCAGCAGTTTAAGGACGTGCAGGCGGCCGGCCAGGTCGCCTTTAATGGCTACTACAAAGGCGTGCAAAACAAGCTGCGCATGCCCGGCTACGGCGTGAACCTGACTGTAACCAACGCCCGCTTCAAGTACCCGCAGCTACCTAGGGAGGCCAAAAACATCAACGTGGCGATGGTGGTCGATAACCCCTCGGGCTTCACCAATAACGTGAAAGTCAACGTGTCGAAGTTTCACCTCGACCTCGGCAACGACCCGGTAGATGGCAACGTGGCCATCGACGGCCTGGAGCCCATGAAGGTGGACGGCCGCGTAAAAGCCAACGTGAACCTGGCCGAAGCGCTGAAAGTGTACCCGGTGGCCGGCATCAACATGCGCGGCCAATTCTTCGTGGATGCCACCGCCAAGGGTACCTACTCGAAAACCCAGATGCCGGTGGTGAACGCCGCCATCAAGATGAGCAACGGCTACGTGAAGTCGAACCAGTTTCCGGCTCCGATTGAGGATATCAACCTGAGTGGCACGGTGGTGAACAAGACCGGCCAAGTGAACGATACCTACGTGAATCTGCCGCAGTTTCACATGGTGCTGGAGGGCGAGCCGCTCGACGGCCGCCTCACGGCGCACAACATCAACTCGCCCATCTTCGACGCCAACGTGAAGGGCACCGTTGACCTGACGAAGATGACCAAAATCTTCCCGCTCGAAGGCATGACCGTAACCGGCCGCGTATCGGGCGACCTCGCCGCCGCCGGCAATATGGCCGACGTGGAAGCCGGCCGCTACCAAAACGTGAAAGCCAGCGGCGCGGTAAAAGCCAGCAACATCACCTACAAGAGCAAGGACTTGCCGCAGGGCGTGAAAATCAGCAGCGCGGCGGGCACGTTCAACAACAACCAGATTAACATTCAGAGCCTCAACGGCACGGCCGGCAGCTCCGACTTTGCCGCCAACGGTACCGTTAGCAACTACCTAGGCTATCTCTTCACGCCCGGCCAGCCACTGCGCGGCACCATGAACGTGACCTCGCACAACTTCAACGTGAACGAGTTTATGGTGGACCCGGTGAGCGAGAAACCCACCGCCGGCGCCGTAAAAGCCGCCCCCGCCAAGGCCGATGGAGTGGTGCCCATCCCCAAGTTTTTCGACCTCGTGCTGAACAGCAAGGTCGATAACGTGACCTACGACAACCTGAAGCTGCAAAACGCCACCGGCACCGTGACGGTGAAGAACGAGGTAGCTACGCTGAAGAATCTCACTTTCAATACCCTAGGGGCCACTTTTGGTACCACCGGCAGCTACAACACCCAAGACCTCGCGCACCCCAAATTCGACCTCGGGCTAGATATCAAGCAGCTCGATTTCCAAAAGGCATTTAGCGCCTTTAACACGGTGAAGGCGCTGGTGCCGCTGGCTTCCACGGTGCAGGGCGTGTTCAATACCAAGTTTTCGGCCAGCGGCGAAATGGGCCAGGACATGCTGCCCAAGCTCAGTACGCTGAGCGGCAGCGGCTTGTTTGACATCGTGAAAGCGGCCGTGTTGCAGTCGCCCACGCTCACCCAGATTGCTAACCTCACGACCTTGCCCGAACTCAAAAACCTGCAAGTGCTGGACCGGGTAGTGAAGGCCCAAATCGTGAATGGCAACCTCGTAGTGCAGCCCTTCGACCTGACGGTGGGTGACATCAAAATGACCCTAGGTGGCTCGAATAGCCTGCAGGGCATCCTATCCTACGTGGCCGCCATCAACGCGCCGACCGGCAAACTCGGCTCGGCAGTGAGCAACAAGCTCACGCAGTTAACCGGTGTGCAGAATATCCAGGGCACTGACCGCGTGACGCTGGGCCTCAACATCGGCGGTAACATGACTAGCCCGACGGTGAAGCTGACCAGCGGCAGCCTCAAAGACCAAGGCAAAACCATTGTGACCAACGTGGTGAAAACCAAGCTCACGAGCACCCTGCTCGACCTCGCTAACAAGAACCGGGCAAAAACCGACAGCACCCAAAAGGCGACCGCCATTACGCAGCAAAACGCGCAAGAGCAGCTGAATCTGGAGATTCAAAAGCGTAAGCTGGAAGCGCAAGAAAAGGCTAAGCAAGCCATTGGCAAGGGTTTGAATAGCCTGTTTGGCGGTGGGCGTAAGGCTACGCCGGCCCCAACACCGGCTCCGGCCGATACGACCAAAAAGAGCAATTAAGCTAGCTTTCAGGATAAAGCATGAACCAGCGTAATGCTTAGTTGGCAGTGTTTTTGAAGGTGACGGCCCGGCAACCGATTGGTTGGCCGGGCCGTTTTACTTTCAGCTAAACTCCTCTATTCTGGTACGTATGAAAAATTATCCTCTTTTAAGCCTCGCCGCCGCTGCCCTGATTGGCCTGGCCAGCTGCTCCAAAAAGACCGACGATGCCAGCGCCACCAAGCTTGAAGTGCGCCTGACCGATGCGCCCGGTAACTACCGGGCGGTGGTGCTCGACGTGCGGCAGATTGAGGTACACCTCAACGACCCCACTAATCCCAACGGTTGGCAGCAGCTGGCTTTCACGCCGCAAACTATCAATGTGCTTGACTACGTGAATGGCCGGTCGGCCCTGCTTGTGAGCACCGATTTTGCGCCCGGCGACATTCAGGAAATACGATTGGTACTGGGGCCCGACAGCTACGTGGTGGGTACCGACAACCAGCAGTACGACCTCAAAACACCCAGCGGCCAAACCTCGGGCGTGAAGCTGAAACTGCAAAACGTAACCGTGCCGGCGGGCACCACCTACCAGCTGTTGCTCGATTTCGACGCCGCCAAGTCTATTGTGGAGCGCGGCAACTGGCGGCCCGGCAACGACAAAAAGGAGCGCTACCTGCTGAAGCCCGTGGTGCGGGTAGTGGCGCAGGCCACCCTCGCCGGCCTCAGCGGCACCGTGAACCCGGCCGCTGCCCGGCCGCAGGTGCTGGCCATCCGCTCGTCGATACTCGGCCCCGATACCGTAAGCACGTTTGCCGATGCTTCGGGCGCTTTTCAATTTGGGGGCTTGGCAGCCGGCACCTACCAGGTGCAGTTTTTCCCGACTACCACGGCGCCCACCGGGCAGCCAGCTTATAAAAGTGTGGTGGTACCCGGCGTAACGGTAGTTACCAACCAGGTAACTACCTTGGGCGTGACGCAGTTGCAGTAGTATGGTGTAAGCATCTGCTCTCATAAGTTGCTGACGGATAATTACTAGTGCTTATGCCAGCTGCGGCGGATGCGACGAAGAAGTAAGCGGTTATTAAGAAGCCAAAAAGGCCCCGTTTTCTGTTGAGAACGGGGCCTTTTTAGGTGAGGCGCTACGCCCGACGAGCTAGTTCACCGATACATAAACACCGTGAAGTCCCCCTCCCAATACCCATCCAGCAAAACCACCCGTGGGGCCAGCGTTTCGCAGAAAGCTTTGATAGCGGCTGGGTCGTAGGCTAACAAGGAGCCGTTGCTGGGCTGCTCGGCACTGAGCAGATTGAAGCCCAGCCCCAGCCGACAACTGGCAAAAAGCTTTTCGATGGCTTGGTAAATAAACTGTGGGTGGCGGTGGCGGTAGTTGAGCGCGCCGCTGGCCAGCACGTAGTCGCTGCGGGGTAGCGGGGCACGCAGGAAGTCATCGCGCCGCAGCACCACGCCGGGGGCGTGCAAGTAGCGGGCGCGGGCCACATCGAGTAGCTCGGGCATTTGCTCGATGCCGGTGTACTGCACGCCGGCAAAGCGCTGGCGCAGATACGGATACAGGTCGGCATAGCCGCAGCCCACGTCGAGCACCGAATGGTGCGCCAAATCGCCGATTTGGGCTAGGGTGCGGAAGCGAATCTGCTGGCCCTCGGGGTGCCAGCCCAGCGCACCGGGGCTGCCCGTGCCAAACTCCTGGATGCGGTCGCGGTGGTAGCGAAAAACGGCGGCCGTATCGAGCAGCCGGCCGAAAGGATTGCGCATGAGGTTATTTTATTGTCCTTGCGAGCGTAGCGCAGCAATCGCACCCGAACGGCCTGTGCCGATGCGATTGCTGCGCTGCGCTCGCAAGGACGGACTATTCAGCAAGCCCTACGCCAGCCCTTGCACCAGCGCCAGCAGCTCGCGCTGGGTGGCGCGGGTAGCGTCGTGGTCATACCAGTTATTGACCGTGTGTATCAGCTCTTTAAAAGGTGTTTCGCGGGCTTTCAGGTCTTGAAAGATAGCCTGAAGCGGCGCGGGGCGCGGCCCCCACACGCCGGCCTCAGTGAGGGTGTCAGCGTGCAGCACCACCGCGATGGGAATGGCCCGGCCGCCGTTGGTGAGGTAGCGGTCGATGAGGTCGGGGTGCGCATCGCGCAGGAAGTAGCGCGTGGTGAGGTGGCCGCCGCTGGCCTTGGCCACTGCCTCCAGCACGGGCACCGTGTGCGAGGCGTCGCCGCACCAGCCCTCCGTGATAATGGCCCAGCTATACTGCCCACTGAGCTGGTCAAGCGCCGCTTGCAGCTCGGGCAGCAGCGTGATGGTGGGCGCTATGGCAGCCATGCGGTCGGTGGCCTGCCGGTAGTAGGGCAGCATTTTGGCTAGGTGCTCATCGGGCGCTGGGTTGGCTAGCACCTCGGCAATATGCTGGCGATAGGCCGGGTAGGGGAGGCCGGTGGCAAATTGCCCGGTCGTGAGCACGGGCGTGGAGGTAGCGGGCATGGCGTAACGCAGTAGGGTAGGCAAACTATACCGCTAGCTCAGCCAAAGGTTGGCTTTACTTATTCATGAGCAGCTGGTTTCCACTTTTTCGACAAGAATGGCACCTCAGCGGTTAGAGCGGCCAACGGCCAGCTACGCTGGCCCGTACAACGCCTCAAATCGTTGGGCGGCACGGCCAAAAATGCGCATTGGCCAGCTATTTGTGATAAATTTGCAACAAAATTCATCTTGTCTTCATTTAGTTTGCTGGCTTCTGCCTGCCTTTGTAGGCATTCCTTCCCTATTTAATACGTACCCTTAATTTATTCTATGGCTCACCACGCTACGGCCGGCTTGCCGCCGCCCACCCCCTGGCAACGTCTTACCCGCCTGCTCGATACCGAGCGCCCCACCATTCGCTACATCATTTTCTACGCCGTCCTCACAGGCCTCATCAGCTTGTCGCTGCCGCTGGGCACGCAGGCGGTGTTCAACCTGGTTTCGACGGGCGCCGTGTTCAGCTCTACCTACATCTTGGTGGCGGTGGTAGTGGGCGGCGTGCTGCTGGGCGGCATTTTGCTGGTGGGCCAGATTACGCTGGTCGAGGCCATCGAGCAACGCATTTTTGCCAAAGCGGCCATTGAGTACGCCTACCGGCTGCCGCGCATCAAGCCCGAGGCGCTGCACGGGCTAGACCCAAAAGAGCTGGTAAACCGCTTCTTTGACATCCTAACGGTTCAAAAAGGTCTTACGAAGCTGCTGGTCGATGTCATGTTCGCGGTGCTCCAAATCCTGATGGGCGTGATTGTGCTGTCCTTCTACCACCCCATTTTCATTGGGTTTGGCTTGTTCACCATTTTGGCCCTAGGGTTCGTGTACATGCTCAATTACCGGCAGGCGCTGCGCACGAGCATCGAAGAATCGGCTTACAAATACGAGCTCGTGGCCTGGCTCGAAGAAGTGGCCGGCCGCCTCGACGAGGTGCGCGGCGACGACGCCGAAGAGCACAAAACCCTGGCCCGCGCCGACGAGCTGACCTCCGAATACCTGCACGCCCGCAATGCGCACTTCCGCATCCTCAAGTCATACTACAGCTACGGCATCGCGCTGCGCACCATTCTCACGGCGGGCTTGCTGATAGCGGGCACGCTCTTCGTGGTGTCGCGCCAGATGACGCTGGGCCAGTTTGTGGCCGCCGAAGTACTTATTGTAATGATTAGCGGCTCGATAGAAAAGCTGATGACCAGCATCAACACCATTTTTGACGTGCTGACAGCGGTAGAAAAAGTAGCCGCCGTGACCGACCTGCCCATGGACGAGCACAAGAATTCTATTGCTTTCGAGAATGCTTAATATATCTAATCAGAGTGTACTAGACGAAGTTTGGGACCACGTGCCCCGGCAGTCGCGCCCCGAGCTGCTGCGTACCTACGCCAGCCGCAAGCTGGGGCGTATCCTGCTGGTAATCGGCATCGTGTTCCTGATTATCCTGTTTTTGCCTTGGCGCCAGACTATCGAGGGCTTTGGCACGCTCACGGCCCTTTCGCCCGAAGACCGTCCGCAAAATATTCAGAACCAAATAGCTGGCCGTATCGAGCACTGGAACGTGCGCGAGGGCCAGCTGGTACGTAAAGGTGATACGCTGCTCATGCTGTCGGAGGTGAAGGACGAGTATTTTGACCCCAACCTCCCCGAGCGCCTGCGCGAGCAGCTGGCCGCCAAGCAAGGTAACGTAGACGCTTACCAGGCCAAAATTGCCGCTACTGACCAGCAAATTGCCGCCTTGCACGCTACGCTGGAAGTGCAGCTCGAATCGGCCGCCAACAAGGTAGAGCAGGCTCAAAACTACCTCAACAGCGACCGTGCCGACCTGGTAGCCATCACGCGGTTCTACGAAACGTCGCGCGCCCGGCTGCTGCGCTACGAGGAGGGCTATAAAAATGGCCTGTTTTCGCTCACCGACATCGAAACGCGCCGCCTCAAGCTGCAAGAAGACCTGGCCAAAGTAACCTCGCAGCGTAATAAAGTAGCCAGCAGCGAGCAGGCGCTGGCCAACGCCCGCATCGAGCTGGCCAACCTGCGCGCCAAGTACGCTCAGGACCTGGCCAAGGCCAATGCCGACCGCAGCACGGCCGTGGCGAGCCGCGAAACCTACGAGGGCGAGGTAGCCGCCACTCGCAATAAAATTGCCAACGTGAGTGTGCGGCGCGGCCTCTACGTGGTGCGCGCCCCCCAAACGGGCTACATCGTGCGCGCCCTGAAAGCCGGTATCGGTGAGACGATAAAGGAAGGCGAATCCATTGCCACGCTGCAACCCGAGGCGCCGATGTTGGCGGCCGAGATGTACGTGCGGGCTATGGACGTGCCGCTCATTCAGCGCGGGCGCACGGTGCGCTTGCAGTTCGAGGGCTTTCCGGCCATCCAGTTTTCGGGCTGGCCCTCGGCCGCCGTGGGCACGTTTGGCGGCATGGTGACGGTGATAGACGTGGTGAACAGCCCCGGCGGCAAGTACCGCCTGCTGGTGCGCCCCACCCAGCCCCAGAAAGGTGACCAGCCCTGGCCCAAGCAACTACGCCTGGGCTCGGGTGTGCAGGGCTGGGTAATACTTGACTCAGTGCCAGTGTGGTACGAAATTTGGCGCCAGCTGAATGGCTTCCCGCCCACCCTGAGCAAAGAGCCCGACGGCACCCCCATAAAGGGAGAAAAAGAGAAAGCGAAATAATGATGAACGTGCTTTCTTTAACTAAGCTACTGAGCTGGCTGGTGGTGCTGGGCGGCCTGCTCAGTGCCACCGATGCCTTGGCCCAGGACCCCGAGCTGCCGGCGCGCCGCTCGGGCATCGAGCGCGCCCCGCTGCAAACGTTGCAGCTCGATGAGATACGGCCCGCCGATACGGCCAAGGTGTTTTCGCTGCAAGATTTAGCCGACCTGGTTTTTGCCAATCACCCCATTGTGAAGCAGGCGGCCCTGCTCAGCGACGAGGCCCGCAGCCAGGTGGTGCAGGCGCGCGGCGGCTTTGACCCCAAGCTGGGGTCCGATTTTCACCGCAAGCAGTTTGGCGGCACCGAGTATTACAACAATTGGCACAACGAGCTGAAAGTGCCCATTTGGCCGGGCGGCATCGACCTGAAAGCTACTTACGACCGCTACGCTGGCACCTACGTGAACCCCGAAAACCGCACGCCGCTCAACGGACTAGCGGGAGTCGGCATTTCGGTGCCCATCGGGGCGGGCTTGCTCATTGATGCGCGGCGCAGTACCCTGCGCCAGGCCCGCGCTATGCAAGCCGCCGCCGAGGCCGACCGCGTGAAGCAGATAAACGAGGTGTGGCTGCAAGCCGCCAAAGACTACTGGACCTGGTACTACTCCTACCAGCAAAACCAGCTGATACGCGAAGGCGTGGCGCTGGCCAACCGGCGCTTTGAAGCCACCGCCCGCCGTGCCCAAATTGGCGACCAGGCCCCGATAGATTCGGTCGAAGCCCAGATAACCGTGCAGGACCGCCAAGTGCAAGGCGAGCAATTGCTGGTAGAGCTGCAAAACGCCCGCTTGCTGCTCTCCAACCACCTCTGGAACAAGGACGGCCAGCCCGTGGAGCTGCCCACCTACGCCGCCCCCCAGACCCCCGCCCGCGACACCGTGACGCGCGCCGAGTACCAGCGCCTCGCCGAGCAGGCCGCCAGCAACCACCCCACGCTGCTAAAGCTGAGCGCCAAAAACGTGCAGCTTGGCATTGAGGAGCGCTACCGCCGCGAGATGCTCAAGCCCAAAATCAACGTGAGCGGTACACTCATCACGCAGGGTAATTTTTACCAGAGCGAGGTGCCCAGCTACTACGGTCTGGGGCTCGACAACCACAAGGTGGCCGTCGATTTTGCCTTCCCGCTTTTTCTGCGTGCTGAGCGCGGTAAGCTCCAGTACGCACGCATCCAGCTCAAGGAAAATGCCTTGGAGCAGCAGCAGAGCCAGCGCACCATTACCACGCGGGTAAACTCGGTTTACAATACGCTCAAAGCCTACGAGCGCCAGCTCGTGCTGCAAGCCCAAACTATTGTAAACCAGCGCATCCTGCTGCGCGCCGAGCTAGCTAAGTTTGAGCTGGGAGAGAGTACTATCTTCCTCATCAACGCCCGCGAAAGCAAGCTCATTGACCTCAGAATCAAGCAGGAAAGCCTACGCTCGAACTACGAGAAATCGCGGGCTGAATTGTACTACTACGCGGGCACCAGGTCGGTAGAGCCACAGTAAGTAAGTTGTTGGCACCGCAGCTTTGCAGGGCTTTGGAGCTGATTTACATTTCTGCTACCTAAAAAATGCCACCCAATTGGGTGGCATTTTTTATAGCTATAGAATTTAACTCCGTGGTTTAGAGTTGCGGTTCGACCTGGCCGCTCACCTCGCGGCAGTAGGTGATGAAATCGGAGTTAACCGGCTCCAAACCCGCTTCGCGCATCTTGGTGGCTACTTGGCCGCGGTGGTAGCTGGCGTGTACTACGCAGTGCGTCAGGATGTCGCTCACCTGCGAGTCGAAGGCGTCGCCCTGCGAGTTGCTGTACTGAATGTGACGGGTTAGCTCAGCCTCGTCGGTGGTGGCGCACAGGTCGGCAAAGCGCTGCGAGGTTTGCTCGTGCCAGTGGTGCAGGCCAGCCAAATCGTGCTCTTGCCATACTTTCAGTGGGCTGGCCGTGCCGCTGAGGCGCGCAATCCAGATGGCCTGAGCATTGATAACGTGGCTGAAAATACGGAGCGCGGGCTGCGGAGCCTCTTTGCCGGCCGCTACCGACGAGTCGAGGCGGCGCAGCAGCGTTTCATTGGCCCACACGTTGAAGATACCGAGCTTAGCAATCGTGTTAATCATGGGGAATTAAGAGTTTTGAGTTAGGAGTTTTGAGTCGGGAAATTGATTCTGAGGCCAAAACTACTGCTTCACGCAACTGAAGGGTGGGAAGCAGCCAACTCAGCACTCAAAACTCCTAACTCAAAATTATTCAGCGCGGGTCTTGCCACACCAGCAGCTCGTTGGTTTTGCGCTTGTCGAAGTTGGCGCACTGGCCATCGCCCTTGCCCGTGATGCCGCCCTCGGGGTGGCAGAGCACGGCCCCTTTCGTGTCATATACCGTCGATTGCTGGTCGCAGCACGGCGCCGATTCATAGTACACCGTTTCGCCGCCGTACTGGTAGCGCATGATGCGGATGACGGGGTTGCGCTTGCGCGTGGCCAGGATATTCTGGATACGCTGCCGCAGCCACAGGGGCCGGGCGGTGCTATCGACACGCATATCGCGCTCGGGCACAGCATCGACCGTGTTGGTGCTGGTAGGGGCGGGCGTGTCGGTATTCCGCACAAAGCCCTCGGACGGCGGGGTAGTGGGGGTATTTACCACCACGTCTTGCTGGCAAGCAGTCAGCAGCAAGGCTAGGGCAGTGGCGATAAACGGAGTAGCTAAGCGACGCATAGGGAAAATGCTGCCAAGCAGCACCAGTAAGTAGGTGCTTGGCCTTACGCCAACCGGCCCCGAATAGTTGAAATGTGGGGTAAGCTTTAGCTTGCCGCTAAAGGCGTGTGTTGATTTATAGAAGGTTATGAGCAGTTTAGCAGCAAGCTAAAGCTTGCCCTACCGCCCTAGCAGCGCCCACACCTTAGGCCCAAAAACCAGCCCACCCACCACCAGCGCCCCCAGTGCCGCCAGCAGCACCGCGCCGGCCGCTACGTCCTTCGCCTTGCCCGCCAGCGGGTGGTATCCCGGCGACACCAGATTAGTCAGCGTTTCGATGGCGGTATTGAACAGCTCAGCGGCCCATACACTGGCTACCGACAGCGCCACCAGCGCCCACTCCAGCCCGTTCAGGCCAAAGTAGAACCCTAGGCCCAGCACTAGCACCGTCGCCACCGCGTGAAACTGCAAGTGCAGCTCGGAGCGCAGCGCCGCCCACACCCCGCGCAGCGCGTGCCCAAAGCTGGCGGCGCGCCGGCGTAGCAAGCCCGGCCGCGCCGCGGGCGGCAAGGGGTTGGGCGCGTGCGCAGGGTCAGGTGCGAGACTCATACTCGGCAAAAACGGTGCGCCGCAGCTCGTCCCACTCCGGCCGCAGAATGCTGAAAATGACAGTATCGCGCCGGATGCCGCCCTGCGTGGGGCGGTGGCTGCGCAGCGTGCCTTCCTGGGTGGCGCCCATGCGGCGCATGGCCTGCTGCGACTTTAGGTTGCGGCTGTCGGTTTCGAGCTCCACGCGCTCGCAGCCCAGCAGGCCAAAAGCGTGGCTTAGCAGCAGGTGTTTGGCTGCCCGATTCAGGCCGGTGCGCTGAAAGTCAGTGCCCACCCAGGTGTAGCCGATGCTCAGGCTCTGGTTGGCCTCGCTCACGTTGTAGTAGCTGGTGCTGCCCGCCACTTGCCCCGTTTCGCGGTCGATAATGACGAACGGGTAGCGCCGCTCGGCCTGCCGGTCGTGCAGCGCCGCTGCGATGTAGGCGGCTAGGCTCACCGCATCGTCGGCCCGCGTAAGGGTGTATTCCCAGATGTCAGGCGCAAAGGCAATGGCCTTGAGGGCTTCAAAATCAGCGGTTTCCAACGGGCGCAGGCGCACGCGGCGGTTTTCGAGAACTACGTGTTGGGTAAAGTCCACGGGCAAGACGGTAGAGTAGGGCGCAAATATGCGCCTGAAAGCCTAGGTTGGCTTCCGGCCAAAAAAAGAGCCCCGCCCGGCGCAAGGGCCAGGCGGGGTTTTCTACTTCAAAAAGTGCTGGGCTAAAAAGAGTAGGTGTAGCCGGGAATCTGTGGTTTCGGCACTAATGCCCATACTTCATGGCCTGCTTCCGTGACAAACAGTAGCTCAGCCTCGCCGGGTTTAAAAACCGGCTGTACCCGCTTTCTAGCTTCCCGCACTGCTCGGCGCGGGTTAATTCTTTTAGAATACTTCTTCGAATATTCTTTTATAACGACTGATTATTTCCCGGCGAACAAGCAGATTATCTGCTTGGTGCATCGGCATGGCGAATACACGGCTTTGCTCGGGGATGGTGATGGCTTGGTAGCGTTGTGAATTGATTTTTTGCTCAAGTATGTGCTTGTACATGCGAAATCGCTTGGTGTTGGCGTCGCTCGTTTCGTTGGTCATTGCGGCGGCGATAAAGCCGAAGCACGCTTGTGGGTCTTGCCGCAGCACCTCGGCCAAAACGGCCAGCACCGTGCCGCCGAGCTTTCCAGCCGCCTGCTGGTTGGTACGCAGGCGGTAGCGGTTTATGTTGTTGACTTTAGCGTAAAAATCAGCCGTGTACAAGTGGTTTTTATAGGCGTGAATCTCGACCAGGTACTTGCGCCGCGAGCTGGGAGAGTGCAGGAAAAACTTGTAGATATCGGCCCATAGCCAGCTTTCGCGCCCGGCCGTTGGGTTGCGGTTACGCTGCACGCGGCGGAAAGGTAGGATGGTGTTGAACATTAGCTGCTTGGTAAGCCAAAGCAATACACAAAACAAGGTCATGCTGAGCTTGTCGAAGCATCTCTACCGCTTCATCCAACGGTGCGGTAGAGATGCTTCGACAAGCTCAGCATGACCTTGCTTTTTCGGTTAACCTAACCGCTTACTTAATCTCGCCTACCATGTCCTCCGGCTTCAGCCAGTTATCGAAGTCTTCGGGGGTGATGTAGCCGAGCTGCACGGCGGTTTCCTTCAAGGTCGAGCCGTTTTTGTGGGCCGTTTGGGCTATTTCGGCCGCCTTGTAGTAGCCGATGTGCGGGTTGAGGGCCGTTACCAGCATCAGGCTGCTATCGACGTGCTTCTTGATATTAGGTAGGATGGGCTCGATGCCCACGGCGCACTTGTCGTTGAAGGCCACGCACACGTCGCCAATTAGGCGCGCCGAGTGCAGGAAGTTGTAAATCATCACGGGCTTGAACACGTTCAGCTCGAAGTGGCCCAGCGAGCCGCCTACCGTGATGGCCACGTCGTTGCCCATCACTTGGGCGGCTACCATGGTCATGGCCTCGGCCTGGGTAGGGTTCACCTTGCCCGGCATAATGCTGCTACCCGGCTCGTTATCAGGAATATGAATCTCCCCAATGCCGGCACGCGGGCCGCTGCTCAACATCCGAATGTCGTTGGCTATCTTCATCAGGCTCACGGCCACGGTCTTGAGCGCGCCGTGGCTTTCCACGATGGCGTCGTGGGCGGCCAGGGCCTCAAACTTGTTTTCGGCCGTGATGAAGGGCAAGCCAGTAAGCTCGGCAATGTACTTGGCCACGTTCTCGGAGTAGCCGGCGGGCGTGTTGATGCCGGTGCCCACGGCCGTGCCGCCCAGCGCCAGCTCGCTCAGGTGGGCCAGCGTGTTGTTGATGGCGCGCAGGCCGTGGTCGAGCTGCGATACGTAGCCCGAAAACTCCTGGCCCAGCGTCAGCGGCGTGGCATCCATGAAGTGGGTACGGCCGATTTTAACCACGTTTTTGAAGTCCTCCGACTTCTTCTTTAGCGTGTCGCGCAGCTTCGTGATGCCCGGAATCGTGGTTTCAACCAGGATTTTGTAGGCCGCGATGTGCATGGCCGTCGGGAAGGTGTCGTTGCTCGACTGCGACTTGTTCACGTCGTCGTTGGGCGCCAAAAACTTCTTCTCGTCCGAGAGTTGGCCGCCGTGCAGCACGTGGCCGCGGTATGCGATTACCTCGTTCACGTTCATGTTGCTCTGCGTGCCCGAGCCCGTTTGCCACACCACCAGCGGGAAAGCGTCGGCGAGGTGGCCGGCCAGAATCTCGTCGGCTACCTGGCCAATGAGGTCGGCCTTTTCGGCATCGAGCACGCCCGCATCGCGGTTGGTGAGGGCGGCGGCTTTCTTGAGGTAAGCGAAGGCTTTGATAATTTCCTTCGGCATCTTGTTGATATCCTGCGCGATGGGAAAGTTCTCGATGCTGCGCTGGGTTTGAGCGCCCCAATAGGCGTCGGCGGGCACTTGCACCTGGCCCATGGTGTCTTTTTCGGTGCGGAACTGGCTCATTAGGGGAGGTAGTGAGAGGGTGAACTGGTGAGAGGGCCGGGCAGCAAGGCCAGGCGGCACGTGCGCAAAAGTACAGTGCCTGCCCCGCCCCCGGTAGCCATTGCCGTCTCAGTTGCGTAAGCATGCATCATATCATTAGTTCACCACCTCCCCATTATGAGCCAGCCCACTCCCGACCCCCACACCGAGCCCCCCGTACCCGTGCAAGGCGACGGCGTGCCCGACTACAGCGACATCGAAATCAAAACCGAGTCTGACCTACCTACCCCCGACAAAGCTGGCGGCAGCGCCACCGAGCCCGAAAGCGGCGGCGGCTACAGCGGCTAGTTTTAGGGATGTTTTCAGCGCAGAAGGCGCGGAAGGAAACGCAGAAGGAACGCAGAGGGCTTCTGCGACTCTTCTGCGTTTCCTTCCGCGCCTTCTGCGCTGAAAACACAGTAGCTTAGTGCTATGTCCTTCGCCCGCTACCTGCTGCTCCTGATTGCCGCGCTGCCCGCCTGCCAGTCGGCCCCTACTACCGCCCCGGCGGCCACGCCCAGCGCCTACTTCCCCGCGCCTGAAACCGGCGTAAAAACCGGCGGCGTGCAAGTCATTCCCATCACCACGCCCAAGGGCACGTTCAACGTCTGGACCAAGCGCTTCGGCAACAACCCGAAGACGAAAATCTTGCTGCTCAACGGTGGGCCGGGCGCCACGCACGAGTATTTCGAGTGCTTCGAGAGCTTTTTGCCGCAGGAAGGCGTCGAGTTTATTTATTATGACCAACTGGGCTGCGGCAACTCCGACAACCCCCGCGACACGGCCATGTGGAGCTTGCCGCGCTACGTGGAAGAAGTAGAGCAGGTGCGCAAAGCCCTGAACCTGAATAAAGACAACTTCTACCTGCTGGGGCACTCCTGGGGCGGTATTTTGGCCGCCGAGTACGCCTTCAAATACCAGCAAAACCTCAAAGGCCTCATTATCTCGAACATGATGATGAGCTGCCCCGCCTACGGCCGCTATGCCGATGAGGTGTTGGCCAAGCAACTTAAGCCCGAAGTGCTGGCCGAAATCCGGCAGATTGAGGCCAAAAAAGACTTTAGCAACCCGCGCTACATGGGCTTGCTGGAGCCCAATTTCTACGCGCAGCACCTGTGCCGCGTCGTGCCCAACCCCGAGCCCGTGACCCGCGCCATGAGTAAGGTCAACCAGTCGCTCTACGTGACGATGCAGGGTCCCAGCGAATTCGGTATCTCGGGTAAGCTTACCACCTGGGACCGTACCAAAGACCTGCCCCAGCTCACGATTCCGGTGCTCAGCATCGGCGGCAAGCACGATACCATGGACCCCGCCCACATGGAATGGATTGCTACCCAGGTCAAAACCGGCAACTCGCTTATCTGCTTAAATGGCAGCCACATGAGCATGTACGACGACCAGCAAGTCTACATGGCTGGCCTCGTGAAATTCCTGAAATCGGTGGAAGACGGCTCTATCAAGCCGGGCACGCAACTGTGAATGAGTGAGTTGTGAATGAGTGAATTGGTGAATGAGCGGCTATTCATCTCTCAATTCACTCATTCACAACTCAAAAAGGTACCGCAATGTCGATTTCCAGCGGGGCCCGCTTGCCGCCGCTGATGCCTGGTATCCAGCCTGGCCCGTCGCAGACCAGGCGCTGCGCTTCTTCGTCGTAGTCTTCGCGTAGGCCGCGTAGTACCTTGGTTTGCTGAATTTTGCCATCGGCTCCGATAGTGAGGCGCAGCTGTACCGTACCCGAAAGCGGCTGCTCGGGAAACTCGGGCTTAAACTCGGTGGCTTCGCGGCGCAGCTTTTCGCGCAGGGCCGAGTAGCCGCCCAGCGGGGCTGGGGGCACCTTGGGCGCGGCGGGCATCCGGGCCAGGGGCGCGGCGTAGGTTTCGGCCTGCTTGCGCATAGCTAATCCGGGCAAGCGGCCTGCCAGGTTTCTCGTCCGGCTTAGCGAGTCGGTGGGCGCTGGTATAGGAGCGGGCGCGCTGGCCAGCTGGGCGGCCCGCTCTGCGGCAGGGGCAGGCTCCGCCGACACTATTTCCGATTTCGCAACTGTGTCAGCATTCGTAAGTAGCTGGCTACGTTTTCTATACGGGGGTGCATAGCTCGTTATCGAACGCTGCGTAAGACGAGCCGGGGTAGCACGGGCGAGCGGCTTGGCCACCGAAGATGGGGCTACAGTGGGTGCCACGGCCACGGGCGGCACGGCGGCCGAGGGGACCGCCGCCGGTGTTGACGTAGCAGGCGTTGGCAAATTAGGCGCTATTTCGACAGCTACTTCGGTGGCTTCGGTGCGCCCGATTTGGCGCTGCTGCCAGGCCCACCAGCCGCCGGCCACTAGGCCCAGCAGCAGGGCAGCCGCGGCGGCTAGCTGCGGTATCAGCCAGCGGTTGCGGTGCGCTTCGCGCTCATAGCGGGCGGGGGCGGCCTGCTGCTGCACGCGCTGGCGCAGGCGCTGCTGCAACTGGGCCAACGCTTGGTCGGTGGTGGCCGGTGGGGTTTGCTGCAAGCCCGCCAAAATATCGGCGCAGCGCGGGCAAGCCAGCGTATGCGCCTCCACGCGGTGCTGGGCGGCCGGGGCCAGCGTGCCCGCTGCATATTGGCGCAACAAGCCCATGGGCAGGTGCGGGCCGGCCGGGGTCGTGGCGTTCAACAGCGGGTTGGTGGGCAGCATTTTGAGTTAAGAGTTATGAGTGTTGAGTGTTGAGTTATGAGTTAGGGGGAGGGCGACTTAACAAAAAACGCTTGTCATTGCGAGCATAGCGAAGCAATTGTGTCAGTTCAGTCGCGCCGTTCGGCTGTCCTTACTTTGCTTTGCTCGTAAGGACAGGCGTATTCTGCAAAAATTATTCCTCGTTCTTCATTCTAAGCTCGTTGTGAAGGCTGCGCTTGAGCATGCGGCGGCCGTTTTGGAGGTGGCTTTTTACTTGATTGAGGGCTAAGCCAGTGGCAGTTACTACCTCCTGATACGATTTTTCTTCCAGATAAAACAACTCCAAGCAGCGGCGCTGGTCGGGTGGCAGCTGGCTCAGGGCCAGTTCCAGCGCCTGCAAATCGGCTTCGTGCTGCTGGGTTTCCTCGGCCTCCTCGTCGGCACTGGGCAGATGCCGGGCGGCGGCTGTTTCCACATCGGCGGCGTCGGGCAGCAGTAGGAGGGGGCCACCGCTGGCCGTGCCGCGCTGGCGGGCGCGCAGCTCCATAAGGCAGTGGTTGCGTGCCGTGGCATAAAGCCAGGCTCCGAAATTGTCGGGCACGTGCGTGCGCAGCTTCACCACCAAGTGCTCAAACAGTTGCATGGTGGCATCCTGGGCATCCTCGTCGGGCGGGGCCAGGTAGCGGCGGCACACCGCAAATACCTCCGGCAGGTGCCGCTCGTAGAGCGTGCCCAGGTCGGCCACATCGCCGCCCTGGCGGTAGCGGGCCAGCACCTCCTGGTCGGAGAGGGCGGCAGACGGAACAACGGTGGCGCGGCGGCGAAACAACACGGCGGCAAGGTACGGGTGGGCGCGAACACGAGCGACCTGCCACGGGCAGGATGCCGCCCCAGCCCCAAATGCACACGCCCGGACTCAAAAAAAAGGAGCACCGGCCGCTCTGCGGTCCAGTACTCCTTTTCTGATGCTTAGCAAAATCGGCTGCCCTTGCGAGCGCAATGAAGCAATAACCGCCGATTTAAGCCAACTTACTGCTTGGCGGCAGCCTTCATGTTCTCTTTGGTCTGGCTAGCCGACTTGGCAGCGGCGTCGCCCATAGCGTCCATTTTGTTGCCAGCGGCCTCCATTTTGGCGTCCATTTTAGCACCGGCTTCCTGGGCGTTGGCTTTGGCCTTGTCGGCAGCAGCGTCCATTTTGTCGCCGGCTTCTTCCATTTTGGCGTCCATTTTGTCGCCGGCGGCGTCCATTTTAGCTTCGGCTTTGTCGCCGGCAGCTTCCATTTTGTCGCCTACTTGCTCGGCGCTGGGGGTGGTTACCTCGGTGGTCGTGGTGGTGCTGCCGTCGGCATTCTTGGTCTTGTCGGTTTCGGTCGAGCAGGCGCCGAGGCTTAGGCTAAGGGTAGCGGCGGCAAGCAGAGTTTTGAGCGAAGTAGTCATGGGGAGAGGGGGTAGGGAAAGTGAAATTGTGCTGCTTAATGAAGGCTACCTATGAAAGGTAACCTTCGCCCGCGCGCTACCGCACCAACTTTTTTGTCCGGCGCAAGTATAGACGAGTTGCACCCCGATTTGCCTTTTCCCTTTCCTATGGATTCCACCGCCTCCACCCCGCACACTCCTCCCGCCCACACCGAGCCGCTGCACATCAGCGACGAGCAAAGCACGGCCTTGCTCTCCGATACGCTGAACCTGCTCGGCGAGGGCCTGCCCAATGCCGACGGGGCCAGCGGCCTGCACGAGCTAGAGCGCTGGGAGGCCGTGCTCGAAGCCTCCGCCCGCCCCGGCCTGGCCAAAGTGTGCCAGGAAGTAAAGCTGCTGCGCGAGCGTCTCAGCGCTTCCGATACTCAAGCCCACGAGATTGCCGAAATTCTGGCCAGCCTCGGCGCCGAGACCCAAAAGGTGAGCGAAGAAGCCGCCAACGGCTACTCCGACGCGCTGCACAAGCTCAGCCGCGTGCTCATCAAAGCCAGCAATTTGCTTTCGCGCTAAACGCCTTATTGCCGGTAACGGCCGCGTTACGGCGCATTTGCCCACAGAAAAGCCCCGACAGCACTCAGCTGGCGGGGCTTTTCTGTGGGTATTTTCGGCAAGTTAGTAGTCGGCCAAAAGACGACTTTTAAGTTAAAAAACAGGCTATTTATCGCCTTCATCCCGAATGAGGGGCCAAAGCGGGTGCCGGGAAAGCGAAGTGAGCACCTTCCACTGCCAGGCCCTCACCACGCGGTGGACGCGGGTGGCTTCCGTGGCGGAGTACGGGCGCTCGGCCGGCGTAGCGGGGCAGCTTCGCAGCCACTCTTCGGCGGGGGGCGTATCGGCAAACAAGTGGGTGGGCAGCGTGAGCCCGGCACACAGCGACTGCGCCAAGGCAACGCCATCGAGCGAGGTGGGGCATACCCAGGCCAAGTGGGTGGTTCCCAGCAGGCGCACGCCGGGCAGTAGCCGGGGGGCCAGCCAGCCCGCTACCTCGTAGCCCACGGCCTGCACGTGGTAGGTGCAAATGAGCACCCGCGTGTAGCGCCGCGCCAGCGCCAGCTGGGCCAGCTGGATGCTGGCCGTTTGCACGGCGCTGAGCGTTACGCGGCCGCGCCATTCCAGGTGCAGCACGTCGCTGCCGGCCTCGTACCAGGCGTGCAGGCAAGAGGTGGTGAGAAGCGATTGGGACGCCATAGAAAAGCGGGCCGGACCAAAATCAGCTGGTTGCATGGGAGAGGTGCGGGATTAGTGCTGCTGGGCCGTGCTGCACGTGGCCAGGCGCAGGGCCAGCGCCGTGGCCAGCGCGTGCGTATTGCCGGGGGTGAGGGCGATAACTTCGGTCAGGTAGCGCTGCTTCAGGGCGGTGTCGCTGGTGGCGTTGGGCAGGCACAGGTAGCGCGGGGTGGCCCAGTTGGGGTGCTGCATCTGCACCACGATGGCGGCCAGCTCATGCGTGGGCTGCCGGCGCAGCTCTTCCAGCGTAATCGTGAATTGCCCGGTGATGTAGGGCTGCGTGCCCGTAAGCACGTACCCGGCAGGCAGGGCGCGGCCCGCCGCCCGAACCTCGGCAATGCCGTGGGCCGCCAGGTCATATTCGGCCGGGGTGGTAGCGGCCTGGGCACGGGCTGCCAGCGCGCTTAGCAGCAAGGCAAAGCCAGCCACCAGGGAAGTGAGAAATTTCATAAATGGCGAAGCGGTGAGGAGAGACGGAGTGGCAGCGGGGCGAGCAGCCCATTGCTACAGCTTGATATAAAGGCCCCGGCTATCAGCCGGGAAAAAGCATGGCCGCAAGGGTTTGTGGCAATGTCAAAAAATACTAATCAGGGGCAGGTACTATAGCAGTGGCCTGGCTGAGGAAGGGTTTCGGGACGCAGCAGCGGAGTGCCGGTAACTAATTGCTGATTGTGAGCGAAGTGCTTGCCAGCTAATAAAAGCTGGGCGGCGGCCGCCCCGGCTTTCGTACTCATTGCCGGCGCGTGCGGGCTGTGCGTGGCTAGTGCCGTGCCCACCAAGGCAGCCGGCAGCCCTTGCTGGGCTAACTCACCCGAGCAGCCAGGCAGCCAATTCGCGGCGTGTTCCAGGTCATTAAATAAGGTAGCTACTACCGGCAGGCCCGCCAGTAAGGAGTGCACCAGCGCCAGCCCCGCCGGCGCGCTCTGGCAAACCCAGGCCAGCTTGCGCACGCCCAGCAGCTGCAAGCCGGGTGCGAGCACCTGCCTCAGCCAGTAGAAAGCGGCCGGCTCCAGCGCACTCAGCTGGCAGGTGCTGATGATGACCCGCGTGTAGTGCCGGGCCAGGGCCAGGCGAACTACCTGCGCCCCCGCTGCCTGGGCCTTTGCCAGCGTCAGGTGCCCTTGCAGCTCCAGAAATAGTATATCGGCCGCGTCGTCGTGGTGGGCGCACAGACCAAGCGTAGTTGAGAGTAGCGAAAGGCGCATGCCAGAGGAGGACGGGAAACCAGCCAAAGCGGGTAGCAGCGGTTGGCCGGTGCTACCCGCGCTTGCTCAGCCGCAATTAGTTGAGGTGCACGGCGCTCTGGCGCACTACGTCGCGGGCAATGGCCAGGTTGGTATCGCGCGAATTGGCGACCAGGTAGATGAATTTGCGGCCGTCTTCGGTCAGCTTGATGAGGTGCATCTGGTTGCTGAGCGTCATCAGGATGTCCTCAATCTTCTCGTTGGTCAGCTTCAGGGCGGCCATGGCCTTCTGCTTCTGCTTCACCACTTCGGTGTTGTAGGCGGCGGCGGTTTCGGGGTTGAGGCTCGCCACGTTGGTGTGGGAGGCCAGCGCCATACCCGATTGCATATCGACTACGGCAACCGCCATGAGGGTTGGCAGCGCGTCGATGATTTCCTGAACGGTTTTGCCAGCGGGAGAGCTAATAGAGTAAGCCATGGTACTAAGAGGTAAAATTGGAAGGTAAGCTGAAGAAATAAGTGTACTTTTAACCTTGAAAACCTGGCCGCCAGCAGTGCTTTTTGGCGTTGTGCTAGTGGCGCTGGCCTCGTTGATGATACAAGGTTAGGGGTGGCCGAGCGGCCCCGAAGGCGCTTTTTGCCGGACCGACAGTTTTTTGCAGTGAGTGACCGTATTTTTACTGGGAGTGAAAAATGCTATCCGCTGATAAAAAGCATTTTTAACTTTTATATGGCAGCGCTTTTCGCTTCTCTTTTCACTGCTGTGCGCTATGCCATCCAGTAAGGCTGCCGAACGGGCCTCGCACACTGCCGCCCTCGAGCAGGCGCTGCACGCCGCTAACGAGCGCGCCGCCACCGCCGAGCGCCAACTGGCCGACATGCAGGCGCAGGCCACCGCTGGGCAGCTGCTGGTAGGGGCGGGCGACACTATTATGCAGCTCTCCGAGAGCTTGTGCCAGCTGCTGGGCGGCCCCGAGCCCGCGGCCTACTGGCCCGGCCAGCCCGCCGGGGCGTGGCTGGCGCGCTTGCAGCAGGCCGTGCAGCACCCCGCCCAGTACGCCACGCGCCTGCGCGAGCAGCGGGCCGCCCGGCAGCCTCTGGTGGGCGAGCGCCTGCGGCTGCACGATGGCCGCGAGCTGGTGCACGACTACCGGCTACTGCCGGCCCCCGGCGGCGCGGCCCCCCACGAGCTGTTTACCTACCGCCTGGCCACGGCGCCCAGTAGCGAGGTGCCGGGCGATGAGCTGCTGCGCGTGCAGCTGCTGAGCAGCTTTCCGGCGGCGGTGGCGGTGCACGACATGCAGGGCGTGCTGCTGGCGTGCAACGAGGCCTTTGCCCAGCTGCTGCAATGGCCGGCCCAGTACCTGCCGGGCTGCCAGCTCAGCGAGTTTGTGCTGAAAACCGACCTGGCGCAGGCCTGGCCCGCTTACCTGGCCGAGGTAGCCACCGACGTCCCCAGCGCAAATGGGCAGCTGGCCGTGCAGGCCCGCGATGGGCAGGTGCGGCACTTGCTGTGCCAGGCGCACCGCCTAGAGCAGCCGGGCCGGGCCACGCAGGTCCTGCTGTGCGCCTTCGATATTTCGGCGCGGGTAGAGGCCAAGGCCGCCCTGCGCCAAAGCAAGGAAAAAGCCGAAGCGTCGGCAAGGGCCAAAGAGGCGTTTTTGGCCAACCTAAGCCACGAAATCCGCACCCCCATGAATGGCGTGCTGGGCATGGCCCGCCAACTGGGCAAAACCCGCCTCGACCAAGACCAGCGCAAGTGGCTGCGCATCCTCGAAAGCTCGGGCGAGCACCTGCTCTCGGTACTCAATGAGGTGCTGGACATGACCAAAATCAGCGCCGCCCGGCTCGAGCTTGAGCAGCAGCCCTTCGACCTGCGCGAGGTGCTGGAAGAAGTGCTTTCGCCCCTGGCCGTGCAAGCGGCCGAAAAGGGCCTTACCCTGCACCCGGCGCTGCTGCTGCAAGCCGGCCCCCTGCCGCAGGTACTCGGCGACGCGCACCGCCTCAAGCAGGTTATTATCAACCTGGTATCCAACGCCATTAAGTTTACGCTGCCCCAGGGCAGCATTACGGTCGGCGGCTATGTGCTAAGCCAAACGGGCACGCACCTCACGGCCAGCATTCGGATTACGGACACGGGAATCGGCATCGCCCCCGATAAGCTCGATTTTATCTTCGAAGACTTTGTGCAGGCCAATACCGACACGGCCCGGCGCTTTGGCGGCACTGGCCTGGGGCTGGGCATTGCCCGGGCCCTGGTAGAGCAAATGGGCGGTACCCTGACCGTGAACAGTCAGCTGGGCCACGGCAGCACGTTTCAGTTTAGCGTGACGCTGCCCTGGGCGGTGGACGTGGCCCCCACCCCGCGCCCGGTGCTCACCGATACGGGCGCGCTGCGGCAGCGCCGGGTGCTGGTGGCCGAAGACAACGGCATCAACCGCGAGGTGGTGCGCCTGCTGCTCCACAGCTGGGGCGTGGTAGTGGATGAGGCCGAAGATGGCCCCGGCGCCCTGGCGCTGCACGCCGAACGCACCTACGATGCGGTGCTCATGGACATCCAGATGCCTGGCATGAGCGGCGTGGAGGCCACCGCGCAACTCCGCCTGCACCCCGACCCCGAGCGGGCGCAAGTGCCCGTGCTGGCCCTCACAGCCAACGCCTTTCGCAGCGACGTAGAGCGCTACCTCGCCGCCGGCATCAACGATTGCCTGACCAAGCCTTTTCGGGAGGATGCGCTCTACCACAAGCTCGTGGCCCTGATTCAGGCCCCGCCGCCCCCGCTCTACAACCTGCGGCAGGTGCACGAGCTGGCCGACAACGAGCCCATTTTTGTGGAGCGCGTTGTGCGCTCGTTTTTGACCCACATGCCGGGCGCGCTGGCGCAGCTGGAGGCGGCGGCTACCGCCGGGCAGTGGCCGCAGGTAGCCCAGCTGGTGCACCACATCAAGCCCAATCTGGAGCAATTTGGAGTGGCCGGCATCACCCAGCCTTTGCGGCTGCTCAAAAAGCCGCCCGCGTCGGAGGCCAGCGCTACCACCCACGGCCGGGCCGTGCACTTGCTGGTGCAGCAGATTAGGCGGGTGCTGGAGGTGCTGCCCCAGGCCCTGCACACTGCTTAGCAAAGCGAGCTACAGCGCTTGCAGGCGGCCCATGAAGTCGTCGTAATACGACCGGCTGATGGGCACCTCGTACGCGCCGAGCTGCAACGTGCTGTCGGCCATGGAGTCGATGCGGTGCAGGTTCACGATGTAGGAGCGGTGCAC
>Ga0265780_10001835_pt1 | contig 29407 bp, 22 predicted proteins | sample P1T30metagenome_FD_192432 | JGI IMG/M metagenome (GOLD analysis project Ga0265780, IMG submission 192432) | Plant litter microbial communities from East Loma Ridge, Irvine, California - P1 T30 | ecosystem: Environmental > Terrestrial > Plant litter > Unclassified | place: USA: California... | reverse complement strand
GATCTCCGGCTCGGCGCGCCAGGAGGCGATCGAGCTGCTGCAACTGCCGGCCGACAGCGTGGTGAACATCTCCTCGGCGGTCGACGCCATGTTCCGTCCGCTCGACCTCGCACCGGACGCGCGCGCGCAACTCCTGCAGCGCTACAAGCTGACGCGCCGCTTCATCATGTACACCGGCGGCATCGACTACCGCAAGAACATCGAGGGCCTGCTCGAGGCCTACGCCATGCTGCCGCCCGCGCTGCGCCGCGCGCACCAGCTCGCCGTCGTCTGCAGCGTCCAGGAAGCCGATCGCCAGCGCCTGCAGCGCCTGGCTACGAAGCTGGGCCTGGCCGGCGACGACCTGGTGCTGACCGGCTTCGTGCCCGACGACGACCTGGTGGCCTTGTATAACTGCACGGCGCTGTTCGTCTTCCCTTCGCTGCACGAAGGCTTCGGCCTGCCGGCGCTCGAGGCGATGGCCTGCGGCGCGCCGGTGATCGGCTCGGACACGAGCAGCATCCCCGAAGTGATCGGGCGCGCCGATGCGCTGTTCGACCCGGCAAGCAGCGCGGCGATCTGCGCCGCCATGGCGGCGGTGCTGGACGACCCCGGACGCGCAGCCGCACTGCGCGCGCATGGCCTGGTCCAGGCCACCCGTTTTTCGTGGGATGCCAGCGCACGGCGTGCGTTCCAGGCGTTCGAGGCCTTGCAGGAGCGGCAGGCAGGCATGGCCCGGCCTTCTCGCAACGCCGGCACAGCGGGCAAGCCGCGCCTGGCCTTCGTCTCGCCCCTGCCGCCGGCGCGTTCCGGGATTGCCGACTACAGCGCCGACCTGCTGCCGGAACTGGCGCGCCATTACGACATCGAGCTGGTGCTGGCCCAGGACAGCGCCGGCGCCCTGCCCTACCCGCAACGCTCGGTCGCCTGGTTCGATGAACACGCGCATGCCTTCGAGCGCATCGTCTACCAGTTCGGCAATTCGGCTTTCCACGCCCATATGTTCGACCTGCTGGAGCGCCATCCGGGCGTGGTTGTCCTGCACGACTTTTTCCTGAGCGGCGTCGTCAGCCTTGCCGAATCCGAGCACCCGCTGCCGAATCATTATTGCCGCACGCTCTACCTGGCGCATGGCTGGCAGGCGCTGGTCGAAGAACAGGAACAGGGGCGCAGCGCTTCCTGCCTTGCCTATCCCTGCAACAAACCGGTGCTCGACCGCGCCACCGGCGTCATCGTCCATTCGCGCCACGCCGCCGACCTGGTGCGCCGCTGGTACGGCGCGGACTACGCCGCGCGCCTGCAGGTGCTGCCGCTGTTGCGCCGCGCGCCGGCCGAGCCCGGCCGCAGTGCTGCGCGGCAGGCGCTCGGGTACGCCGAGGATGATTTCGTCCTGTGCTCGTTCGGCATCCTGTCCGCGCCCAAGTGCAACGAGCGCATCGTCGAGGCCTGGCTTGCCAGCGATCTGGCGCAGGATCCGCGCTGCCGCCTGGTGTTCGTCGGCGAAACCGCGCCGGGCCGTTTCGGCATCGCGCTGCGCGACCGTATCGCGGCCCACCCGCGCATCGGCATCACCGGCCATGTCGACGAGGCCCGCTACCGCGCGCACCTCGCCGCGGCCGACGCCGCGGTCCAGCTGCGCGCCAGCTCGCGTGGCGAAACCTCGGCCGGCGTGCTCGATTGCCTCGCCTTTGGCCTGGCGACGATCGTCAACGCCCATGGCTCGGCCGCCGAGGTGCCCGACGCCACCTGCCTGCGCCTGGCCGACGCATTCGGCGACGCCGAGCTGCGCGCCGCCATCGAGACACTGCACGCCGACCCGGTCCTGCGCGCGCGCCTCGGCGGCGCCGCCGCCGCCTTCATGGGGGTGGTCCATGCGCCGGCGCAGGTCGGCATGCTGTACCGCGACGCGATCGAGGCCTTTGCGCGCGACAGCGGCGCCGGCGCCGAACAGGGCCTGATCGGCGCCCTCGCCAGCGGCCTGCCCGAGGCCGACCTGCTGCAGACGGCGGCGGCCATCGCGGCCAACCGGCCGCGGCGCGGTGCGCGCCAGCTGCTGGTCGACATTGCCGGCCTCGGCGAGGAGGAAGACGCACCTGGCCGCGCCTTCCTGCGCGCGCTGATCGCGCAGCCGCCGGCCGGCTGGCGCATCGAACCGGTGCGGCGCGATGGCGCCCTCTACCGCTATGCACGCGGCTTTACGCTCGCTCTGATCGGCCGCGCCGACCTGCGGCTCGAGGATGCCGTAGTCGAGGCCGGCAATGGGGACGTGCTGCTGGCCAGTACCGACACGGACAGCCGGCCCGGGGCCTGGCGCGCGTGCGGCGTGGCAGCGCTGCGCTTCGACCCGCAAGAGGGCGCCGCACAAGTGGAGACGCACTTGCGCCAGGCTGCCGCCGCAGGCCGCCTGGTCTTGCCTGTTCTACTATAATGCGGGCCTGACCGACGCACAGAACCGTTCATGCCCCTTGCCGCAAGCCACCACCCCACTGTCCCGCGTGCCGGCGCCGGCCTGCCGCCGGCGCCCGAGCACAGCGTCCTGTTCGCCGTGTTCGGCTTCGAACCCGGGTTTTATCTCGACGCAGCGGCGCCCGGCGCCCAGCCTTCGCGCCTGGCGCGCGAGTTCGCCGATGCCGGATGGCGCGGCATGCAGCTGGCGGTAGCGGGCGACGGCACGCAGGAATGCCTTGGCCGCCTGCTGGCGACAGCAGGCATGCCCGGGGCGCAGTGGCTGGCGCTGCGCGGCAGCGCCGCCCTGCGCGCGCTCGCACACTGGCAGGGCGACGGTTGCCGTCCGCCGGTACTGCTGGTCGAGTCGGGCCAGGCTGCCCTGCCCGCGCCGGATGCGGACTGGCGCGCGGCGCTGTCCGCGGCCGGTTACCGCTTCGTGCTCAGCGCCGACGGGCTGCATTACTTCGTCGGCGGCGACCAGCCGGCGCTCATGCAGCGGGTGGCCGAAGCGGCCAGCCTTGCCTGGCAAGCGCGCCTGCAGGAAGGACGCAAGCTGCTTGCGCACTCCCTGCGCGAGGCCGAACAGGCGCGCGGCGCCCTGCGCGTGGCGCAGTCGGACGGCATGGCCGCCAGCGCCCGCGCCAGCATGCTGCAGCAGCATATCGACGCCATCCTGGCCAGCAGCTCCTGGAAAATCACGAAACCGCTGCGCTGGGCCATGCGGCTGCGGCGCGAACCCGGCCCTGCCTTGCAGCAGCTGCGCAGTGTCGCGCGGCGGCTGGCGCAAGCCTTGCTGGGGCGCCTGGCCGCCCGGCTCCAGGCCAGTCCGGCCCCGGGCCGTCGCGCCGCTGCGCTCGGGCGGCGTTTTCCGGTGCTGGCGCGTCGCCTCGCGGCGCTGGCCGGCCCGGGCGCGGCGCCAGGCGCGGCTCACCTGCTGCCGTTGACCGTCGATCCCGACAACATCGTCGGACCGCAGTTCAAGAGCCTGCTGCTCGAGGAACTGGACGCCACTTCGCCGAGGACTTCCGATTGCGCCTGATTTTCGACCTGTTTCCCTGCCAGACCGATTCGCGCCTGCGCGGCATCGGCCGCTACACCCTGTCGCTGGCCCAGGCCATGGCAGCCGAACGCGGCGCGCATGAACTGCGCCTGCTGGCCAACGGCCTGTATCCGGACAGCGCGGCCAGCCTGCGCCATGCTTTCGGCGGACTGGTGCCGCCCGGCGCCTGCTCGTCGTATACCCACCCGCCGCTGAGCGCTGCGGGCGTGGACGAACCGCGCGACGAACACATCGCGTCCGCGCTGATCCATGCCGCCTACCAGGCCATCCGTGCCGATGCGGTATTGTGCGCCAGTCCCTTCGAGGGCTGGTGCGAGCGCGGCATGGCGGCCCAGCCCGACGGGCTCCTGCCGCAGCGCCTGCGCGTCGCCGTGCTGTACGACCTGATCCCCCTGCTGTTTTCCGAACAGCACCTCGATCCATCGCCGGCCTACACGGCCTGGTACCGGCGGCGCCTGGCCAATCTCGGGCAGGCCGACCTGCTGCTGGCGATCTCGGAGGCCACCCGCGACGATGCCATCCGGCTGCTCGGCATTGCGCCGGAGCGCGTGGTAAACATTGGCGGCGCCGCCGACGCCCATTTCCGCCGCCTGGAAGACCGCGAGGCGGTCGACGCCGCCGTGCGCCAGCTTGGTATTGCCAGGCCGTTCGTGCTGTACACCGGGAACGGCGACTACCGCAAGAACCTGGGCGGCATGCTGCGTGCCTATGCGCTGCTGGCGCCGGCGACGCGCCGCAGCCACCAACTGGTGCTCAACCAGGTCGGCGATCTCGAACGGTTCCGCACGCTCATGCGTGAAGCCGGACTGGAGGAGGACGAGGTGGTCATCACCGGGCGTGTCGACGAGGACACCCTGGTCGCGCTCTACAACGCCTGCACCGTCTTCGTGTTCCCTTCGCTGTATGAAGGCTTCGGCCTGCCGGTGCTGGAAGCGATGCATTGCGGCGCGCCGGTCATCGCGGCCAACAATTCCTCGATTCCGGAAGTGGTCGGCCGCGCCGATGCCCTGTTCGACGCGGCCGAGCCGGCCGCCATCGCGGCAAGCCTGGAGCGCGTGCTGGGCGACCACGCGTGGCGTGCCGAACTGGCCAGCCATGGCCTGGCGCGCGCGCGTGGTTTCAGCTGGAGCGACACGGCCAAGCGCGCCTGGAGCGCGATCGCGCAGGCGCACGCGCATGCATGCGCGCATCCACACGGGCAGGCCGGAAGCGCCGGCCTGAAGGTAGCCGTCGTCCACGCCGCAGCGCCAACCGGCCTTGCCGCCGCCGCCCTCGACGCGCTGGCCCGCCAGTGCGACCTGTCCGTCGTCGATGCCGCCGAACTGGCCGAGGCGCGCCCTGCCGAGCGCACGCGCGCCGCCGTGGCAGCGCGGCTGGACGGTGCCGACGCCATTCTCTACCTGCTGGCGGCCGAGACCCTGAGTCCGGCGCTGGTGCAACTGATGCGCGCCGCCCCCGGAGTGCTGTGGCTTGCCGGCGCCCCCGATGCGGCCCCGGCGCACGCACCCGACCCCGGGCTGCTGCTGCGCGACGCCGGCTTGCAGGGCCTGCATCGCTGGCTGGCGGTAGGCAAGGCGCCGGCGCCCGGCCGCAGCCTGCACGAAGCCCTGTACGGCCTGGTGCTCGACGATGCCGCCACCGTTGCGGCGCTGCGCCAGCGCCATGGCATGGCCCTGCCGCCGCTGGCGCCGGCCGAAGCCGGCCCCGTGCAGCAGGCAGCGCTGCTGGCCGCGATGCTGGGCGCCGCCCATGCGTTCAACCCACGCCGCGCGGCGGCATGCATCGCCGCCAACCTGCAGGGTGGCCGGCACGCCCCCGCTGCCCTCGATGACCTGGCCGCCCATGCCCAGGCCAACCTCATGAGCGGGCGTGCGCCGCGGCTGCTGATCGACGTGACCCAGCTGGCGCGCACGGATGCGCTGAGCGGTATCCAGCGCGTGGTACGCAACGTGGCGCGCGAACTGTGCCTGCTGGAAGAAGACTTGCCGCCGATCGAACTGGTGCAGCTGAAAGATGGCGTATTGCACCGCGCCAGCGCGGTCGCGGCACGCCTGCTGGGCCACCCGGCCGGCGCGGTGCCGGGCGGCGCCATCGATATCCATCCCGGCGACCTGCTGTTCATGATCGACTCGTCATGGGAGCGCTACCCGGATTTCGCCCCGGTATTCGAGTCGGTGCGCCGCCTGGGCGGACGCATCGTCACCGTGGTATACGACCTCATTCCGCTGCGCATGCCGCAGTTCTGTAGCGCCGGCCTGGTGGCCGTGTTCCAGCGCTGGTTCGGGCTGGCGGTACGGCACAGCGACATGCTGCTCTGCATTTCCGGCGCGGTGCGCGACGACGTCGCCGCCTACCTCGACGAATACGGCATGCAGCCGCCGCACCCGCTGCGCCTGGACTACTGGCGCCTTGGCGCCGACATCGTGCCCGACAGCGCCGACCAGGCGATCCGGCCGGAAGTGGCCGCCATGGCCGCCGACAGCACCAGCCCGCTGTTCCTGATGGTCGGTACCATCGAGCCGCGCAAGGGCCATGACGCGGTACTCGACGCTTTCGATGCGCTGTGGGACGCAGGCAGCCAGGCGCGCCTCTGCCTGGCCGGCAAGGAAGGCTGGGAAGTCGATACCCTGATGCAGCGCATCCGCCAGCATCCCGAACTCGGGCGGCGCCTGTTCTTCGTCGAACGCTTCAGCGATGCCGAGATCAACCTGTGCTACAGCCGCGCCCAGGCCCTGCTGGCCGCCTCGGTTGCCGAAGGCTATGGGTTGCCGATCGTCGAGGCGGCCCAGCACCAGGTTCCGGTCATCGCTTCCGACATCGCGGTGTTCCGCGAAGTGGCAGGCGCGGGCGCAGCGTATTTCCCGCTTGGCGACCAGCGCGCGCTGATGGACCTGGTATTACGCTTCAGCCTGCTCTCGCTGCCCGAGCGCCAGGCGATGGCGGCCCTGGTCGAGGTACTGACCTGGCGCGACAGCGCACGCCAGGCCTGGCATAAATTGCAACTGGCTTTTTCTTCCTGAAAAACCATAAAGCCTTGCTTCTAGAGCAATTGCTTACAGAAAAATTATCCTTATCCGAGGTCAGCAGGTTACAATGCCTGCCTTTGATTTGTTGCATTAATTCTTACAATGAGTAACCGCCCTACTGCGAACGCTGTGCTCGACATTGTCGCGGCCATCCGGCGTCTTCCGCTCGTCGGCATGCTCGGGTGGCAGGACGTGCGCGCGCGTTATCGCCGTTCCGCGCTCGGCCCATTCTGGATCACGCTCAGCATGGGCGTCATGATCGGCACCATCGGCATTGTGTTCGGCCAGATCTTCCAGTCCCCGATGCAGGAATTCCTGCCCTTCCTGACCATCGGCATGATCCTCTGGACGTTCATCGCCTCCGTCATCACGGAAGGTGCGACCGGCTTCATCAGCGCCGAAGGCATCATCAAGCAACTCCCGCTGCCGCTGTTCGTGCACATCATGCGCATGATCTGGCGGAATTTCCTGATCCTGCTGCACAACCTCGTGATCTTCCCGGTCGTGCTGCTGATTGTTGGCAAGCCTCTCGACTGGACCGCCCTGCTGAGCGTCCTGGGCCTGCTGGTCGGCATTCTCAACCTTGGCTGGATGGTCTTGATCCTGGCAATCGTCTGCGCGCGCTACCGCGACCTGCCGCAGATGGTGACCAGCGTCCTGCAGGTGATCTTCTACCTGACCCCCGTCATGTGGATGCCGTCGCTGCTGCCTGCACGCGCGGGAACCTTCCTGCTCGACCTGAATCCGTTCTATCACATGCTCGAGATTGCCCGCGCCCCACTGCTGGGCCACGCGCCCAGCATGGCAAACTGGGCAGTTGCCGCCTCGCTGGCCGTGCTCGGCTGGGGTCTGGCTCTTCTGATTTTCGGCCGCTACAAGCGCCGCATTGCTTACTGGCTGTAAACGAATTATGGCGTCTATTCACTTCGACAATGTCGCGGTCGACTTCCCGATCTATAACGCAAGCGGGCGCTCCCTCAAGAAGCGCCTGATCTCGGTCGCCACCGGCGGCCAACTCGGCTCCGACCCGATGGGGCGCGTCGTCGTGCGCGCACTCGAAGGTCTCAGCTTCACCTTGCGCGACGGCGACCGCGTGGGCCTGCTCGGCCACAATGGCGCCGGCAAGAGCACGCTGCTGCGCCTGCTCAGCGGCGTCTACGTGCCTTCGCAGGGAAATGCCCGTATCGACGGCGAGATCGGTTCGCTGATCGATATTTCGCTGGGGATCGACCCGGAAGCGACGGGCCGCGAGAACATCTACCTGCGCGGCGCCCTGCTCGGCATGAACAAGACCGAACTGGCCGAGCGCATGGAAGAAATCATCGCGTTTTCCGAGCTTGGCGATTTCATCGACATGCCCCTGCGCACCTACTCGACCGGCATGCACCTGCGCCTGGCCTTCGCGGTCTCGACCACGGTGCGCCCGCAGATCCTGCTGATGGACGAATGGCTTGCCGTCGGCGACGAGAATTTCAAGCACAAGGCCGAGGAACGCATGCGTACCCTGGTCCAGTCGACCAACATCCTGGTCATCGCCAGCCATTCGCGCGAGCTGATCCTGGAAACCTGCAACCGCGTGCTCTGGCTCGAGCATGGCAAGATCCGCATGGACGGACCTGCCGCCGAGGTCGTTGCTGCCTATTTCGGACACTGACATGGAACGCGTTTACCGCACCGGCCTGGATCTCGACGTGGCGCTGACGGCGGCGTCGCGACGCACCCTGACGGCTGCCGTCATGCCGGCCCAGCCGGCTGCCGCTGCGGCCAGCGACGCGGGTCCGGCAACCGAGGCTGCGCTCGCGGACACCGGCAGCATGGTTCGCCAGGACCTGCGCGTGCGCATCAAGCGCTGGCTGCGCCGCCCTGCCGCGTTCACGTTCCGCCTGTTGAAACCCTTCCTGCGCCCGGTGGCGTTCCGCACGCGTCGCTATCTGACCGAAACGATGCACCATGACACACTGCGTACCGTGGACGCGGCCAGGCACGAGGTGCAGCGCGCATCGTCCGAAGTGCTGCGCGAGGTGCAGTCGGCCCGTGAAATGCTGCGCCAGGAGATCCTTGCCGCGCAAGCGCAGTCGAGCCTGGAACAGAGACGCCTGTTCACCGGCCTGCTGCAGGAGCAGCAAGCTACGCGCGACCTGGTGCGCCGCCTGCTGACCGGTGCACAGCAGCGTGCCATGGCCGATGCGGCAAACGCTGTCGAAGCCGTGCGCGTGCAGCTGCTCGAGACCCAGCAGCGCGGCGCGGCCGGGATCGCGGATGCGATCGATGCGGTGCGCCTCCAGCTGATCGAGACACAACAGCATGGCGCAGGTGCACTCTCGCATGCCATCGACGCCGCGCGCACGCAGTTGCTCGATGCGCAGCAACAGAGTGCCAGCGGGCTCTCGGGCGCCATCGATGCCGCGCGCACGCAGCTCCTCGATGCGCAGGGACGCGGCGCGGCCGATGTTGTCAACGCAGCCAACTCGGTGCGCGAGCAACTGCTCGACGCGCAGCAGCGCCATGCCGCCGACCTGGGCGCCGCAATCGGCGCCGGCAACGCGAACATGGCACAGACGGTGGCGGCGAGCAATGCCGATACCGCGGCGATGCTGCTGTCGAACCTGACTCCGCGCCTCGACCGTCTCGAGCAGTACGGCTATACCAGCGCGCGGCGCTCGATCATGCACTGCGCCGCCGGCGAAGTGATGATCAAGACCGAAGTCGGCTATGTCATGTGCGAGGACAGCGACCTTGCGGTCCTCGCCTGCCTGGCCGACACGGGCGACCTCGAACGCGGCACCCGCCTGCTGATCGAACGGCTGCTGCAGCCCGGCGACACCTTCGTCGACGTCGGCGCAAACGTGGGCATGCACACGCTCGCCGCCGGCCGCGCCTTGCGCGGAAGCGGCAGCATCATCGCCTTCGAGCCCTTCGAAACGACCCGCAAGCTGCTCGAGAAAAGCCTCTGGATCAATGGACTCGATGCGCTCGCGACTGTCCATGGCAGCGCCGTATCCGATCGCGAAGGCGTGCAATCGCTCTTCCTTGGCGCCAGCAGCGGCCACCATTCGCTCTATGCGCTGGGCAGCGACGCACCGGACGCCGCCCATGTCCAGGTCCCCACCGTGCGGCTGGAATCGGTCATCGCGTCCGGACAGCGGGTGGACCTGCTCAAGATCGATGCCGAAGGCGCCGAGCTCGAAGTGTTGCGCGGCGCCCTTGCGGTGGTCGAGGCCAATCCGGACATCGCACTCATCGTGGAATTCGGCCCCGCGCACCTGATGCGTACGGCACATGGCGCGGCCGACTGGCTGGCCGCCTTTACCAGTCTCGGTCTCGACTACCGTGCGATCGATGCCGTCGATGGCGCGCTGTCCGGGACCAGCGTGGCGCAGCTCGAGTCGGAAGTCTCGACCAACCTGTTCTTCGCCCGTCCCGGCACGGCCTCGTGGAAACGGCTCGGGGTGGCGGCATGAAGCCGGCCATCGTCGTGGTCGGCGCCGGCGGCCACGCCAAGGTCTGCATCGAACTGCTGCAGGCCATGGGCGAGACCGTGCTGTGCTGCGTTGGCGCCAGCGACAGCGGCGCGACCTGCCTGGGCGTCCCCGTCCTCGACGGCGACCATCACCTTGCCCGCCTGCGCGCCGAAGGGCACGCGCGCGCCTTTGTCGCCCTCGGCTCGAATCGCTTGCGTGCCAGGCTTGGCCAGCAATTGCGCGAACTCGGCTTCGAGTTGGTCAATGCCATCAGCCCGCGTGCCGTCGTGTCGCCTTCCGCGACACTTGGCGACGGGATCGCCATCATGGCCGGCGCAGTCATCAATGCCGATGCCAGGATTGGCGCCCTGGCCATCATCAATACCGGCGCCACGGTCGATCACGATTGCAGCATCGGCGAGGCCGTTCACCTGGCGCCGCAGTGCGCACTGGCCGGCAATGTCAGCATCGGAGCCGGTTCGTTCCTCGGAGTGGGCTGCAAGGTCGTTCCAGGTATCGAGGTAGGCGAACAGTCGACAATCGGCGCCGGCGCCGTCATCATTTCCGGTATCCCGCCGGGTGTAACCGCCGTAGGCGTCCCGGCCCGGGTCTTGAATAAATAATCGAACGAACAATCAACGAATAATCAGTCATGGAGCCATCAATGAGCCGCATCTCAGTAGCCCAGCCTACCCTTAACGGCAAGGAACGCGAATATGTATTGGATTGCATCGATACGAACTGGATTTCGTCGAACGGCAAATACATCGGGTTATTCGAACGCGCGTTTGCCGATTTCTGCGGCGTGAAACATGCCGTCGCGACCAACAACGGCACCACCGCCCTGCACCTGGCGCTGATCGGCATGGACCTGCAGCCGGGCGACGAAGTCATCATCCCGACCGTGACGTATATCGCCACCGCCAACGCGGTACGCTATTGCGGCGCGACGCCAGTGCTGGTCGACGTCTGCCGCGAAACGATGAACATCGACCCTGCAGCGATCGAGGCGAAAATCACGCCACGCACGCGCGGCATCATCCCGGTCCACCTGTATGGCCATCCCGCCGACATGGATGCGGTCAACGCCGTGGCCGAGAAACATGGCCTGTGGGTGGTCGAGGACGCGGCCGAGGCGCACGGCGCCGAAGTACGCGGCCGCCGTGTCGGTGGCCTCGGCACCTGCGCGATCTTCTCGTTCTTTGGCAACAAGATCATCACCACCGGCGAAGGCGGCATGATCACGACCAACGACGATGCGCTGGCCGACAAACTGCGCCTGTTCCGCGGCCAGGGCATGGATCCGCAACGCCGCTACTGGTTCCAGGTCATCGGCTACAACTACCGCATGACCAACATCCAGGCCGCCATCGGTACGGCCCAGATGGAAACCATCGACCGCTCCATCGCCGACCGCCATACGCTGGCCGGCTGGTACAACGAAGCGCTGGCCGACCTCGGTGGCGAACTGGTACTGCCGACCGAACAGTCCTGGGCCAAGCAGGTGGTCTGGATGTACACCGTGTTCCTGAACGATGGCGACGAAGCGCGGCGCGATGCCATCATGCGCGCGCTCGACGAGGCCGGCATCGAAACGCGGCCGGTCTTCTATCCGATGCACGTGCTGCCTCCGTACCTGGAACACACCGCCTACCCGGTCGCGGATACCTGGGCCGGACGCGGCATCAATTTGCCGACGCACCAGGGCATGACACGTGACGACGTACAGCGTATCGCAGGACAACTGCGCACGCTGCTCGCGCGCCCATGAAGATTGCCCTCTGCTCCTCGTTCGTGCCCTTTCTGTATGGCGGGGCGCGCAACATCGTCGAGTGGCTGCAGACCATGCTCGAGAAAGAGGGCCACCAGGTCGAACGCATCTATCTCCCCGAGATCGATGGACCCGACCTGCTGTTTCAGCAGATGGCCGCCTTCCGCTGGATCGACCTGTCGGCGGCTGACCGGGTCATCTGTTTCCGGCCCCAATCGCACCTGATCCGGCATCCGCACAAGATCCTGTGGTTCATTCACCATGTACGGGTGTTCTACGACCTGTGGGACAGCCCCTACCGCGGTTTCGAGGACGACGTGCGCCATCGCGGACTACGCGATGCGCTGCACCAGGCCGACACGGTCGCCCTGCGCGAAGCGCGCCACATTTTTACCAATTCGCAGGTTGTGTCGGACAGGCTGCAGCAATTCAACGGTATCGGCAGCGAAGTTCTTTATCCGCCCGTATTTGACGCGGAGCGCTTCCACTCGCGCGGATTGAGCGACGAAATCGTCTATGTCTGCCGCCTCGAGCATCACAAGCGCCAGCACCTGCTGGTCGAAGCCATGGCCCACACCCGCACCCCGGTTCGCCTGCGCTTGTGCGGTTCGAGTTCGGGAGCAGGCTATCCCGACGAGCTCAGCCAGCAGATTACCCGTCTCGGCCTGCAGGATCGCGTGATCCTGGAGAATCGCTGGATCACCGAGGAAGAAAAGGTCGCGTATCTGGCCGACTGCCTGGCTGCCGCCTACCTGCCGCTCGACGAAGACTCCTACGGGTACCCGAGCGTCGAAGCCAGCCATGCGCGCAAGGCATTGCTGACGACAAGCGATTCGGGCGGGGTCCTCGAGCTGGTGCGCGACGGCGACAACGGCTTCGTTGCCGAACCCACCCCGGTGGCGCTGGCGCAGGCCATGGACAAGCTCTATGCCGACCGCGGGCGCACGGCCGCGATGGGCGAACGGGCCCTGGCCCGCCTCGACGAACTGAACATTTCCTGGTCTCACGTGTTGAAAAGGCTCCTCGCATGAAGGTGCTTATCGTAAATAACATGGCGCCCTTCGTCTGGGGCGGCGCCGAGGAACTTGCCGTTCACCTGCAAAAGAACGTGATTGCAGCCGGCCATGAAGCCGAAGTGCTGCGCATTCCTTTCCAATGGGAGCCGGCGTCACGTATCCCGTCGCAGATGCTGATGGTGCGCGCATTCGAATTGTGGAATGTCGACCATGTCATCGCGCTGAAATTCCCGGCTTACCTGATCCGCCATCCGAAAAAGACCCTGTGGCTGCTGCATCAATACCGCCAGGCCTATGACCTGTTCGACGTCGGCCAGACCAATCTCCCAGCAGGACCGGCGGGCGAGGAACTGCGTACGCTCATCCGCAATGCCGACAACGAAAGTTTTGCGGAAAGCCGCCGGATCTTCACGAATTCGGAAGTGACGCGCCAGCGCCTCCAGCGCTATAACGGCTTCGACGCCGAAGTATTGCTGCCACCGATTAACGATGCCGAATTGTTCGGCGGTGGTCCGGTCGGCGATTATATTTTTGCAGGCGGACGCATCAACGACATGAAGCGCCAGTACCTGCTGCTCGACGCCTTGAGCCTGGCACCGCCCCATGTCAAGCTGCTCATCGCCGGTCCGCCGGACAGCCCTGCCGACGGCGAGCGCCTGCGTGCGGCCGTCGAGCGGCTCGGCCTATCCGACCGTGTACGTCTCGACACGCGCTTCCTTCCGCGCGCGACGTATGCCGAGTACCTGAACGGCGCGGCCGCCGTCGCCTATCTTCCATTCGATGAAGATTCGCTCGGCTACGTAACGATGGAAGCGGCACTCGCCGGCAAGGCGCTGATCACGACCACCGACAGCGGCGGCATCCTGAGCCTGGTCAAGCATGGGGAAACCGGCTGGGTCGCTGCGCCGGACGCCGAAGCGCTGGCGCCGGTGCTCGCTGAAGCCTGTAGCAATGCGCAGCGCGCGGCGTCGCGCGGCGCTGCCGCACGGGCGCTCTGGCTGAGCTTGAATATCGACTGGCCACATACAGTGGAGAAATTGTTGCGATGAAGGTAGTCATGTTTACGCCGGGCTTGCGAGCCTCGGCAATTGGACGCATGACCACGCTGGTGGTCCATGCCCTGCGTGCGGCCGGCAACGAAGTGACGGTTGTGCGCTCCGAGCAGGAAGCACTCATGGCGCAGGTTGCCCACGACTTCGGCGGCGAGCTGCTGTCATGGGCCGACCAGGCCAGAGTCGGCGCGGCGATTGCCGGCGCCGACAGTGTCGTCTACCAGGTCGGAGACAATTACGAGTTCCACATCGGCTGCCTCGAATGGCTGGAGCGCGCGCCGGGCATCGTGTGCCTGCACGACTTCTTCCTCGGCCACTTGTTCTGGGCCTGGGCGCACCGCCATCCGGGACGCGCCGATGCGGTGCTGAAGGCGTGGTATGGCGATACCGTGGCGGCCAGTTATTTCCGCCACCCCGACTCCGCATCCTTCATCGCCGCCACCGCCACCGAAGCGCCGATGACCGAGTGGATCGGCGCAATGGCAAGCGGTGTCATTACGCACAGCAACTGGGGAGCCAAGCGTTTGTGCCGGGCCTGCCCCGGTCCGGTCCATGTCGTGCCCCTGCCCTACAACGCACCGGCCGGCGCCATGGAGCCGCCCAATGGCGACCAGCGCAGTTTCCGCGTGCTGACCATTGGCCACGTGAACCCGAACAAACGCGTCAGCAGTGTGATTCGCGCAATCGGCAATAGTCCGGAACTGCGCGACCATACCGTCTACCGGCTGGTGGGCCACGTCCAGACCGATACCGTCGTATCGCTGTCCGGCCTGGCGCGCAACTACCAGGTCAATCTCGTCATTTCCGATGAGCTCGACAATGCAGCCCTGGTCAACGCGATCGACCAGGCCGACGTCGTCACCTGCCTGCGCTGGCCGAGCCTGGAAGCAGCATCGGCGTCGGCGATTGAAGCGATGCTGTACGGCAAGCCAGTGATCGTGACCGACGTGCATTTTTATAGCGAATTGCCGGATGACTGCGTTCTCAAGATCGATCCGGAAGACGAGATCGTGTCCTTGCAGCGCGCACTCGAACAGCTCTACCATTCCCCCGAACTGCGGCGCACGCTCGGTGCGCGCGCGCGGGAATGGGCCGAGGCAACCTTCCGCGCCGACCATTACGCAGACTGCCTGGTGAACATGGCAGTCGACGTCAGCCGTGCCCGGCCGGCCCTGGCAGCCATCGATCACCTGTCGCGCATCCTCAGCCGCTGGGGCGCCAGTACCGACCTGCTCAGCGCCAGCCATACTGCGGAGCCGCTGCGTCTGTTTACCGCTGAAGACGACTCGTCACCCTAATCCACCCGCTTACGCTCATGGTTGGAATGAAGCAGTTCGCGCATGCAGGCGGGCGCTCCCTGAACTAACACACTCAACTTTAACCGAATGCATAAGAGCCATTATGAAGCTTGCCCCTGGCTTTAAGAACGAACAAAATAAACTACTGTTGCTTGAACTAGGCACCCTCCTGGTACTTGCCGCCCTCACCTTGTGGTCCGTTCGCGCCCTACTGGAAGAATGGGGCCTGTTCGCGGCATTTAACGTTCACGGTCTTAGCTATCTGCAGCAATTTGCGAACATGATTCCGCTGCGTCCACTGCATCTCATCCCAACTGCCATGTACTGGGAACTCATGCAGGGCCGCACTTCAGGTGTCGCCGTCGGGACGCTCCTTTTCACGGTGCTGCGTTATCTCACGGTGCGCTGGGCAGTCTCGCCGCTTTTCAAGGGACATGACCGCTGGATCGTCGCAACGATGGCGGCGGTGTTGCTGGCATGGCCGGGCGCCTGGTTGGGCCGCTTCGCACCCGCGCAGTTCAGCGCCCTGCTGTTCTTCGTCGCACTTGGCTGTGCCATTCGGCTGCACCGACGCTGGTCGGTCGCGGCTGCTGCGGGGGCCATCGTAAGCATCATGATGCTGCTAGGTTCTTACCAAGCACTCGCATTGTGCCTGGTGGCCTTGCCGCTGTTCGCCCTGCTGTGGTCAGCCCGCAATCCGTCCACCCCGGGCCTTGGCCTGCTGGCCGCGCACAAGGCGGAACTTCGCGTTGCGCTGACTATCGTGCTGGCATTCGTGCTTTACGGAATATATGCCGTACTGGTTTCGCGCAACAGCGGCGGGGGTTATGAAGCTGACCTGGCACAGAGCAGCGGTCGCCTGTTGACCGTGGCAGGCTTGTCAGCACACATCGGCGCTGCTTACATGACCGTGTATGGCGCCGCTCCCCTGATGCTGCCGCTGATGCTCGTGCTGGCGTTCTATCTGCAGACTGGCCGCACGGCTGTCGGCGGCCATGGGGCAAGCGGCCTGCGCGCTCCTCTACTGACCGCCGCCCTGGTTGCTGCTCTGCCGTTGTTCTCGCTAATCTACCTGAACGCGGGGCACATTACCGACCCGGACCGCGTCCTGTTCCCGGCTTCGGTAGCCTTCGTCATCGTTGCCATCTCTCTACTGGCGTGGCGCCATGCGGCGGCAGCTGGTTCTCCTGACACCGGGATGCCGCGCGCCCTGGTGATCGTCGCGGCACTGCTCCTGGCTGCCACGGTTTACGCTCACCACGCCAGGCAATATGCCAATGTCCAGCGCCAGGTCATTAGCCAGGCGGTTGTGGAAATCGATGCGCGCCAACCGCGTTCACTCCTGATTCAGGATGCAACCGGCACGCTCGGTGACGTCTATACCCTGCTAAATCCCACCCTCAGCCAGGCGCTCGCCGTTCACAAACGTAATGTCGATGCCACGATTTGCACACTGTCCGGGGTCGACCGGATTCATCCGGATGCCCAGCGTTATCCAATCAGCACGACACCGCGTTGCGAGGAGGTGCCAGCGCAGCCAGCGCCTGTACTGGTGCTGACCGCACGCATGGAAAATGGGATACTCACCTTGCGGCCCTGACTTGCCGCGCTTGTCACCCTGGAAGTTATGAACACCAAGAAAACAATTAGTCTGGTCGTCCCCTGCTATAACGAAGAGAAGAACATCCGAGCGTTCGTCGATGAGGTTGTCCGCGTTTTTGCTTTGGAAGCAGAAAAATATCGATTGGAACTCGTCTGCGTCAACGATGGCAGCAAGGACGGGACCCTGCGCGAATTACTTGCGATTACTGAATTTCCTGGGTCTATCCGGATCGTGGACTTTTCCCGCAACTTCGGCAAGGAGGCGGCCCTGACAGCCGGCTTGGATCATGCACAGGGCGATGTGGTTATCCCGATCGATGCCGACCTTCAGCATCCGCCGCAAACCGTCAGGTACATGCTGCGCGAATGGGAGGCAGGCTTCGAAGTGGTGCTTGCCAAGCGTGTAGACCGTTCCACTGATAGGGCCATTCAAAAAATCACAGCGCAGGCGTTTTATGAGCTCAGCCGCCATATCACGCATATCGAGATTCCTGCCGACGTGGGCGATTTCCGCCTGATGGACAGGAAAGTGGTGGAGGCATTGAAGCAGCTGCGCGAAAATTGCCGATTCATGAAAGGCATCTTTGCCTGGGCCGGTTTCAAGACAACCGTCGTCGAATATGCGGTCGCCCCACGCCTGCAAGGAAAATCCTCGTTCAATACTTGGAAACTGTGGAATTTTGCACTCGAAGGCATATCGAGCTTCAGTACGGTACCACTGCGTGTGTGGACCTACATCGGTGTCGTCATATCCGGTTTGTCACTCATCTATTCACTGTATTTGATTGTCAAGACCCTGGTATATGGCGTCGACACGCCGGGCTTCGCGTCATTGATGGTCGCTATCCTGCTGCTGTCTGGTGTCCAGCTCATCGGAATCGGCGTTTTGGGAGAATATGTCGGCCGTATCTTCATGGAAGTGAAGCAGCGCCCGATCTATGTTGTGCGCGAAGTGTTTGACAAATGCTCCTGAAACTCCTGGATCGCAGTCCGCAATTCGTACGTTTTGGCCTGATTGGTGTCGTCAACACCGGTGTACACGCGCTGGTCCTGGCTGCGCTGGTCGAGCTCGCCGGCTGCGGCGTCGTGCTAGCGAACGCGGCCGCTTTCATGATGTCGAATATTTTTTCCTACTTTATGAATGCGGCCATCACTTTCCGTACGCCGCCGCGTTTTGCGTCCTATCTGAAATTCTTCGCCGCTTCGCTGGTCGCGCTTGGTTCGACCATGCTGATCTCCGGCGTCATGGCGCACCTCGGCTTCCATTATCTCCAAGGCTTTCTGGTAGTAATAGTGCTTGTTCCCGCGATTAGTTACCTGGCCATCAAGATCTGGGTTTTCTCGGGAAAGCAACAGGCCTAAACACCTGACCCTGAGATAAATGTGCTTTTGACTTCCTTGACCGACGTGGTGCTGCGTTGGCTTCTGCTTGCAGTGCTTGCATTGTGGAGCACTCGACGCCTTGTACTAGATCCGGTTCTGTTTACCAAGACTTGTGTTTATTTGCGGTCGAGTAGTTAGACAGGACCGTCGCGCTTCAACGGGCAAAGCTCCAGCGCTTATGACCGAGGTAACTCGAAAAGACAGGCACCACCACGCCAACTCCGTGGGCGATTTCTGCTGCAAACCTTTCCACCCCAAGCCAAGGAAGAATGATATGCAGCATCAGCAGGCTTACGGTCCATGTCTGCAGTACTGCAGCAAGATTGACCAGGATAAAAAACCCAGCCGAGCGGTGCATTGGTTGGGCGCTGTCCCGGAATACAAAAAGGCGTGCCAGTAGAAACGCGGTCGCCATGCCACAGCAGTACGCCAGCACCACGGCGGCAGAAAACGTCAGCCATTGGCTGAACAGGATTCGGGAGCCGATGTTCACTGCGGCGGCAAGCCCGCCGGTCAGTAAAAAGGCGAGGAACTCTCTTGAGCGAAACGCCTCCATCACGCCGCCGCGTCCTGCGCCATCCTGCGGCCAAAATCGATACTCTCGGAAATGCCGCGGTCTTCCGGGTAGTAGTACGACGTGTCCGCCACCCACAGGCCCCGCACCGGCAGCTTCGGCGCCGGCAGGCGGTCCAGGTAGCCAGGCTCGCAGATCGGCTGGGCGTAGCGATAGCGGCTGGCGCGCATGTCGAGGAAGTCGGCGTCGGCCAGGGCTGGATTGATCTTCTTCAGGTAGCGACGCACCTTGTCGATGAATACCTGGTCGGGCTCGGCGAATTTCGGATGCTCGCCCGGAATATAGAAGGGCACGTAGACCACATGCTCCTGCAGCGGACGCAGGTTCGAATACTCGACCAGGCCCGGGATGTCCATCTCCGGATCGTTGGTGTTGAGCCAGAAGTTCTCCGACACCGGCTTGCGCAGCTTCGCAATCACGCACACGACGGCGATGTTCTTCTTCGAGGCAAAGGCATCCAGCAGATCTGGCGGCAGGTCGGGCATCACACGCGGCACGTACGGCAGCGGGATGGTGCTGATCACCTTGTCGAAGGCTGCAAAGGTGCCGCCCGCCTCGACACCGCGCACTGCGCCCTCCCCGATCACGACCCTGGTGACCGGCGTCTTCAGGCGCAGCTCGCCGCCATGGCGCTCGATGTCGGCGCGCATGGCCTGCAGCAGGGTTTCCGAGCCGCCGTCAAGGTAGCCGAGTTTTTCCTTGAACAGGCTGTAGCGGGAGCGGCCGATGCGGCGGATGCGGCTCCAGATCCAGGCGGCGGACAGGTTGCTGCTGTAGTCGTAGAACTTGTAGTCGAACAGGCGCCGCCACAGCACTTCCCAGGCTTCCGCGCCCACGGCGCGCTTGATCCAGCCGGTCGCCTCGACATGGTCGAGCGGCTTCCAGTCGTCGCGCTTGGTCGAGAGGAAGGCGTGCAGGCCGTAGCGGAACTTGGCGGCCAGGCCCAGGCCCTTGAACTTGAGCAGCGCGACCGGGTTGCCCCAGGGTTGCAGCCGGTCCTGGTACCAGTAGCCCATTTTCGTGGCGACCCAGTGCATCTTGTGGGCAATGCCGAGTTCGTCGAGCACCTTCAGGAAAGCGTGGTCCGAGATGCAATGGAAGTGGTAGTAACGTTCGATCGCGAGACCGGAAAAGTCAAAGGCGGCCGCCATGCCGCCGACCCGGTCGTCGGCTTCGTACACCACCGGATGGTGGCCGTCGCGCGCCAGCTGGTAGGCGACCGCCAGGCCCATGGGGCCGGCGCCGAGGACGGCGATACGTTGTCCCATTCAGAACTCCATGACGATGTGGCTGTATTTCGGATCGTTGAAGGTCTCGTCGATCGCCTCGGCAAACGGCGTGCTGCGCACGCCGAAGATGCCGGGCCAGTCGATCACTTCGAACCTGTCGGGTGCGATCAGGGCGCTCAACTGCTGGGTGGTGAACGGCGGATTCCGGTCGAACCGGCTCCACAGCCAGATCAGGCCGTAGAACAGGCTGTAGGGAATGCGCACGACCGGGGTGCGGCTGCGCGTGGTGCGCTTGATCTGGCGAATGATGTCGATGTAGTCGACCTCTTCATGGCCCGAGATGTTGTAAATGCGGTTCTCGACCGGGTGCTCGATGCAGCTGATGATGATGTTGCTGAAGTCGCCCACGTAGAGCGGCTGCCGCATGTAGCGGCCATGGCCCGGGATCGGGAACAGCGGCACCTTGCGCATGAAGCGCGACAGCCAGCCCAGGTGCTTGCGGTCGAACCAGCCGAACATCAGGGTCGGGCGCAATACAGGGCAAGGCACGCCGCTGGCCAGCACCATCTCTTCCTGCGCCTTCTTCGAGCGCGTATAAAAATCGTCGGCAACGGACTCGACCACGGACGAGCTCACGTGCACCAGGCGCACGCCGGGGTGGCGCTTGATCTCGTCGAGGACAAGGCGCGTCGAATCGACGTTGTTGCGCACGAATTCCTGGTAGTCGATGCCGCCGATCTGCGCCTGCAGCATGATCACGACGGCGGCGCCCTCGATGTGGCGCGCCCATTCACCCGGCTCGGCCAGGTCCGCGTACTCGGCCACGATGCCGGGCTGGATCTGGCGCAGCATCGCCAGGTTGGCGCGGTGCTTGTCGAGCACGACGATGTTCGTATAGCCGCGCGCCAGCAGGCGGGCGACCAGGTTTTGTCCAACCAGCCCCGCGCCGCCGGGCAGCAGGATCTTTGCATTCAGGTCCATCGGATTACTTTCGTTCCACGGTAAGTCCAAACAGGCGTACCCCCAGCACCCGTCCATCGGGCGAGACGCCGGCCTGCTTTGGCGAAATCGGGTGCGCCGGGCGCAAGCTGACGGCAACGTCGTCGCTACTGCCCGCAGGGACCACAAACCCCACCTGCTTGCGGTTGTCCTGCTGGGTAAAGGCGGCGGTCGCGACCGCTTTTCCATTCACTTCGATCGTCAACTCCTGGCGGTAGTCCGGACGCGGCAGGAAGGCCTCGAGATCGAGCAGCACACGCGTGCCTGCGGCCTGGCCGATGTGCAGACCGAGGTTGGACCTGTCCCCCATCGACCAGACGAACCCGCCCGCTTCGATGGTCGACCAGCCGGTTTGCAGGATGAAGGCGCTGTACCAGGCGGCGCGCTCGGACACGGACACCGGGCTGTAGCCGGCGAGGTCGGGTTTGGCCAGGCGGTAGAAGCCCAGGCCCAGTCCCTCGACCACGGGCGCACCCAGCGCCGGGTCGGGCGCGCCGGCCAGCGGACGCACGTACAGGCGCGGCGCGGACGTCAGCTCCGCAGGCGTGCAGGCCGCCACGCGGGTGAAGGAAATATGCCAGTTCTGGTTCACGCAGAACAGTGCACTGTCGCGGCGCTTGGCATACGCTTCCACGCCGAGTACATGGGTCCAGACCGTGCCCCAGTCGACCGTGTTGTCGAGATCGAGAACGATGCGCTGCGGCGACTCCAGTCGCGCCAGGGCGTCGTACAGCCCGGCCACCGCCGGCTGGTTGAATTGGCCGAGATACTCGGGGCTGCGGTCGATTTTCTGGAAGGCCAGCAGCAGTGCACCGGCGGCCAGTACTAGTGCCGCCGTGTCGCGCAGCCGCGACGGCCGCAGCAGCAGGCAGGCGCACAGCAGCGCCAGCGCGGCGGCAAAGGCCGGGACGGCATAGTAGAACAGGCCGATGTACTTGTATTCGAGCAGGTCGATGCCGACCTTGGCGTAGTAGAACAGCGCCAGGGTGGCACCGGCCATGGCCGCGAGCAGGCCCAGGCCGGCCTGGCGCAGCGGATGGCTGCGCCGTGCGGCAAGGACGAGCGCCAGCACCAGGGCCACGCCGCATACCAGGCCAGGCATGCCTTCCCAGTAGCCGGCCACGTAGCGTGCCGCCTGGCCCAGGCCATTGCCCTTGTTGCCGCTGCTAAAGGACAGGTACTGGCGCAGCGGCGACGGCGTATCGAGCACGCAGGCGATCGCGAACGGCACCAGGAACAACAGGACGACACCGGCAAGGCGCAGGACGGCCTTGCGCTGCGCCCGCAGGAAGGACTTGCCGAGCACCAGCGGCGCGGCGCCGGTGCGCGCCGCCAGCGCATTCGCAGCCAGCACGCACACCAGCACGATGCCGCAAATGGCGACAAACGACACGTGGCCGTTGATCAGGAAACCGGTACTGACGCCGAGCGCGGTCACGCTGTCGAGCTTGCCGAATACGAGGCGCGAAGCGGCCAGCACCATAACCGCGAATGGCAGCACGTACAGGTGCGGGAACCAGATCCCGGCAAAGATGTTGTAGTCGGCCAGCGCCAGCGCCAGGATCAGGGCGCCTGTGAACAATGCCGCGCCAGCGGCCGTGCCGCTGGCGCGGCGCACGATGGCGAAGATCGCCACCAGCCAGGCGGCGTTGTAGAGCGCCACCGCCAGCAGCTGGCCTGAGAACGGCGAAGGCATAACCTGCAGCAGGTCATGAAAGACCAGTTCGCCGAAGGCCAGCACATACAGGATGGCCGGGCCGGGGTGGTTGAACCCCACGCGCGAATAATTGCCGTGCATCAGGGCGAAGTGCTTCGCGTCCTGGATCAGCAGGCTGTTCGCGGCAAAATCGCCGAGTTCGATATTCGCGGTGGCGATCGCCGGCCAGTTGCTGGCGGCGATCGCCAAGGCGAGGACGATGAACAGCAGCAGATACGGCCAGCGTGCGCCGCGGTCCAGGACGGCGGGCGGCGCGGTGTGAGCGGTGGAGGACAGGTTGGCGCGCATGGTTCAGATATTCATTTTGTTAAAGACGAACGACGGCAGGTGGCGGATCACCATCATGATCAGCGCCCATTTTTTCGGTGCATAGACCAGCGGCGTGCCGCGTTCGGCGCCGTCGACGATCAGAAGCGCCACTTCTTCCGGCGAGGCCATGCGCGCACCGCCCTGCTTCAGGTGGGCCGTCATCGGCGTATCGGTCGGACCCGGCTTGACCAGCACCACCTTGACCGCGGTGCCGGCGAAGCGGTGCTGCAGGCCCTGGGCATAGCGCGTGACCAGGCCCTTGGCGGCGCCGTAGACATAGTTGGAACGGCGTCCGCGGTCTCCCGCAACCGAGCCGATCAACACCAGGGTGCCGCGCCCGGCCGCCGCGAAACCGGCCGCAAAGGCCTCCGCGAACAACACCGGCGAGACGCCGTTCACCGCCAGCGCCGAGGCGCAGGCTGCCAGGTCCTGCTGGCAAGCGGCCTGCTCGGGCAGCGAACCGTGCGCCACCAGCACCAGGTCGGGCGTGCCGAGGCGCGCGGCCAGCGCCGCGATCGCGCGCGCATCCTCGAAGTCCACGGTCTCGACCTCGACGCTGGCCTGGGCGCCGCGCACCCGCAGGTCGGCGGCGACACGTTCGATGCGTGCGCGGTCGCGCCCCACCAGGGTCAGTGCGACCGGACCGCGCGCCACCCACAGGCGGGCGCAGTGTTCGGCGATCGACGAGGTGGCGCCGATGATGACGATTTTCTTGGTTGTGTTGGACATCAGGATCCCATGAGTCGGCGCGACAGTGCCGAGCTGATGCCCGGGTCGCGATATGGCAAGAATTCGGCCAGGCGCGGATAACCCGCCTCGAACAGCGTGCGCGGCATGCGCGCGTCCTTGGCCAGGTAAATGCGGCCTCCCGCGGCGGCGACGATGGCGTCGAGGCGCTGGAACAGCGCTTCGGTGCCGCGCCGGTTCGGGAAGTCGAGCGCCAGCGTCACGCCGGGCCGTGCAAAGCTGAGCATGCCCGGCGCGGAGCGCTCGCCGAAGGTTTTCAGCACGGCCAGGAAGGAACCGTTGCCGTCGCGGCGGATGGCGTCGAGCATGGCGCCGACGGCCTGCTCGCCACCGGCGCGCGGCACCACGCACTGGTACTGGTAGAAGCCGCGCGGGCCATACATGCGGTTCCACTCGAGCAGGTTGTCGAGTGGATAGAAAAAGCCCTGGTAATGGGCCTGCCCGCGGCCTGCGCGCCACTGGTGGGCGCGGAAGTAGGCTGCGTTGAACAGGCGCAGCGACAGTTTGTTCACCGCCGACACCGGCGGCGTGAACGGCATGCTGCGCTGGCGTGGCGCCGGCTCCGGCGCATCCGACTGCGCCGGATTGGCACGCATGAAGATGCCACGTCCCTTGCGCGACAGGCAGTCGATCCAGGAAACGGTGTATTCCCAGCCGGCTTCGGAGGCATCGGCCAGGCCGAAGAATTCGCCCAGGTCGCCATACGGGATGGTTTCGGTGTCCAGCCAGGGGCCGGGCACGCGCTGCAGCTGCAGTTCGGCGCGCTCCACCAGCCCGGTCAGGCCGGCGCCGCCGACGGTGGCGGCAAACCAGCCGGCATGCTGGTGCGGGCCGCAGACGATGCGCTGGCCGTCGGTGCGAAGCAGCGCCAGCGACACCACGTGGTCGCCGAAGGAGCCGCGCACGTGGTGGTTCTTGCCGTGCACGTCGTTGGCGATGGCGCCGCCGACGGTGACGAGCTGGGTGCCGGGCGTGACCGCCAGGGCCCAGCCGCGCGGCATCATCAGGCGCTGGATGTCGCGCAGCAGCACGCCCGGCTCGCAGACCAGGCGCCCGCTGCGGGCGTCGAACGCGAGCATGCGGTCGAGGCCGCGGGTCTGCCACAGCGTGCCGTCCGGATTCAGGCAGACGTCGCCATAGCTGCGGCCCATGCCATAGGCCAGCCCCGGCAGCGGCGCGGCGATCTGGGCAGCGAGGTCGAGACGGTCGCTCAACACGCGCAAGGCGTGCTGCGGCGCGGCCAGCCGTCCCCAGGACGAGACGGCTACCATGCCCAGCCGGTGGCCGCGAGCGCCACGATGAAGCCGAAGGTCGCCCCTGCCGCCAGGCTGACCTTGTCCTTGACCGCGAACACGACCGGATCGTCGTGCATCTGGCCGCGGTGCGCCTGGAGCCAGATCCAGCTGACCCAGAACAGCATCACGGGAACGGCAGCCCAGACCAGCTCGGGAGCCGCATACTGGATGATGACGGCGTCGCTGTTCAGGTACAGCGCCAGCACCAGGACCGCGGCAATCCCGGTATTAATCCCGAGCATCTGGATCAGCGGCGCATCCGCAGTCATATACCCGCGGCCATGCGCCTTGTCCTTGCCGTTCATGATTTGCAGCTGCAACTCGGCGTAGCGCTTGACGAACGCCAGCGACATGAACAGGAACATCGAAAAGGCGAGCAGCCAGAACGACATCGGCAAGCCCGCCGCCGCGCCTCCGGCGACAATGCGCAGGGTGTAGAGGATGGCCAGGGTCAGGCAATCGACCAGCACCAGCTGTTTCAGGCGCCAGGAATACACGCAGGTAACCGCGAAATACGCCAGCAGCCAAGACAGGAAGGCCGGCCCGGCCCGGCTGCCTATCAGCAGGCTCAGGCTGAACAGGACGGGCGCCAGCAGCACCCCCATCCAGGCCGGCACGGCGCCGGATGCGAATGGCCGGGTACGCTTGCGCGGGTGGGCGCGGTCGCTTTCCAGGTCAAACAGGTCGTTGGCAATGTAGACGGTGGACGCGCACAGGCTGAATGAAACGAAGGCCAGCATCAGGCCGATCCAGCTGTCGCCATTGAACACCTGGTGCGCCGCCAGCAGCGGCACGAACAGCAGGCCGTTCTTCAGCCACTGGTGGGCACGCAGCACGCGCCGCAGCGCGCCCAGTCCCAGCGCCGGGCTCGGGAATTCCTGTTCGACTTCGCACAGCTTGCGCGCCTGCGCGGCCAGGCCGGCGCGCGCATTCACGACGATTGCGCGGCGCGCGCCCTGCCAGACGTGCAGGTCGGCGCTGGAATTGCCGACGTAGTCGTAGCCGGCGCGGCCGAAGCGCGCTGCGAGCGCATCGGCCTTGTTGCGGCCGGCCAGGTTGGCATTGCCGTCGCTGGCCATGACTTCGTCGAACAGGCCGAGGTGGGCGGCGATCGGCTCGGCGATCGAGCGGTCGGATGCGGTGCACAGGACCAGGCGGCGGCCGGCCGCACGCTGGGCCCGCAGCCAGGCCAGCAAGTCCTGGTTGTAGGGAAGCCAGGAAGGGTCGAACACCGTACGGCTGGCCAGGCTGCGCTTCAGGTGCGCCTTGCCGCGCGCCAGCCAATACGGAATACGCAGCAGGTCCAGGGGATTGTCACGCATGACCCGCAAGGCGGATTCATGGAGCATGTCGGTACGGATGAGCGTACCGTCGAGATCGACGACTATCGGATGCAATTTCGTTCCTAAACGCACTAACGGACCACGTCACCGGACCAGCAACCGGGGAAGCACAACATTCCCGGACCGACACATACTCGCAAGTGGATAGATGTTCTAGTATTTTTGAAAACTCTTCCATTATAACCTACAGGGTTGGCGCCAAGGATGGCGGGGATCGACTCTCCAACTTGTCAGGTTTATAATGAAGCCACCATGCAACTTACCCTGAGATATTGCCTATTTGCGCTCGCGGCCACCGCCGTGAATATCGGCACACAGGAATGCGTCATGCGCCTCCACGACGGCGGCTTCGCCCTTGCGCTGTCGATGGCCATCGGCACGGCAACCGGACTGCTCGTCAAGTACCTGCTCGACAAGCATTATATTTTCCGCTTCCGCGCGCGCGACCTCGGCCACGATGCGCAGACACTGTTCCTGTACATCCTGATGGGCCTGGCGACGACGGCCATCTTCTGGGCTGTTGAACTCGGCTTTGCCTGGCTGCATGAGTCGCGCGCCATGCGCTACCTTGGCGGTGCGCTTGGCCTGGCAATCGGCTACTTCGTCAAATATCAGCTCGACAAGCGCTACGTGTTCCGCAGCGCTGTCTTACCGGAGCACCATGTTGGATACTGAATCGGCGGTCAAGACAACGCCCCGCCATGGCGATCGTCGTCCACGGCAGCCGGCCCCGCCGGGCAGGTACCGGATTCCGGCGCCGCTGCGGCACCTGCCGGCCCTGGCTTGCGCCATCGCCGCGCTCATCGCGCTGGCGGTAATCCTGCGCGCCGGCCACCCGGTCCAGGCCTACCTGGTCAATTCCGATGCTTTCTACCTGCCGGTGCTGTTCGACGACCTGCTGGCACGCGGCGGCAGCCTCGCCGACTGGTACCTGACGCCGGCGCCCTACTTTTTCCCGGATTTCCCGCTCTACTTCCTGGCCTGGCTGGGCGCGACCGGCGCGTTCGGGCAGGTTACCCTGTTTGCGCTGCTCCAGGTCGCAAGCACCGGCATCGCCCTGTTCCTGCTTGCGCGTCCGGCCCTGGCATCGGGACGGCTGCTGGCGGCGGCGGCGCTGACGGTGCTGTTCGTCTGGCTCGGGCTGCATGCCTACGGCCCCTATGTGTATCTGTTTTCCAGCGCGCATCATTACGGCGCGTTCGTGGCCGCGCTGCTCCTGCTGGCGCTCTGGCTCGGCCGCGACGCCAGGCCGGGCCGCGCCGGCAGCGCCATGCTCGCGCTGCTGGTGTTCCTGGCCACGCTGTCGGACGCCCTGTTCCTGGTGCAGGCGGTGGTGCCGCTGACTGCGGCGGCATTCCTGTGCCGCCATGGCGCCACTCCTGCCACCGGCCCGCGCCGCGTGCTATTGCTGCTGATCGCTCCGGCGCTGGCGGCCATGCTGTCCTACCGTTTCCTGGTCGCCCACCCTACCCGCTACAAGGCCCGCCTCGGGTTCGGACGGCTGCAGGAGCACCTTGGCGAGCTGGCCGGCATCGGCGATGCGCTGTTCGCTTCGCGCCCGCTCCTGGCCGCCGCACTCCTGCTGGCGCTGTTCGCCGGCCTGGCCTGCTGTGCCGCCCTGCTGCGCGGGCGCAAGATTGCTGCCCTGCCGCGCCCGCTGGTCCTGTTGCTGGTGTTTGCGACGCTGTCCTGCGCCGCCAGCATCGCGCTCATGCTGCTCAGTACCAACGTCGAAGCCGTGCCGCGCTACCTGATTGCCGCCCTGTCCTGGCCGCTGGTAGCCGGACTGTTCGCCCTTGCCCATCTCCTCGGCAGGCATTTCCGCTACGCCGGCCTGGGCCTGGCCGCCGTTTTCGCGGCCCTGCTCGCGGTCCAGGCCTGGCAGGCCAGGCAGGTGCGCGATGCGGACCGGTATTTCTATCCCGAACAGATTGCCTGCATCGACCGCGCCCTGGCAGCAGCGAATGCGCGGCATGGCATCGCCCAGTACTGGGACGCGAAACTGTTGCAGGGCCTGAGCCGGCGCCAGCTGACGCTGGCCCAGTATTTCGGCACCTTGGAACCGATGCAATGGATTACCTCGCAAGGCTTCTTCGGCGAACGCTACGATTTCGCGATCATTGCGGAGGACGAGGGCCCCGCGTTTCGCCTGCCGCGGGAGCAGCTGCTTTCCGCGAGCGGACAGGTAGCGCAATCTGTCAGTTGCGGCAACCGTACGGTGCTGCTGTTCGGCAGTCCAGGCCTGCATGTCGGTGGGGCCAAGGCAGGCGCAAACTAGTCTTCCTGGCCGCTTGCGTGAAGCCGCGCACAGTCGGCTTCAGCGCCCTGCCCTACCATCTGTGTGACCGCGCTTGCGCCCCGACTATCCGGCAAATTACCGGCAGCAACGAAGCACACACACAGGCTCACCATGGCAACCGGCTCCGACCGCGAAGACGACGACACCAAAGACCTCGACACGCAGGGTGGCGGCCAGAGCGTGGGCGTACCGGCTGACGGCGAGCTCGAGGGTTCGGCGTTCAATCCGCTCGGCAACCCGGGGATGAAGCACTGGCAGGCCAGCTACATCGACCGTGAAGGCCTCGAGGACCGCGGCAACATCTTCTTCGCCGCCGTCGAGATGACGCGCATGCCGATGGTCGTCACCGATCCGCGCCAGCCCGACAACCCGATCGTGTTCGTTAACCGCGCCTTCCTCGACCTCACCCTGTACCCGGAACACGAGATCATCGGGCGCAACTGCCGCTTCCTGCAGGGCCCGGAGACCGACCCGGCCACCGTCGCCGAAATCCGCAAGGCCATTGCCGGCGAGCGCGCCGTGGCCTTTGACATCCTGAACTACAAGGCCGACGGCACGCCGTTCTGGAACGCGCTCTACCTGGGGCCGATCTTCGACCACGAGGGCCAGCTGCTGTATTTCTTCGCCTCGCAGATGGACGTGACCGAGCGCCGCGCCAGCGAGCAGTCCTCGCTGCAGGCGCAAAAGATGGAAGCGATCGGCCAGCTCACGGCCGGCATGGCGCACGACTTCAACAACCTGCTGCAGGTCATCAACGGCAACCTGGAACTGGCGCTGCTGGCGCTCGGCTCCGGCAACA
>Ga0265780_10001834_pt1 | contig 29445 bp, 25 predicted proteins | sample P1T30metagenome_FD_192432 | JGI IMG/M metagenome (GOLD analysis project Ga0265780, IMG submission 192432) | Plant litter microbial communities from East Loma Ridge, Irvine, California - P1 T30 | ecosystem: Environmental > Terrestrial > Plant litter > Unclassified | place: USA: California... | reverse complement strand
CGCGACTGGTTTTCTATATTCATCACTGCCGACCTGTCATGGAAAGTGTGGAAGCATGTGGCAGCGGCGGACTGTCCATGCCATGGCGATTATTATATGTGGCTTGCAAGCACCCAGCCGTTCGCTGGCAGAAAAAGCAGGCAGGCATCTGCGTGACTCGATAGCGACGGTGCGCGCCGCACTCTTCCAGTATCGCCTGGCATACCGGTCTTGCGCCTGACAAATATTGGTGTGTAAACAGGGCCTTAGCAACACCATACCCCATAAACATTGCGAAAATTCACAAATGTTAAATCTGTTGATTTATCGAGAAACAATTTTTTTCCGCAAGTTGTTGATTACGCGATGGTTTTCACGCTATACTCTCGTTTTTCCAATTTTGGAAGTTTACTCAAGGAGTGCGCTATGGCACGTGTTTGCCAAGTTACTGGCAAGGGCCCGATGGTTGGCAACAACGTCTCCCACGCCAACAACAAAACCAAGCGTCGTTTTCTGCCGAACCTGCAGAACCGTCGTATTTTCGTTGAATCCGAAAACCGCTGGGTCTCCCTGCGCGTGTCGAACGCCGGTCTGCGCGTGATCGACAAACTCGGCATCGAAGCTGTGCTGGCCGATATGCGCGCCCGCGGCGTGAAAATCTAACTAGGGAGCTATCATGGCAAAAACTGGCCGCGACAAGATCAAACTGGAATCGACCGCAGGTACCGGTCACTTCTACACCACGACCAAGAACAAGCGCACCATGCCGGCGAAGATGGAAATCACCAAATTCGACCCGAAAGCACGCAAGCACGTTCTGTACAAAGAAACCAAGATCAAGTAATCCTGGTTCTTTCCTCAAAAAAGCCGCCCACTTTGCAGTGCGCGGCTTTTTTGTTGCCTGATCAATTGTCAGGCGACGGAGAAGGCGTAATCGCCTCGGACACGGCCTGTTCGGCGCTGAGCTGGCGCCGCTGCGAGGGATGCGCGAGCACCCGCGCGATGACCCGTCCCGGCACCCGCTTGTATTCCATGTAGCGCCGCGCCACGATGCGCCCGCGCACCGGCAGGATATTCAGGCCGCGCGCCACGGCATTCGCCATGTCCAGGTCGGAGCGTCGTTGCCGCGCACTCATGAGTCACCTCCCGCATCCGTGGAGCGAAGCATGCGGGGCACATCGAACGGCGTTCGGCGAACCGGAGAGCAGCTTCGCCATCCGATCACTCAATATACGCGCAGGAATAGCGTCTTGCCACTTTTCGGCAACGGTGCCGCCCCCCCCTGCTTTCTGCCGCCCAAATGAAAACACCCCTGCACGCAGGGGTGTTTTGTGCATCGTGCAGCAGCCGTGCGGCCGCCGCGCAATACGCTCAAGCGTAGCTGCGCAGGCGCATCGAGAACTCCTGCAGCGCCTTGATGCCCGAGGCTTCGGCGCGCGCGCACCAGTCCTGCAGCTGATGCAGCAGCTGGTCGCGGGTCGAGTGCGAACGCTCCCAGATCGCGCCCAGTTCCACGCGCATCTGGTGCATGGTTTCCAGCGCCTTGCTGTGCTGGAACAGCTCGACCAGCTGGGCTTGCTGCGTGTCGACCAGCTTGCCCGGCTCGCTCTGCATCAGCTTGCGCGTGTTCTTGAGGAAGCGCGCTTCGAGCTGGGCCTTGTGCTTGAGGTGCTCGACTTCTTCGCCGAACGCGATCTTGACCGACTTGGCGTACTTGGCCATCACGTCGTAGCGGTTGGCGATCACGGCCTGCAGGGTGTCGAAGTCGGCTTCCGGCTTGTTCTTCGCCAGGCGCGGTTTCGGAATGGTTTTCTTGACCTTGGCCAGGCCCACCATTTCCATCATGCGGATGTACATATAGCCGATGTCGAACTCGTACCACTTGCTCGACAGCTTGGCCGAGGTGGCGAAGGTGTGGTGATTATTGTGCAGCTCCTCGCCGCCGATGAGGATGCCCCATGGCATCAGGTTATGTGCCGCATCGTTGCAATCGTAGTTGCGATAGCCCCACCAGTGGCCCAGGCCGTTGATGATGCCGGCCGCGGTGATCGGGATCCACAGCATCTGCACGGCCCAGATCGTGATGCCGGCCACGCCGAACAGCATGAAGCTGATCGGCAGCAGCGCCGAGACGCCGAGCCAGCTGTAGCCGGTGTACAGCTTTTTTTCGATCCAGTCGTTCGGGCAGCCATGGCCGTACTTGTCCAGGGTTTCCAGGTTCTTGGTTTCGGCGCGGTAGAGTTCGGCGCCTTCGAGCAGCACTTTCTTGATGCCACGGGTCACCGGGCTGTGCGGATCGTCGTGGGTCTCGCACTTGGCGTGGTGCTTGCGGTGTACCGCGGCCCATTCCTTGGTAACTTGACCGGTGGTCAGCCACAGCCAGAAGCGGAAGAAATGGCTCACGATCGGATGCAGGTCGAGCGCGCGGTGCGCCTGGTGGCGATGCAGGTAGATGGTGACGCCGGCAATCGTGATGTGCGTGACGACCAGGGTGTACACGACCATCTGCCAGACCGAGAGGTCGAGCAGACCGCCATCCATGAAGGACAGCACGGTGTGCAGGGTATTGCTCAAGAAATTCATTAATTCTCCACTATGGAAAGCTTTGGCACAGGTCATTCATTCTATGGAAAGATCACTATGGAAAAGAACGGCATACGGCTTGGATGACGCAACTATGCATTTTACGCGTAACTACTGCCATACGGCATACTCTGCCCCAATCAATGTGCAGGGGGCAGCGAATCATTCGGGGACTGCGTGATCCGCGCCACAACACCCGCTATATGAGCGTCGAGCAGGCGCGTATCAAGCGCAGGATAGCCGAGTTTGATGGCGCCGCTGCTGACCAGCGCATAGATCTTCCTGTTGATCTCGGCCACGACGCCGCCCTGGCCGTTTTCGGGATCGGCGATCCAGAAACCCAGGTCGAGCTCGTAGCCCTCGGGACCGAAGCGCGACAGCGAACAACCCGGCGCCGGCTCTTCCAGCACGCGCGGGGTGCCGACGGCCTGCGCCACCAGCAGCGGCATCACCTGCTCGAGGTCGGAGCCGTAGGCGACCGTGATCTTGGTGCCGGCGCGCACGCGGCGGTTGCTCAGCGACTGGTTCTGTACCGCGCCCGCGATCAGCATCTCGTTCGGCACCACGGTCTCGACGCCGTCCAGGCCCTGCAGCACGGTGTAGCGGGTGTTGATTTGCGTCACTTTGCCGGTGAAATTCGTCACCGAGATCATGTCGCCGATCGACAGGCTGCGCTCGAGCAGGATGATAAAGCCCGACACGTAGTTGCTGGCGATGCGCTGCATGCCCAGGCCGAGGCCGACGCCGAGCGCGCCGCCGAACACCGACAGCACGGTCAGGTCGATGCCGACCAGGTTCAGGCTCAGCAGCACCGCGCCGACGATCATCACGGCCCGCCCGACCCGCGCCAGCGCCGCGCGCAGCGAGCTGTGCATGGCGCTCAGGCCCATCAGGCGCTCTTCCAGCGCGGCGCCGGCCCACAGGGCCAGCATCAGCAGCACCACGACCGAGACGATGGCCTGCAGCACGTCGGCCAGCGAGACCCTGCTGGTCCGCTTGGGTCCGTAGCGCAGCTCGTAGCTGTCGAGGAAATGGAAGATGTCCGGCCACATGCCGGTGATGTACAGCGCCACCGCCAGCCACACCACCAGCACGAAGATCTTCTCGAAGGTGACGAAGGCCTCGCCGAGCTGCCCGCGGCGGGCGAACACGCGCCGCAGCAGGTAGAACACCAGGCGGATCCCGACCAGCGACCAGAAGATCGGGATCGCGACCTTGACGATATTGGTGTGGAAGCGGTACTTGAGCAGGATGAATTGCGCCAGCGTGAGCAGGGCGACCACCAGCAGCGGCGCCAGCACGCGCGTAAAACTTTCCACGCCCGTGTGCAGCAGGCCGTCGGCGTCGCCGCGGCGGCGGTACCACCAGACCTGCGCCAGGCGCGCCGCCAGCCAGCCGAACACGCTGCAACCGACGATGGCCCCGATCTGCCACGGCATGCCGGGGCGGCTCAGGTCGTCGAGCAGCTCATCGATGAGGCTGGTCAGCGGCAGCACGTTTGCTTACTCTGCGTCGGCGTCGGCGTCGGCCTCAGCATCGGCTGCGGCGGCCGGCTTGGCTTCTGCGACCTTGCGTTCGAGCACGGCGGCGAAGAAGCCGTCGGTGCCATGCTTGTGCGGCAGCATCTTGAGGGTATCGCCCATCTCCAGCGGAATGCGCTGTTCGGCCAGCACCTGCTGCATCGGCAGCAGCGTGAAGTCCGGATGCGCGGCCAGGAAGCCCTGCACGATGGCGTCGTTCTCTTCGTCCAGCAGGCTGCAGGTGGCGTACACCAGGCGGCCGCCGAATTTCACCAGGCGCGCGGCACTATCCAGGATCGCGGCCTGCTTCTCGGTCATTTCGGCGATGCCGCTTTCGTGCTGGCGCCATTTCACGTCGGGATTGCGGCGCAGCGTGCCCATGCCCGAGCACGGGGCGTCGACCAGCACGCGGTCGATCTTGCCGGCCAGGCGCTTGACCTTGGCGTCGCGTTCGTGCGCGATCACCACCGGATGCACGTTCGACAGGCCGCTGCGCGCCACCCGCGGTTTCAGCTTGGCCAGGCGCTTCTCCGACACGTCGAAGGCGTACAGGCGGCCGGTATTGCGCATGATCGCGCCGATCGCCAGGGTCTTGCCGCCGGCACCGGCGCAAAAATCGACCACCATCTCGCCGCGGCGCGCGCCCAGCAGCTGGGCCAGCACCTGGCTGCCCTCGTCCTGGACTTCGATCGCGCCTTCCTTGAACAGCGGCAGGTTCTGCAGCGCCGGCTTGCGCAAGACGCGCAGGCCCAGCGGCGCGTACGGCGTCGGCTCGGCCTTGATCGGCGCCTGCGCCAGTTCGGCGATGACTTTTTCGCGGTCCGACTTGAGCGAATTCACGCGCAGGTCGAGCGGCGCCGGGGTATTCAGCACGGCGGCCAGTTGCAGGGTTTCTTCTTCGCCGTACTGGGCGACGAGTTTTTCGTACAGCCAGTCCGGCAGGTTGGCGCGCTGCTTCGGCGGCAGCAGGCTGCGGTCGATTTCCTGGATGCGCGTGACGAAGGCGGTTTCCTCTTCCGTCAGGCCGCCGAGCGAGTCGATGCCGGTCGCATCGGCCATGCCCATCAGCACCAGGCGGCGCATGGTGGCGCCGCCGGAGAAATCGGTATAGAAGGTTTTATTGCGCAGCACCGAATAGATGCACTCGGCGATGGCGCCGCGTTCGCGGCCGCCGAGACGGGGGTGGTCCTTGAAGTAGCGCGACAGGGTGACGTCGGCGGGCGCGGTAAAACGCAGGATCTCGCGCAATACTTCTTCAGCATTGCCGAGAATAGCTGGTGGCAATCTCATGTGTTCCTTGAATATATTAAGTGCGGGACGGCTCGGCGATGCGGACTTCGCCATCGACGATGTCGAGCCTGTCCTCGATGAACAAGCGTACTGCTTGCGGATAAATCTGGTGTTCCCTTTCCAGCAGGCGCAATGCCAGGCTCTCTTCGGTATCGCCCGGCAGCACCTCGATGCAGGCCTGCAGTACGCTCGGACCGTGGTCCAGCTCGGCGGTCACGAAGTGCACGGTGGCGCCATGTTCGAGCACGCCCGCATCCAGGGCCTGCCGGTGCGTGTGCAGTCCGGGGAACAGCGGCAGCAGCGACGGGTGGATGTTCAGCATGCGCCCGGCGTAGTGCTCGACGAAGGGCGCGGTCAGGATGCGCATGAAGCCGGCCAGCACCACCAGGTCGGGCGCGAAGCCGTCGATGGTCTCTTGCAGGGCGGCGTCGAAGGCTTCGCGGCTCGGGAATTCCTTGTTCGGCACGACGGCGGTCGGAATGCCATGCGCCTGGGCGAATTCCAGTCCCCCGGCGTCCGGCTTGTTGCTGATCACGGCGGCGATACGGGCCGGCCAGCGCTCCGCTTCGAGCGCGCGGACGATGGCTTCCATGTTGCTGCCTCGGCCAGAAATCAGGATCACGATATTTTTCATAATCGCGTATTGTAACCCGATGCTGGGGCTGGACAAAAGGAAAGGGTCTGGGGATAGACGAAGCTGCAACGGCGGGGAGCGGCGCAGGAATCGGGTCCTGGAAAAGTTGCCAACTCTTTTCACGTCGCCCCTGCGAAGGCAGGGGCGACGGTTCTTATCGCCCGGCGTAAAACTTGGGCCCCTGCCTTCGCAGGGGCGACGGCTCACGCGGCGCGGAAGGTTTTATTCGAACGGCCTTGCGCCAACCCAGCCCACCGATTGCAACGACTGCGGTTCCTCGAAAGAATAAAACACCCGGAACGGCACTTTCTTTTCGGCCCAGAATTCGGCCGCGTCGCGGAATACGTCGAGCAGGGTTTCGCGGGCTTCCTTGTCGAATTTTTGCGTATTAGGCAATTGATCGAGCACGACGATAAAACCCGGTTGCGGACCGGCTTCGGCAATCACGTCGGTCAGGCAGTGGCGCAGCGCATCGAAATTCTTGCTGCAGGGTTTGGGGAAAAAGAATTGCTCGCCAATGCGGGCGCACACCTGCTGCTTGGTCAGCGCATTGGTGCACAGGGCATAGAGGAAGTGTTGGCCCAGGCGCGCAGCTTCTTTCTGCAACTCCGTGGTACGGTAGGCGCGGATCGACTGCACAAGGTTGGGCGGTACTCTCATCAACAAACTCATCATTTCCTCAAATACCCAGTCTGGTTCTTTCGCCAGCGCGCAGTCTTTGTGTAAGCGTCGGGCTTGTTCGCTTTCTCCTGGTCTCGTTTCCACGCGCCAATAAAACCCTAAGTCTCCTAAGGGTAACGTTTTGTGGTAGGCGAATCAACCCGAATATGGCCGAGCCAGAGATATTTATAAAAAAAGCCCGGATTTCCTGCCAATCCTTGGCAATTTTCCCACTTCCCCCATCTAAAGACCCTTTTAACGTCTGCATACCAGCTGTTACATTTTGTTGCCACACGGATTGTTGGAGACCCGCATTCGGCGCTACCATAGAGACGTGTTAAAGCCGAACCAATACCACCAATAAAGCACCCCAGAACGAGGCATGAACATGAAATTCCAAGCCAAACTGATTCTCTCCGCCTTGGGCCTGTGCGCCCTGCCGCTGGCCCAAGCCCAGTCCCAGCCTGGCGGTTTCGAAGACTTCGGCCGCGTCGTCCGCGTGCAGCCGCGCGTGGAACAGGTCCGCACGCCGCGCCAGGAATGCCGCACCGACTACGTGCAGGCGCAAGCGCCGCAGCAGCAGCGCAGCCAGGCCGGCACCGTAATCGGCGGCATCGCCGGCGCCCTGCTGGGCAGCCAGGTCGGCAGCGGTAACGGCAAGGTGGCCGCCGCCGCCGCGGGCGCGATCGCCGGCGGCCTGGTCGGCGACCACGTCGACAACGACGGCCGCCAGCAGTACGGCGGCCAGGTGCAGGAACAGGCCGTGCAGCGCTGCCGCACCGTCGACGCCGTCGAGAACCGCACCAACGGCTACGACGTGACCTACGACTACCGCGGCCACACCTACAACACGGTGCTGAACCGCGATCCGGGCCAGCGCGTGCGCCTGCGCGTGAACGTCGAAGCCGACCCGTACCAGTAAGCCAGCGTTTTTGGCGCGGAACCCCTCCTCCCGCGCCGGCTTCCGCGGTGCTTGCACCGCGGAAGCGTCTAGCTCGATAATAGGACGTTCCCATCAGGTCGTCCCATGCTCATCAAACGCAAATCCATCGAACTGGCCGAATCCTCGCGCCGTCCCGCGCGCAAGCCCAGGTTCGCACCCGTGACCCTGTCCGAACAGGACGGCGTCCGCTATCTCCACTTCGGCACCGAATGGGTGCAGGGCGCCATGCGCATCCGCAAGCCCGACTGGCCCGAGCTCGAATACGCCCAGCAGATGATGGCCTGGATGCTGTTCGTCGAGCAGCCGCGCGCCATCGCCCAGCTCGGCCTGGGCGCCGCCACCCTCACCAAGGCCAGCTACCGCCTGTTCCCTGAAGCCGCCGTCACCGCGGTCGAACTGAATCCGTCGGTGGTCGCGATCTGCCAGTCGATGTTCAAGCTGCCGGAGCCGGACGAGCGCCTGCGCGTGCTGGAAATGGATGCGATGGATTTCGTGCTCGACGAAGCCAGCCACGGCGCCTTCGACGTGCTGCAGTGCGACCTGTACGACGCCACCGCGCGCGGTCCGGTGCTCGACACCCCCGAGTTCTACCAGGCCTGCAAAGCCTGCCTGGCGGACGGCGGCGTGATGACCGTCAACCTGTTCGGCGACCATCCCAGCTTCGGCAAGAACATCAAGGCGATGCGCTTCGCCTTCAAGCACGTGATCTGCCTGCCCGAGGTCCACGAGGGCAATGTGGTGGCATTGTGCTTCCGCGATGCGCCCGACCTCGACCCGGCGCGCCTGGCCGCGCGCGCCGCCGCCATCGTCGCCGCCACCAAGCTGCCGGCCAAGTCCTGGGTAAAGGGCATCCAGGCCGCGCTCCAGGCCGGCGGACGCTGACACCATGCAGAGCGCGCCGCCTTCCGCCCCGCCTTCCACGAAGTCCAAGCCGAAGGCGCTCGACCTGCAAACCCTGTTTTCCTGGCTGCTGGCCGACGGCATGGTCGAGAAATCGACGGTCAAGCCGCACTTCGCCCAGGCCCAGGGCATCCTGAAGAGCGCGGCCGGCTCGATGCATCCCCTGAGCGCCATCGCCCAGTGCAAGATCGTCTCAAGCGCGCCGCCGCAGCGCCTGCTCACCCTCGACGTGCTGAGCGAATGGTGCGCCGCCAAGGTCGGCCTGCCCTTCCTGCGCATCGACCCGCTCAAGATCGACTTCACCAAGGTGGCCGACGTGATGTCGGCCGGCTACGCGGCGCGCTTCAATATCCTGCCGGTGGAACTGAAGCCGGGCGCGCTGGTGGTGGCCAGCGCCGACCCCTTCCACACCGAGTGGCAGGACGAGATCGCGCGCATCTCGCGCCGCCGCATCGAACTCGTGATCGCCAATCCGCTCGACATCGCGCAGTACATCGCGCAGTTCTTCAGCCTGGCGAAATCGATCCGCGACGCCAACAAGGCCGGCGGCCACGACCTGGCGCTGCGCAACAACTTCGAGCAGCTGGTCGAGCTGGGCAAGGCCAACCGCCAGGTCGACGCCAACGACCAGCACATCGTCAACATCGTCGACTGGCTGTGGAGCTACGCCTTCGAGCAGCGCGCCTCCGACATCCACCTCGAACCCAAGCGCGAATCGGGCGTGATCCGCTTCCGCATCGACGGCGTGCTGCACCAGGTCTACCAGGTGCCGGCCGTGGTGATGCTGGCGATGACCTCGCGCATCAAGCTGCTGGGCCGGATGGACGTGATCGAAAAGCGCCGGCCGCAGGATGGCCGCATCAAGACCCGCACGAATAATGGCAACGGCGGCGGCCAGGAAGTCGAGCTGCGCCTGTCGACCATGCCGACCGCCTTCGGCGAAAAGCTGGTAATGCGTATCTTCGACCCGGAAGTGGTGGTCAAGACGCTGCCGGAACTGGGCTTTCCCCCGGCCGACGCGGCGCGCTGGGAGCAGCTCACGCGGCGTCCGCACGGCATCATCCTGGTGACCGGACCGACCGGCTCGGGCAAGACCACGACCCTGTACACCACGCTGAAATCGCTGGCGACCAGCGAGGTGAACGTGTGCACCGTGGAAGACCCGATCGAGATGGTGGAAGGCGCCTTCAACCAGATGCAGGTGCAGCCGGGCATCGACCTGTCGTTCGCCGACGGCGTGCGCGCCCTGATGCGCCAGGACCCGGACATCATCATGGTCGGCGAGATCCGCGACCTGGAAACCGCCGAGATGGCGATCCAGGCCGCGCTGACCGGCCACCTGGTGCTGTCGACCCTGCACACCAACGATGCGGTATCGAGCGTGATGCGCCTGCTGGAACTGGGCGTGCCCCACTACCTGCTGGAGACGACCCTCATCGGCATCATGGCCCAGCGCCTGGTGCGCACCCTGTGCCCGCACTGCAAGCTGCCGGACGGCGAACTGAACGACGACGTCTGGCAGCACCTCGGCGGCGCCTGGGACATGCCGAAACCGCAGACCGTCTACCGCCCGATCGGCTGCCCCGAATGCCGCCAGACCGGTTTCCGCGGCCGCACCGGCCTGTACGAACTGGCCAGCGTGAGCCACGATTTCGCGCGCCTGATCCAGGCCGAGACGGACGTCGCGGCGCTGCGCCGCCAGAGCATCGACGATGGCATGAAGCCGCTGCGCATCGCCGGCGCCCTGAAGGTGATGGAAGGCGTGACGACGGCGGACGAGGTGCTCAAGGTCACGGCGGCCCTGAATTAATTTGCATGAGCTCTGGCGAAAATCAAAATCGCCCGCTATAATGCATGCCTTCTTTGGGTCGTTAGCTCAGTTGGTAGAGCAGCGGACTTTTAATCCGTTGGTCGCAGGTTCGAGCCCCGCACGGCCTACCAGAGATTCAAGCGAGAACGCCAGCCTTCGGGCTGGCGTTTTTGTTTTGGGCGTCCGGTACGGCGCTTGGCCGCCGCTCCCGGTCACCGCTCCCTGCTGCCGGCATCCGCCAGGATCCGCTCGATCTCCGCCATCTGCACCGGCTTGGTCAGGTGGCGGTCGAAGCCGGCGTCGCTGGACTGGTTGCGGTCCCCTTCCGTTCCCCAGCCGGTCAGCGCCACCAGCATCGCCTCCTCCATGCCCGGCATCCGGCGCAGCGCCGACGCCGCGTCGTAGCCATTCATGCGCGGCATGCCGATGTCGAGGAAGACCAGGCGCGGCAGGAAGTCGCGCGCCACCTCGATCGCCTCGACGCCGTCGTGCGCGATCCGGGTGGCGTGGCCGCCCAGCGCGACGATCATCGCCAGCGTCTCGGCGGCGTCGACGTTATCGTCCACCACCATCACGCGCATTGCGGCCGGCGCCTGTCCGGCAGCCGCATTGTTTCGCGCCGCCGCTGGCGCCTCCCCCTCGGCGGCGTCCAGCGCCAGGGGCAGGCGCACCGTGAAGGTGCTGCCGGCGCCGGGACCGGCGCTCTGCCCGGTCACGCTGCCGCCATGCATCTCGACCAGGCGCCGCACCAGCGACAGGCCGATGCCCAGGCCGCCCTGCGAACGGTCGATGTCGCGGCCGACCTGGCTGAACATGTCGAACACGCTGTCCAGCGCCGCGGCCGGGATGCCGACCCCGGTATCCTGCACCGACACCAGCGCCTCCGCGCCTTCGCGGCGCAGCGCCAGCACGATCCGGCCGCCAACCGGCGTGTACTTGGCCGCATTGTTGAGCAGGTTGGCGACGACCTGGGCGATGCGGGTGACGTCGACGTCGGCCGGCAGCGGCTCCGGCGCCAGGTCGACGCGCAGCGCGTGGCGGCTGGCCTCGATCAGCGGCAGGCTGGTCTCGATCGCGCTGGCCATCACCTCGGCCAGGTCGACGCGGCTCTTCTTGAGTTCCAGCTTGCCGCCGCTGATGCGGGCGATATCGAGCAGGTCGTCGATCAGGTGCACCATGTGGCCGACCTGGCGCTCCATGATGTCGCGCACCCTGGCCACCGCCGCCGGGCTGTCGCCGCTCAGGCGCAACACCGCCAGGCCGCTGCGGATCGGCGCCAGCGGATTGCGCAGCTCGTGCGCCAGCGTGGCCAGGAATTCGGTGCGGCGCCGGTCCACCTCGATCAGGTCGTCGGCGAGCTGGCGCTGCAACTCGGAGGCGCGCCGGCTTTCCGTGATGTCGAGCACGATGGCCACCAGCCCCTGCACCTCGCCGTCCGGCCCGCGCACGGCATTCACGCTGCTGGTGGCCGGCATCAGCGAACCGTCCTTGCGCAGGTAGTGCTTGTCGATCACGGCTTCGACCCCGTCGCGCACCAGCTTGTCGATGGTAGCCGTGGTGTCGGCAACCGAATCCGGCGCCGTGACATCGAGCGCGCTCCGCCCCACCAGTTCGGCCGGCGCATAGCCCAGCATGTCGGCATACTTCTGGTTGACGAAGACGATGCGGCCCGTGGTGTCCATCTCGATCACGCCGGTGGCGGCCTGGCTGACGATCTTCCTGAAGCGCTCGCGGCTCTCGAAGAGTGCGATGTCGGCCAGCCTGCGTTCGGCCGCGGCCTCGACTTCGGCGCTGACATCGACGTGCACGCCGACCCATTCGAGGATGGCGCCCGCGGCATCGAATACCGGCACCGCCTTGGCGTCCATGTGGCGGTATTCCCCGTCGGCGCGGCGCAGGCGCTGGCGCATCCGAAAGGTCGAGCGGCTGTCCACGGCCCCGGTCCACGCCGTCATGGTGGGAGCGCGGTCGCCGGGATGGACGGCGTCGAGCCAGCCCATGCCGCGGTACTGCGCGAAAGCCTGTCCGGTGAAGGCGGCCCATGCCGGCTGCTCGCTGTCGAAGCTGCCCGAAGAGGAACCGTACCAGGCGATGGTGCTGCTGGCCGCGACCAGCGCCCGGAAACGCGCTTCGCTCGCCTGCAGTTGATGCTGCGCCTGGCGCGCCGCCGTGATGTCGCGCGATACCGCCAGCAAGGTGCCCGGCTGTCCGGCGACGTCGGCGAGACGGGTGATGACCACGTCCCACCACGCCGGCTTGCCCTTGGCGGTCGGGCACGGCGCCTGGAACGCGCCGGTGCCCCCGCCGACGGCAGCGGCGATGGCCGCATCGATCTCGCCATGGCTCGAGGGCGGCCAGAACGCCTTCCAGGGCATGCCGGCCACCTTGGCGAACTCGTCGATCTCCATGATGCACTGGCCCTGGCGGTTCATCGCCAGGATCCGGCCGTCTTCGCTCAACAGCTTGACGCAATCCGGACTGTTTTCGAATAACTGCCAACCCAGCGATGGGCTATCCAGACTTGCAGGCATTGCGTTCCCATGGACGTTAAATGCCTAATTTTAACGAATTTGACACCAGGGAAACTCAAATTTCGTAAAAATCCGCAGCAATACGACCTCTTTGCCACACTCATCAGGAAATAACTGCGCAAATTGAGTTTCTGTCTTGCATGCGTTCTACATCGGCTACGCCAAGGCTCAAGCCTATGGTCCATTAATTCTTGAAAGAAAGTACTTAGCAGAACGCCGAAGAGCCGCTATAATGCATGCCTTCTTTGGGTCGTTAGCTCAGTTGGTAGAGCAGCGGACTTTTAATCCGTTGGTCGCAGGTTCGAGCCCCGCACGGCCTACCAGAGATTCAAGCGAGAACGCCAGCCTTCGGGCTGGCGTTTTTGTTTTTGCGCTCGCCGCCGGCGATCAGCCGGCCGCGGCGTGTGTTTCTCCGGTTTCTCCCGTTTCTCCATCGACCACGACGCAGTTGCGTCCAACCCTCTTGGCCGCATACAGAGCCTGGTCCGCCGCGGCGATCAAACTACCCGCCTCACCCAGCCTCCCCTTTTCGAACGCCGCCACGCCGATACTCAGCGTGATCATCGGCCAATGCGCCGCCGGCGCATGCGCCAGGTTCAGCGCGGCCACATGTTCGCGGATCGCATTCGCGTGCATGCGCGCCTGTTCGAGCGTGGTGTCGGGCAGGATCGCGGCGAACTCCTCGCCACCGTAGCGCGCGGCGACATCGGCGGGCCGCTTGAGCATGGCGGCCAGCGCTTGCGCCACGGTGGTCAGGCAGGTGTCGCCCTGCTGGTGGCCAAAGTGGTCGTTATAGGCCTTGAAGGAATCGATATCGATCAGCAGCAGCGCCAGGCTGCCATCAGCGCGCTGGGCGCGGCGCAGTTCGCGGTCGAGGGCGATGTCGAAATAGCGACGGTTGGCAATGCCGGTCAGGCCATCGACGTATGAGCGGGCGCGCAGCGATTCGGCATGGTCGAGCAGGCGCTTTTCACGCTCGACCGTGCCGCTGACGTCGCGGATCTCGATCAGGCAGAAGCGTTCGCCACCTTCCGTGAACGGCGTCACCGTCACCGCCTGCTCGATGCGCGGCCCGTCGAAGCTGCCGGCCTCGCGCAGCGGAAACGGCGTGCGGTTTTCCGACCACGGAATCGTGCCGCCCTGCTCCTGCGCGAACGCGGCCAGCACGGCGGATTCGACGCGCGAGCCGCGCAGCTCCGGAAACACTTCCAGCAGCCCATGTCCGCGCACACGCGCCGCGGCGCGGCCGGACCGCGGCACCATCCAGTGATTCCACACGACGATGCGCTGGTCGGCGTCGAGCACGATCATGCCGCTCTGGACGAGGTTGAGGATGCGCGCGGAGAGGCCGTCGTCGGGATTGGAGGCGTTGGGGAACAAGACTTGATTTGATATCTGAGGATCAACTGATCATACTGGAAATCAAGCGCGTTGCGCAGCTTGGTAGGGGCTGGCAAGCTACTCAACATTTGCCTATCCCTATAAACATTTGTTGGGTTTTTCACCAAGACACTTGGCTAGCGACGGTCGAGCCGCTATAATGCGGGCCATCGGGTCGTTAGCTCAGTTGGTAGAGCAGCGGACTTTTAATCCGTTGGTCGCAGGTTCGAGCCCCGCACGGCCTACCAGATACAGCAGAAACGCCAGCCTTCGGGCTGGCGTTTTTGTTTTCCATAGCACCACGCCCCTCACCGCTGCGCCAAGCTCGTTGCCGACGTCGCCGTCACCACGACCACCTCCTCCGGACGATCATCCGGCACATAACTCATCACCATGTCCTGGCCATCGGTGCCGCGGTTGAACTCCATCGACACCTTGCCGTCACGCGTGACATACCTGTCGGGCGACATGGCGACGAGCGAGACCGGGCCGCGTTTGTCGATCTGCGCGACGATGCCGTTGGATGTCGGGTCGACCTTGAGCCGCCAGCCATTCGACATCGCGTAGGCGCCGCTGATCCATTCGGCTTCGTAGTCGTAGAACACGAAGGCTTGCGGCGGGGCCATCACTTGCACCCTGGAGATCGGCTCGGACTCGGTCGAGGGCAGGTTCTGTTCCTGGGCGCCGGCATTGGCTGCCAGCACCAGCAAGGAAGTGGAAAGAATGGGAAATAACGAACGCATGATCGCTCCTTCTTGGACAGTGTTGTATTCAAGGCAAACTGCGCCGTCAAACTGCGCAAGGCTGTCTTGCCGGGTTACTTGGCACGGCTTGCACCAAAAACCATGGATGCAGTCTATGGCGTCATCCATAGGCTGCAAGCCGTTCGCACCCGGTATCACGAAACCGTCTCGATCCGGGAAAACCCAGATCGAAGCGAAATGATTGGCGATTGTCCGTGTTGCGCGGATTTCCGTATCGCGATCATGCCGGTGGTCCGCTGTCACGGCCTCGTCACCCCCTTCGTTCCAGCCTGTGCCGGCGCCGGACCAGCAGGCGTTTCATGGCGCGCAGCGTGCCGACCAGGACGCGGCTCATCGCGGGCAGGACGCCCTGGCGCCGTTCGCTGTCCAGCAGCGCGCGCTTGCAGCGTTGCGCGCCATCGCTGGCGGCATGCCTCACCAATCGATGCGGGTGGCGCCAGTACGCCAGGCGCGAGCGGTAGATGTCGAGACTGGCCGTGTCGTGCTGGACGCCCTGCAGCTTGAACTTGTATTGCTGGCGGCCCCAGCTCAGATGCGCCACCCTGGCCCGGCGCGCGATTTTTTCCTGCATGGCGAGATAGCAGCACAGCATGCCGAGGCTGTAGCGCGAGAATTCGGTGTCGTAGGCGACCACGTAGGCAAAGTAGTGGTCGCCCAGCCGCAGGCTCAGGCTGCCGCCGCAGAGCCGGTTCTCCGCCGTGGCGACGACGAGCAGCCCGCTCTCCTGCGCCTGCTCGGCCAGCCAGGTGGATTCTTGCGCCGAGATGCCGAAGTCGATCCCTTTCTCGTCCGTGTTGCGTTTCTTGAGTGCGATCAGGTCGAGCACGTCCTGCCGGCCGATGCCGCCATGTTCCAGGGTGCGGAATTGCAGGCCGGGGTGGTCGTGCGCAATCGCCTTCAGCTGGTGCCGGATATTGTGGCGGGTCTTGCTGCCCAGGCTGGCCAGATAAGCCTCCGGCGATGGCGGCAGGGTCACCAGGATGTCTTCGGAATGACCATATTGCTGGAATGGCAGGGATAGCCTGCCGATGTCCCTGCCGATCAGGGAAAAGCTGATCGCCGACACCGCGGGGAACCGTGCGAACACATAGCGGGCGAACCGTTCTATTTCCTCGGACGGGATCGTGATCATTTCATTCAGCACCCGGATTCTTCTTTTCTCCTGGTGGAACAGGAGGATGGCCAGGGGCCGGCCATCGCGCCGCGCGACGTAGGCGCTGGCCCCCTGCGCCTGGTCGCGCAGCGCGAAATGGCGCAGCGAGGAATTGAGATGCTGGTACAGCTCGTCGAGTTCCTGGGACAGGGCCGGGGAAATGGCATCGACTTGGCAGGTGGCGGTGCCGCAGGACGGCACCGGACGCTCGTCGTGACGCGTCCGGTGCCCCTGCCCCGCTTCGATCGGTCTGGGATCGGACATGGCAGGCTCGGTGGGATCAGGACCCATCGGTTTCGGTCGCGGCTTCCAGCCGCACTTCGCCGATGCCGATCACCGCGCCCCTGGGCGTATTGTTGCCGCTGACGCGCACGAACGATACCGACATCATGCCCAGCTCGGTTGCCGTGGCGCCCGCGAATGCGCGCCTGATCTTGTAGCGCAGGCGTACCCCTCCCTGATCGTGCGCATGGTGGGCCGCCGCGTTGATCTCGAAGGCGCCGAGGGTGCCGAGATAGACCGGGGCCGGCTCGATCGCCGAGCGCTTGCTGGAAGGGATATTCAAATACAGCTTGTAGAAATAGCCGCCCTTTTTGCCGAGTTCGGAGACTTCGATGCCGTCCAACTGCAGGTGCGCCGAACGGTAGGCTTTCGCGACACCCTTGATGCTGGCCTGCTTGCCCTGCGCAATGTCGGCGAGCGCACGGCTGTACTCGGTAGCAACCGGCAGTTGCACGCTCACCGAGCGCTCGTCCAGTCCGACATTGACGGCGCCGCCCAGGGAAAACGTGGTCTCGCTGGTCTCGCGCGGGGCGGACAGCTGGAACGAGCCGATCGAGGGCAGCGCGCCGCGCAGTTCGCCGGCCGTCGCCTGCACCCGGAACACCCTGGCATCCTGCGCGGTCCCGGCCGCCTGGGCCAGTGGCAGCGCGGTGGGCATGGATTCGTTCTGGTAGCGGTAGAACAGCGTGGTGCGGGTGCTGTAGGTCTGCGCGCGCAGCATGTTCAGCGAGCTGGCATAGGTGTGCTTGCCGGACCAGTAGGACTTGGTCAGGCCCGGCATCTTGCGGCCGCCACCGGCGCCGGCCCAGGCGACCCACAGGCGGTCGACGTTGGCGTGGTGCAGCCAGAAGATGGGGTCGATGGGCGAGACCATGTCGGCCATTACGTTGCCGATGATGTTGTGGACGGGATTGTGCGGCGCGTCCTCGAAGGTCGGCTCGAAGGCCTGTTCCTGGCCACGCTGGAAGTTCACGATGGTCGATGCGAACGGCGCCAGGGTCAGCGCTTGCTGGACATTGGTGTTGATCCGTTCGACATACAGGGGGTTGTTGTTGTTCGGATCCGTGAACTCGGCAGGCATCTGCGGATTCGTGTAATAGTCCCAGTATGGAAGCACCAGCTTGCTGTCGCCCGATACGGAGCGCAGCTGGCGCTCGAAGTAGTACATGTATCCGCGATGCCAGGCCAGGAAATACGCGACTTCGTGCGGACAGTAATTGATGTGGACATTGGTCCAGTACGTCCAGCTCTTGGGGTCCTGGGCGTTGGTATTGGCCTTCATGAGCTTGACGGCCTTGAGCAGCGAATCGTAGCGCGGCGTGGTCTTGAAGGCCTGCCATTCCGGCCGGACCATCACGGTCTGTGCAAACAGCTCGAGCGGCGTCGCGCTCGCCCCGACTGCGAGGGCAGAACGTTCCAGGAATGCCCTCCTGCTGATTTTTCCATACTCCATCACAAACTCCTTAGAAAGTTTGCTTTACCTCAATAGCCACTACATCGATCGGTGGTAAGCGACCCGAACCGAATCTATTGACGATATTGAAGCGGACTCGAGCAAGGCTTGATAAATCTCATACTCCATGGCGTTATTCCAAAAAGCGACGCGCGGCTTATCGACGGCGAATAGAAAATAATCCGGCTGGGTGAAAGCATGCAGGCCGGCTATCCACGGCCTTTCCTGAAATACAGTAAGCTATGCGGCTTGCCTGCCGACGACCCCATGCCTCACACCATCCTCGCCCCCGTCCACCACGAACTGATCATCAAGAAGAGCCGCTTCATCGCCTGCGTGCAACCGATGCCGGACCGTGCCGGTGCGCAAAAAGTCGTGGCCGCGCTGCGCGCCGAACATCCGGGCGCCGCCCATGTGTGCTGGTCGCTGCTGGCCGGGGGGCAGTCGGCGGCGGTCGACGATGGCGAACCGAGCGGCACGGCCGGACGGCCGATGCTCGACGTCCTGCGCCACCAGGACCTGGAAGGCGTGCTGGCCACCGTGGTGCGCTATTTCGGCGGCATCAAGCTGGGTGCGGGCGGACTGGTGCGCGCCTACACCGATAGCGTGGCCCAGGCACTGTTGATCGCGCAGAAGGTGCCGATCATCCGCCAGCGCCACCTGGCCTGTACTGCATCCTATCCGCTCGAAGGCCTGGTCCGGCGCGAGCTGGACGGCGCCGGCGCCACGCTGGATGCGGTCGAGCATGGCGATGCGGTGCGCTTCGCCTTTCATCTGCCGGACGACCGCGCCGCCGCGCTGGTGGCGCGCCTGAACGAGGCCGGCAGCGGCCGCATCGCCTGGCTGCGCAGCGACGCGGATGGCGCCGGCGAGGATGGCGCCGACGGCTGAGCTGGTAGCGCTATCAATCATTCGCATACCGGACATCACGACTCAAAAGCGGACTCGCCCGCGGTGAATCGTCATAATGGTCGGTTCCCCTGCTGCACAGCCTGGCGCATCCGGCCAGATGGGCATCGTCAATACACTTCAAAGAACAACATGATCAAAAAGAGCCTGGCTCCCCTGGCACTCGGCGGTTTCGGCATCGGCATGACCGAATTCGTCATGATGGGCATCCTGCCCGACATCGCTTCCGGCCTGTCGATTTCGATTCCCCAGGCGGGCTACCTGATTTCGGCGTATGCCGTCGGCGTCGTGGTCGGCGCGCCGACGCTGGTGAGCATGCTGGCGCACCGTCCGCCGCGCAGCGTGCTGATCCTGTTCATGCTGATCTTCACGGTCTTCAATGCGCTGTCGGCCTTCGCGCCGAACTTCGAGACCATGCTGCTGTTCCGCTTCCTGGCCGGCCTGCCGCACGGCGCCTTCTTCGGCGTCGGCGCCGTGGTGGCGACGCGCCTGGCCGACAAGGGCAAGGAGGCGGCGGCGCTGGCCAGCATGTTCACCGGGCTGACGCTGGCCAACGTGGTCGGTGTGCCGGCGGGCACCTGGCTCGGCCATAACATGAGCTGGCGCTTCGTGTTCCTGATCGTCGCCGCCATCGGCCTGGCGACCGCCATCATGATCAAGAAAGTAATCCCCTACTTCGAGGCGCAGAAAGGCGCCGGGCTGGCCCAGGATCTCAAGATCTTCCGCAAGCCGAACCTGTGGCTGGCGCTGGCCATCACTTCGATCGGCACCGGCGGTTTCTTCGCCTGGCTGAGCTATATCGCGCCGCTGCTGACGGAAGTGACGCACTTCCATGCCAACATGATCCCGCTGATCATGACCGTGGTCGGCGTCGGCATGACGGTCGGCGTGCACCTCGGCGGCAAGCTGGCCGACGGCATGGCGCCGCTGCGCGCCATCGTGGTGCTGCTGATCTCGATGGTCGCCCTGCTGTCGCTGAACGCCCTGCTGGCCGGCTCGCAAGCGGCGATGGTGGTGCTGGCCTTCCTGGTCGGCGCCAATGCGCTGGCGCTGGGTCCGCCGATCCAGATGCTGCTGATCGAACATTCGCGCGAAGCCGAGATGCTCGGCTCCTCGCTGGGCCAGTCCGGCTTCAACATCGGCAACGCCACCGGCGCCTTCCTCGGCGGCATCCCGCTCACCCTCGGCCTGTCCTACTCCTCGCCGCTGTGGGTCGCGGCCGGCCTGGCCCTGTGCGGCGTCGGCCTGGCGCTGGCCATGCTCGCGCACGGCCGCCGCACCCTCGGCGCCCTGGCCCCACGCGCCTGAGCGACAAACGACAATTCGGGGTCAGATCCCTTTTTTGGGAAATTTCCTGCGGTTTAAAATAAAAAGGCCTGGCAGCGTGAATGCACTGCCAGGCCTTTTTTTCGCCCGTGAGGGCAAGCCCGGATTACTTCGAATCTATTGCCCAAAAAAGTGCTCTGACCCCGAATTAAAAAAGGGATCTGACCCCGAATTGTTGGGTTGAGGGTTAGCGGGTGCGGCGCTGGCGGCGGCGGGCGAGGCCGGCGGCGGCCAGGCCGCCCAGGATCAGGGCGATGCTGCCCGGTTCCGGAACGGCGTTCGACGGGGTGCCGCCGCCCGTGTTCAGGCCGGGGACGTCCACCGCGGTGAAGTAGTGGTTGGCGTTGATCTGGATGGTCGAGTTCCAGGTGTCGACGATGACGGTGCCGTTCACCTGGCCCCAGTCCTTGCTGACCGTCGCGTACGGCGCCAGGATGCTGCCGATGACGCTGCGCGGGTCGAGGGTGGTGGCTTCGTAGAAGTTGAAGAGGACATTGAAACCGCTCAGCGAAGCGAACTCGATGTTGTTGTCGGCAAAGCTGCCGCTGCTGCCGCTGACGTTGAAGATCAGGGTCTGGCCCGGCACCAGGTTGCTCAGCTTCCATTCTTTTGAAGTCTGGAAGATATTGCCGGCCACGTCGAAGATATCCACGCCGCCCTTGCCGCTGCCGCTCACATAGGAGATGCCGCTGCCGCCCTTCACCGTGCCGGTGTTGGCCAGCTTGTCGAGGGAGCTGGACAGGGCCTTGTAGTAGCTTTCCGCCGCGGCGAAGTCGACCGGGTTGACGCTGCTGCGGCCGTCGATGGTGGCGCTGTTGACCGACAGCGTACCGCCCGCATACGTCTTGCCCTTGACGATGTCGCCATTGCTCAGGTTGACGTTGCCGCGCGCGATCACCGAATAATTGTCGAAGGCGTCGGCGTTAAGGTCGTTGACCCGGTAGCTGGACAGCGTAACGTTGCCGCCCGCGACGATGGCGCCTTCGGTATCGCTCGAATTCGAGGTGAAGTTCTTGATCGCATACACATTGGCACCGCCGATCGGCGCGGACAGGTTCAGCACACCGGCATGGGCGACGTTGCCGGCGCAGATGGCGGCAGCGATGAAGGCAAGGCGGATGGCTGGCATGCAATTCCCCTGTAGCAATTGATAATGCACAAGAGTATCACCAGATTCATCATTTTTGCCAACTGGTCACTTTTATTTTTTGTCCACGCCTTGTTTTTCCAGGATCAAACCAGCATGGCCTGCCCCATCGAAGCGCTGATCTCGGCCGCCGCATCCATCATGCATGAGAGGTCGTATTCATCGACCAGGTAGTCGAGCACGCTTTCGCCGTGGGCCGGCAGCGGCAGCGGCACCGCGCCGAGCGGCGAGGCCACGGCGGCATAGGTATTCGCCAGCCTCAGGGTGTCGGGCAGCGACGCCGGCGGCATGCCCATCAGGCTCTCGCGCAGCGAGACGATGGCGTCGGCGACCGGTTCCGGCAGCGCCAGCTTGCGCGCGATCTCGCGGGTCAGCACGTCTTCGCACAGCGTGGCCCAGTTTTCCGGATCCTCGTCGAGCAGGCCGGGAAAGCCGTCGGCGCGCGAGAGCAGGTAGAAGCCGCCGACCTCGTGCACGATGCCGGCGAACATGGCGGTATCGGGATTGACGAAGGTCAAGTCGCGCGCGAACACATAGGCCAGTGCCGCCACCTGCACCGTGTGCTCCCACAGCTGTTCGGCCCGGGCGCGCAGGTCGGGGTCGCCGATGCGCGCGCCGAACTGGCGCACCACCAGGCTGGCCACCAGCATCTGCAGCTTGCGGTAGCCGATGCGCGCCACCGCCGTGCGCACATTGGTGACCGGATGGCCGCCGCCGAAGGCCGAGGTATTCGCCAGCGCCACCGTGCGCGCCGCCAGTTGCGGCTCGCCCAGCACCAGCCGGATCGCATCCTCCAGATGGCAATCCGGATCGTCCAGGGCCTGCTGCAGGCGCAGCACGGCATTGACGCTGGTGGGGAAGCTGATCTCGCCGCGCTCGGCCTGGGCGACGATCGTTCCGAAGGCTTCTAGTCTGTTCACGGCGGCGATTATACGCGCGCTGAAGATGGCCCTGGAGCAATTTTTGTATGTACGTTCGCAACCTGTGGTAGATCAGCAAAAAAAACAGCCGGCTACAAGCGCCGGCCGCAATGGGCAACAAATCCTCGGCCGCCGGCCATGCCGGACGGCCGTTTCAAGGAGGTTTATTTCACCTTGATCGCGCTCTTGACCGTGCTGACGCCATCGACACCCTTGGCCACCTTCACCGCCCGGTCGGCCTCGTCCTTCGAATTGACGAAACCGCTCAGCATGACGATGCCCTTCTCGGTCTCGACGTGGATGCCCAGCGATTCCAGGTCCTTCTCGCCGACCAGGCCGGCCTTCACCTTGGCGGTGATGGCAGTGTCGGCGGCGGCCACGCGGGTCTTGGCGGCGGTATCGCGGGTCTTGTCGCCGGCGCGGTCCATCGCACCGTCGGTCTTCACGGCCGCGGTCGCGGCGGCGTCGCGGGTGTTGTCGCCGGCCCGGTCCACCGCATTGTCGGTTTTCTGGGCGACGTTCGAGGCCAGTTGCCTGGTCTTGTCGGCGGCGGTGCGCGCGACTTCCTTGGTCTTGTCGACCGCGGTCGCGGCGACTGCGCGGGTCTTCTCGGCGGCCGTCGACGCGGCGGCGCGGGTCTTGTCGGCGGCCGTGTCGGCGGCATTCGCCGTGCGGTCGGCCGCGACGGCGGCGCCCTCGCGTACCGGCGACGGCTTGGTTTCGACCAGGCAGCCGGTCTTCGCATCGGCGCCCATCTGCGCGCACTTGTCGACGGCGCCGGCCTTGACGCCGTCGCGCGTCTCGGTGGTGGTCACCAGGCCTGCGCCGGCGGCGGTGGCGCCGGCGGCGCTCGATCCGCTGGCGGTGCTGGCGCTGCGGTCGGCCTTGGCGTCGGCCAGCGCGGCGGTGTGGACCGACTTGGCGTTATCCATGCAGCTGTCCTTGTCGGCGCCTTCCTTGTCGTCGCATTTTTCCTTGGCCAATGCAAATTCGGCGTCGGCGACGTTGGACAGCGCCTTCTCGTGGCTCTTCGGCGAGGTGCTGTACTTGGCCAGTGCCTGGTTCTCGCCGCGCACGCGGGCGACCTTGGCCTCGGCCATGCAGATGTCCTTCCCGTTGCCGCTCATCGCCTCGCATTTCTCGGTGGCGGCTTTGTAGTCCGACGCGGCTTTCTGGGTGGCGTTGCGGTAGATGGACGCATCGTGGTTCAGGCCCACGGTCGGAGCCTGGGCGAAGCAGGTGCCCGCGGCCGTCGCGAGCAGGGTCGCAATCAGCGTTTTCATGGTCGGTATCCCTTGTATCGGTTGTGAAGACAAGGGAGATTTAACGCCTGCGCACGCTCGGCCTCTGTGCGGCAGCGAACCCTTGTCTTACAAACAATCAAACTGGAGGTTCCGGAGCGCTCAATCTTCGTCCAGCAAGCCTTCGCGCCACAGCGGCAAGGCATCCTCGAAGGGCGTGGCGGCCGTGCCGAAACGGCTGCCGTCGCGCGCCAGGCGCACCCAGGCGCGGGTATCGTGGCCGCTGCGCGCCACCGGCGGGTAGCCGCGCACCTTGTCCAGCCAGGCGTGGATGCGCGCATAGTCGGCGGGATGGCGGCCCTGGGTCCAGGCCAGCGCCACCAGGTCGGCATAGCCCTCTTCGCGGCGGGTCTCGCGCATCGCCTTCGAGGCTTCCAGCAAGGCCGGATCGGCCGCGCGCTCGGTGCCGACCTCGACGAAGCCGGCCGGCAGTTCATGCCAGGAACCTTGCGCATAGCGCCAGCAGTGGCCGATCTCGTGCGCCGCCATGGCTTCGATCAGTTCATCCTGGGCGTCGGGCGGGACGCCATCGAGCACCTGCCCGGCGGCCGCATTATCGCGCAGCGACAGCACCAGCTTGCAGCGCCCTTCCTTGAAGCCCATCGCCAGCGCGACGTCGTTGGGGCCGGCCCGCGGCTGCACCACGACGTCGATCGGCAGCGCGATCGAGCGCGCGTACTCGAGCACCGGGAAGGCCGCGCCGAGCCAGCGTTGTTCCAGCGGGGTGAGCTCGGCGGCGCTGCTCGAAGCGGCAGCGCCCGCCAGGAAAACCGCGCCCAGCGCGGCGGAGAGGAGAGTGGACATCGGAGGATTCCCCTGGAAAAAGCGAAATGCCGAATGGCAATTCTATCCCCGGACCAACCCTCTTTTACAAAAATAGTTTACTGACTGTCAAAAAGCCTAATAGTGACCGAAAGCTATTACCAGGTCTCGAATGCGGCCTCGCCCTGTTGCGCGGGCGCGCTGGCTTTGTAGGGCTTGCCAGCCGGCGCAGCCACTGCCACCAGCGCCGCGGTCGCACCCTGGCGCGGCGCGCGGCGGCCGGCCCGGGCGGCCGCCGATTGCCGGTCGAGCTTGAAAATGCCGACCAGGCGTTCCAGGTGTTCGGCCTCGCCCTGCAGGTCGCCGGCGACGCTGCCGGCCTGCTCGACCAGGGCGGCGTTCTGCTGGGTGGCTTCGTCCATGTGGCCGATGGCGCAGTTGACCTGTTCGATGCCGGTGCTCTGTTCCTGGCTGGCCAGGCTGATCTCGGCCATGATGTCGGTCACGCGCTTGACGCTGGTGACGATCTCTTCCATCGTGCTGCCGGCCGCATCGACCAGCTTGGCGCCATCGTCGACCTTGGCGACCGAGTCGCTGATCAGCGAGGCGATTTCCTTGGCGGCGGCGGCCGAGCGCTGGGCCAGGTTGCGCACTTCTCCGGCGACGACCGCGAAACCGCGTCCCTGCTCGCCGGCGCGCGCCGCTTCCACGGCCGCATTCAGCGCCAGGATATTGGTCTGGAAGGCGATGCCGTCGATCACGCCGATGATCTCGGCGATCTGCTTGGACGAGGCATTGATCGAGGCCATGGTCTCGACCACTTCCGCCACCACGGCGCCGCCGCGCTGGGCCACGCTGGATGCCGATTCCGCCAGGGCATTGGCCTGGCGCGCATTGTCCGCGTTCTGCTTGACGGTGCCGGTCAGCTCTTCCATCGAGGCGGCGGTTTCTTCCAGCGTGCTGGCCTGGCGCTCGCTGCGCGCGGCCAGGTCCTGGTTGCCGGCCGTGATCTCGGCCGAGGAGCGGGCGATCAGCAGCGTGCCCTCGTGTACCTGGCTGACGATGGTCACCAGGCTGTCGCGCATGCCTTTCATGGCATACAGCAGGCTGCTGCGGTCATCGGCGCGGGTCTCGATCGGCACCGACAGGTTGCCTGCGGCGATCTGGGCGGCGATTTCCGAGGCGTAGTCGGGCTGGCCGCCGAGCTTGCGCAGCAGGCGATTGCCGATGAACATGGCGGCCGCGCTGCCGATGGCCACGGCAATCGCCAGCAGCACCAGCATCCACGCAAAGAAACTGCCGGACATCTTGCGCGCCTGGTCGGCGGCGTCGTTGTTCAGTTTTTCCTCGAGGTCGATCAGGCGGTTGACGCTGGCCAGCCAGGCGACGAAGGCCGGGCCGGCCTCCTTGTCGAGCAGGACCGCCGCATCAAAGCCATTGTCGGCCTGGCGCAGGGCGATCAGTTTCACGATCAGCGGCTGGGTACGCGCCTCGACTTCCTTGATGGCGGCCAGCGCCTGCTTTTCTTCCGGCAGGATGTCCTTGCTGCCTGCAAACAGCTGGTCCAGCGGACCGGCCGAGGCCTGGTAATCGGCGTCGAGCTTGCGGATCTGTTCGATATGGCGCATGGCGGTCTCGGGGGTGGCGGCCAGGGCCACGTCGCGCACGGCGATGGCGCGATCGTGTACGCTGCCACGGAAATTGATCGCGTAGCGCTGCTTGACGCTGTTCACATCGTTCATGTGGATCAGCAGGGAATCGATCTGGCCGACCCGGTAGATCGCCATTCCCGCCAGCACGGCCATGAGCACGAAGACGCTGCCGAAACCGAGCGCCAGCCGCTTGCCGATGGTGAGTCCGGAAGTTGTCATTGTTGTTCTCCCTGAATATGAGCTGAGTTGCAATTAATTTTTCCAATCGGAAATTAAATTGAAATATAGCATATAAATGAGGAGTGATAACCAAGAGCAAGTTATGGCGAGTTACTTTGTTAGAGCGTGCGACCTCGAGACGTCGTCCCTGCGAAGGCAGGGACCCAATTTTCAGGCATTACCACAGCGCTCGCATCTTGGATCCCTGCCTGCGCAGGGATGACGTTCAAGGGTAGCGGGCCAAAATTACCCTGCTGGAGCGTGCGCATGAAAACGTCGTCACCGGGAAGTCTGGGACGACTTCAAAAGGTCGCGGACCAAATATCCTGCTAGGAGCCTGCGCATAAAAACGTCGTCCCTGCGAAGGCAGGGACCCAATTTTCAGGCATTACCACAGCGCTCGCATCTTGGATCCCTGCCTGCGCAGGGACGACGTTCAAGGGTAGCGGGCCAAAATTACCCTGCTGGAGCGTGCGCATGAAAACGTCGTCACCGCGCAGGCTGGGACGGCTTCAAAAGGTCGCGGACCAAATATCCTGCTAGGAGCCTGCGCATAAAAACGTCGTCCCTGCGAAGGCAGGGACCCAATTTGCACGCATTACCACAGCGCTCGCATCTTGGATCCCTGCCTGCGCAGGGATGACGTTCAAGGGTAGCGGGCCGAATACCCTGCTAGAGCCTGCAGCATAAACACGTCGTCCCTGCGAAGGCAGGGACCCAATTTGCACGCATTACCACAGCGCTCGCATCTTGGATCCCTGCCTGCGCGGGGACGACGGTTTTGAGGCCGCAGGCTAGCGCTTCTCTTCCTCCAGCAAAGCCTTCGCTGTAACAAAATTCGGCCGGATATCGTTCGGCACCGCCTTCATCTTGTCCAGCGCCTTCCTGACGTCCGGACGGATCACGACGTAGCGCTTCATCAGCGCCTGGGCGCGCGCATAGTCGCCGGTGGCTTCGATGGTCAGGAACTCGCGGTCCAGGTCCGCCACCGCGCCGCGGATCTTCTTGAAGTCGACCGAGAAGCTGCCATCGCCGTGCGAGACGAAGCCGCCCTTGTCGAGCAGGTAGTTGACCTGGATCGCCATGCCGCGCGCGTGCGAGTCGGTCAGGCCGAAGTGCAGGGTGCGGAAGGCGGATGCCAGGAAGGTGTTGTACAGCTTGCGCTCGGCGGCAGCGCCCTGCCCCAGCGAATCCTTCAGCTGGCCCTTGTCCATCATGTAAGCGAGCGCCCACAGCCCGGTGACGTCGGCCTTGGCTTCCTCGATGGTCGAGTAGGCGTCCTTCAGGTCCTGGCGCGGGGTCGAGGGCTGGCCGTCGCGGGTGGTGGCGTGCGGGCCGAGGCCGTGCATGATCTCGTGCGCCAGGATGTGGGTGAAGAAGGAATCGAAATCGAGGTCCTTGCGATCGGCCGGGCGCAGGACCAGCTGCGCGATCGGCGTCAAGGTGGCGGCGAACTTGGCTTCCTGCACGTTCTTGAGCATGACCCGCTTGGAGCCGCGCTGGCGGATCACGCGTTCGTCGTTGGGCAGGTTGTAGGCGGCGGTCTGCACGCCCATGTTGCCGTCGCCGGCGCCGTACACCTGGTTCACCACCACCATCGGGGCGATCGCGCCGACCTTGGGGTTGCGATATTTCGGATCGAGCGGCAGATTGTCTTCCAGCTCTTGCAGGTGCTTGCCGAAGAAGTCCAGCTTCTTCGTCTCTTCCCGGTCGCGCACGTTGACGTAGGCTTCGAAGGCGGCCTTGTAGCCGAACAGCTCGTCGTTATAGGTTTCGTAGGGACCGATGGTCACGTCGACCGGGGAGTCGAGGTCCATCCAGGCGAAGTCCGATTCCAGGTAGTCGTTCGAGAGGAAGGCGGCGGCGCGCAGTTGCAGGAATTTCTTGAGCGAGGCATTGTCGGTGGCCGCCGCGGCCTCCGTCAGCAGCGTCGCCAGCTTCTGCAGCTCGGGGCGGTAGGCTTCCGAATACTTGACGATGCTGAAGCCGTTGTCGGCCAGGCCGTCCTCGCCGCCGCGGATCACCGTGAAGAACCACTGGGCCTGTTCGCGCTCCTGGGGCGACAGCGCCTTCATCCAGGCTTCGAGCTGTTCCTTGCCGGCGTTCTCGGGATAGAAGTTGGCGCCCGGCGGCTTGTGCGCGGGGATGTGGATGCCGGCGTAGTCGGCCGGCATGAAGGAGCGGTGCTCGTCGAGGATCGACCACGGCCCCTTGTTCAGCCAGAAGTAGTCGCGCCGGGCCTGCCCGAGCGCGGTCTTGTCCTTTTCCAGCGCGGCCCACAGCGCCTCGTTGCCGGCCCAGCGCTGGCGCAGCTGCAGCAGGTCGACGATCTTTGCGGCTTCGATCAGCTTGCCGATGGCGACGCGGTCGCCGGCCGACAGCGCCGAGGTATCGGCTGTCAAGGCCACCGGCGCATAGCGCTGGCTCATGGCCTTGAGTTGCGTGACGCTGGCCGGGGTGGCGGCCTGGGCGGATTTGGCGGCCGGTTCGGCCGCCTGCGCCGCGGTGGCCATGCCGGCGGTAGCCAGCAGGACCAGGGATGCGAGGGAATGCTTCATGGGTTCATCCAACAGGTTGCAATCGGAGGATTGTAATCCCGTTCGGCGCGCCAGGCCGTGGCCTCAGTCAGTCCGCTCTTTCCTGCCCTTCGGCAGGCGCAGCAGGGCCAGGATCACCAGCGCGAACACGGTGCTGAGCACCGCCGTGGCCTCGCGCCCCATGCCGGCGGAAACGCCGACGGCCGCGGTCAGCCAGACGCTGGCCGCGGTGGTCAGGCCCTTGATGTCGTTTTCGTCCTTGAGCTTCAGGATGGCGCCGGCGCCGAGGAAGCCGATGCCGGCGGTGACGCCCTGCAGCACGCGCGACAGGTCTTCGATCTGCATGCCGGCCTGCAGCGGGATCAGCACGAACAGCGCCGAGCCGAGCGACACCAGCATATGGGTGCGCAGGCCCGCCGAGGCGCCCACCGATTCGCGCTCGTAGCCGAGCAGGCCGCCCAGCAGCACCGCCACCAGCATGCGCACGACCACGCGCGTCATGCCCTCGACGTCGCCGAGATCGGAAAATTCAAGGTGTATGGTCGACCAGATCTGTGACCACATGGCCGGGCTCCCGTTGCTTTGTCAGGAGGGATAATGCCAGCTCGGCCTTATCGGTGTCGCCACATACGGACGTCGCCACTGCGCAGGCAGGGCCCCAATTTGTCCGCGTTTCGATAGCGCATGCAACTTGGGCCCCTGCCTTCGCAGGGGCGACGGTGCTGCTGCTCTCCTGCCTTCGCAGGGGCGACGGTGCTACTGCTCGCCTGCCTTTGCAGGGCTGACGGTG
>Ga0265780_10001833_pt1 | contig 29450 bp, 22 predicted proteins | sample P1T30metagenome_FD_192432 | JGI IMG/M metagenome (GOLD analysis project Ga0265780, IMG submission 192432) | Plant litter microbial communities from East Loma Ridge, Irvine, California - P1 T30 | ecosystem: Environmental > Terrestrial > Plant litter > Unclassified | place: USA: California... | reverse complement strand
CATGTCGCGTCGGAACTCCTCCGGATAGGGCTTGGCCATGATCGACATCCTTCCAGCGAGGACCACGTCCCCACAGGTCAGGAGTCAACCGAACCGACAGCAGTCCCAGTCCTTGCCATACCTCGTATACAGAGGAGCGCCCCGGAACCGGTCATCCTCGCGTCACGAAAGTGTCACGAAGCCGGGAGGCGACCTGGACTCTGACTGCTGAGACGACGAAGCCCCCGGCACGACCGGGGGTTTCTATGGAGGGGATGACGGGAATCGAACCCGCGTGGCCAGTTTGGAAGACTGGGGCTCTACCATTGAGCTACATCCCCGCGCGGCGAACCAGGTCGCAGCGCCACCATCGTAGCGGACGAACGAGCACCGACATGCCACCACGTGTGACGCTCCCGCCGAGTGCGTCCGACGCGCGGCGCATCAGGCGGTCGCGGGTCCTCTCCTACGTGCTGGTGCTCCTGGCGGCGGCCGCGCTGTCGATGCGTCCCGACCTGTTCGGGGACCCCCAGGCCCAACCGCTGCACGCGATCCTGCACGTCTGGCGGATCGTCGTCGGACTGCTGTTGGCGGCGGCGGCGCTCGGGGTGCAGGTCGTCGTCGGGCTCCGGTGGCGCGGGGACCTCCGTCGCAGCGCCGAACACGACGACGCGGCTCCCGGGAACCGAGCACCGGGGGACCGCTAGACTCATCGGCGTCGCGTGCGCCTGTCGGCGTGTGCGGACACCCCTGGCCCAGTCAACGGGGCGTAGCTCAGCTTGGTAGAGCGCCCGCTTTGGGAGCGGGAGGTCGCAGGTTCAAATCCTGTCGCCCCGACCAGGTCCACACGAACGTCAACCAACAGGAGAACATCCCTTGGCCACCAGCACCGTCGACAAGGTGAGCGACACCCGCGTCAAGCTCACCGTGAACGTGACGCCGGAAGATCTCAAGCCGAGCATCGACCACGCGTACAAGCACATCGCCGAGCAGATCAACATCCCCGGCTTCCGCAAGGGCAAGGTGCCGCCGGCGATCGTCGACCAGCGTGTCGGCCGTGGCGAGGTCCTGAACCACGCCGTCGGCGACGCGATCGACAACTTCTACCGCCAGGCGGTGGAGGAGCAGGAGCTGCGCATCCTCGGTCGTGCCGAGGCCGACGTCGCCGAGCTCCCGAACGTCAAGGACTTCACGGGCGACCTCGTCCTCACCTTCGAGGTGGACGTGCGTCCCGAGTTCGACCTGCCGGACTACGCGAACTACGAGCTCACCGTCGACGCGGTCGAGGTCTCCGACGACGAGGTCGAGGAGGAGCTCCAGAACCTCCGCACCCGCTTCGGCACGCTCGTGACGGTCGACCGTCCGGCGACGTCCGGCGACTTCGCCCAGATCGACCTCACCGCCACCATCGGCGACGACGAGGTCGACTCGGCCACCGGCGTCTCCTACGAGATCGGTTCGGGCGACCTGCTCGAGGGCATCGACGAGGCGCTCGAGTCCCTCACCGCGGGCGAGTCGACGACCTTCGAGTCGACGCTCGTCGGCGGCGACCGCGAGGGCGAGACCGCCCAGATCGCCGTCACCGTCACCGCCGTCAAGGAGCGCGAGCTCCCCGAGGCCGACGACGAGTTCGCGCAGATCGCCAGCCAGTTCGACACGATCGACGAGCTCAAGGCGGACCTCAAGGAGCAGATCGCCAAGTCCAAGACCTTCGGTCAGGGCGCCGCGGCTCGCGACAAGCTCGTCGAGAAGCTCATCGAGGACGTCAACATCCCGATTTCGGAGAAGCTCATCGAGGACGAGGTGCACCGTCACCTCGAGCAGGAGAACCGTCTCGAGGACGACGAGCACCGCAAGGAGGTCGCCGAGTCCAGCGAGAAGGCGTTCCGCTCGCAGATCCTCCTCGACGCCATCGCCGAGAAGGAGGAGATCCGGGTCTCCCAGGAGGAGCTCACGCAGTACCTCATCCAGGCGGCTGCGCAGTACGGCATGGAGCCGGCCGAGTTCATCAAGGTCATCGACCAGAACGGGCAGATCCCGGGCATGGTCGGCGAGGTCGCCCGCTCGAAGGCGGTCGCGACGGTCCTCTCCAAGGTGACCGTGAAGGACAGCAACGGCGGCGACGTCGACCTGTCCGCCTTCACGGCGGGCGTCGCGCAGACCCCAGCGGAGGACGCGGAGTAGTCCCCGCTGGCGCCAAACCGACCTCGCAGGCTCGGTCGGCGCTGGCTCCGCGCGACGCTTCGCGTCGCAACATGCGAAGAGCGCGCTGGAGGCGCGGTGCCGGCTGGCACCGCGCCTCCAGTCCGTTCCACCGGCAACCGGGACCGCCCACAGCGAACAGGCGCGAAGTGGTGCGTTGCACCCGATAAGTTCGACATCAAGCGACAACTGAACGGGAGCTTTTCCATGGCCGAAGCGACACTGAACCCCAGTGTTTTTGACCGCCTTCTGAGAGACCGGATCGTGTGGCTCGGCTCTGAGGTCCGCGACGAGAACTCGAACGAGATCGCAGCGAAGCTGCTGATGCTCGCCGCCGAGGACCCTGAGAAGGACATCTACCTCTACATCAACTCGCCCGGCGGCTCGATCACCGCCGGCATGGCGATCTACGACACGATGCAGTTCGTGCCGAACGACATCGTCACCGTGGGCATCGGCCTCGCGGCCTCGATGGGGCAGTTCCTGCTCTCGTCGGGCACCCCGGGCAAGCGGTACATCACGCCGAACGCCCGCGTGCTGCTGCACCAGCCGTCCGGTGGCTTCGGCGGCACCGCTGCCGACATCCAGACGCAGGCCAAGGTCATCCTCGACATGAAGCAGCGCATGGCGGAGCTCACGGCCGAGCAGACCGGCAAGTCGATCGAGCAGATCCTCAAGGACAACGACCGCGACAACTGGTTCACGGCGCAGGAAGCCCTGGAGTACGGCTTCGTCGACCACCTCCGCGCGTCCTCGAACGAGGTCGTCGGTGGCGGCGGTACCGTCGGCGACGGCGAGACGCCCACCGCGGCGGCCGAGCCCGAGTCCAACTGACCACCACCGAAGAAAAGGAAACGAGAATGCATCTCCCCATGCTCGGTGGCGCGCAGAACGTCCCGGCTCCGTCGAACCGTTACATCCTCCCGAGCTTCGAGGAGCGCACGGCCTACGGCTACAAGCGGCAGGACCCGTACGCGAAGCTCTTCGAGGACCGCATCGTGTTCCTCGGCGTCCAGGTCGACGACGCGTCGGCCGACGACATCATGGCCCAGCTCCTGGTGCTCGAGTCGATGGACCCGGACCGCGACATCGTGATGTACATCAACTCGCCCGGTGGCTCGTTCACCGCGATGACGGCGATCTACGACACGATGCAGTACATCCGCCCGCAGATCCAGACGGTCTGCCTCGGCCAGGCGGCCTCGGCCGCGTCGGTGCTCCTCGCCGCCGGTACCCCCGGCAAGCGTCTGGCGCTCCCGAACGCGCGCGTGCTCATCCACCAGCCCGCGACCCAGCAGGGCGGCGGTCAGGCGTCGGACATCGAGATCCAGGCTGCGGAGATCCTCCGCATGCGCACCTGGCTCGAGGACACGCTGTCGAAGCACTCGAACCGCACGCCGGAGCAGGTCAACAACGACATCGAGCGTGACAAGATCATGTCCGCCGAAGAGGCGCTGGAGTACGGCCTGATCGACCAGGTCCTCACCAGCCGCAAGAACCTGCCGGCGCTCGTCAAGTAACGCCGACCGGCGCACGACGAAGGGCCCCGCACCGATCGGTGCGGGGCCCTTCCTCGTGTCGTGGGGACGGATCGCGCGGATGGGGCGCTCGGTCGGGGGCGATCAGTCCTCGTCCGCGTCGTCCGCGGCGGGTGCGGGTCGACGCCGGAGGAGCAGCAGCACGGCGACGACCACCCCGACGAGCACGACACCGCCGGCACCGATCCACAGGGCGTCGGACGCGGCGGAGTCGGTGTCGCCGGCACCGCTGCCCAAGGCGTCGGCGGAGCCGTTCCCGGAGCCGCCGTCGTCGTCGGTCGCGCAGGTCGGGGGAGTGCTGGCACCGTCCGCGGGCGAGAAGCCGGCGGGGGCGTCCCACGTGAAGTCGTACCGGTCGGAGACGGTGTGCCCGTCGGCCGAGACGATCTGCCACTCGACGGTGTACTTCCCCGAGCCGCCGAGCGCCGCCGTCGTGGACATCGTCGGGCCGTCGACGTCGACGCAGCCGTCCTCGTAGTACTCGCCGTCCGGCCCGACGACGCGGAACGCGAACCCGGAGTCGTTGCCGCCGATGGCGAGGAGCCTGTCGTTCGTGGTGATCTCGAACGTCTCCGGCAGCTCCGTGAGCGTCCCGCCGGCCTCCGGCGTGGAAGCGACCAGGTAGTTGTGCGCGCTGGCGGGGCCGGCGAGGCCGAGGACCGCACCACCCGCGATCGCGACGGACGCGGCGGCGCCGGCCACGAGCCTCCAGGCCCGCTGCCGGCGCCGCCGCGGACGCCCGCCGCTCGACGTCACTTGGACGTGCTCCGACGGCGCGTGCCGGCGACCGCGACGACGAGCGCGACCGCGCCGAGGACCAGGCCGCCGAGGCCGAGGAAGCGCCCGACGAGGTCGGGGTCGGCCGGCGTGGTCGCGGCGCTGGAGGCAGCCTGCGTAGACGCGGCGTCCTCGTCGTGGTCGCCGGTCGTGGACCCGGCGGCGGTGAGCACGATCGACGGCGCGGGGTGCGCGGGCTCGGCCTCGCCGCTCTCCTGCTCCTCGTTCCACGCGACGCTGCCCTCCTCGCAGGTCTGTACGGCGGGGAACTCGACGCGGTCGCCGGCCTCGCCGTCGGGCAGCGAGAAGGAGAGCTGGAAGGTGTCGCGCTGGTCGGCGGGGAGCGGGGTCTTCGCGGTCCAGGTGACGCTGGTGACACGCTCGGCGCCCTCCTCGGCCTCCTCGCCGTCGGCGGAGGCGGAGGGGCTCGTGTAGGGCTCGGTCGCCTTCGTGATCGTCCAGTTGGGGTTGACGGTCGGGGTGACCTCGATGATCGACTCGGGCACCTGGAACTCGATCTTCGTCGTCGGCGAGCCGTCGCAGCCGTGCGGGACCGAGAAGGTCGCCGTCGTGTACGAGTCGGCAGCGGTCGAGGTGGCCGTCGCCTCGACGTGGGCGCTGGCCGCGGTGGCGCTGCCGAGGACGATCGCTGCGGTGACGCCGAGGGTCGCGGTGCCGACGACGGCGAGACGCTTGGGCATGGAGTTCCTTCCGGGGTGCTTCTACAACTTGTAGAGGAGACGGGGACACGCTAGCAGGATCGAACGCCCTCGGCGAACGCGCCGCCGGAATCCGGCCCGGCGTCGCGGTCGGTGTCGCCGGTTGCGGTTAGGCTCGTTCCCAGTCGGGCAGGCCGCGGGTCTGCGTCGGTCAACTGCATCGGTCAACCAGGGAGGGCACCGACATGGCACGCATCGGGGAGAGCGCTGACCTGCTCAAGTGCTCCTTCTGCGGCAAGAGCCAGAAGCAGGTCCAGCAGCTGATCGCCGGTCCCGGCGTCTACATCTGCGACGAGTGCGTGGAGCTCTGCAACGAGATCATCGAGGAGCGTCTGGCCGAGGCCGGCGAGGACACCTCGAGCGGCGAGTTCGAGCTCCCCAAGCCGCGCGAGATCTTCGACTTCCTGCAGGAGTACGTCATCGGGCAGGACCCGGCGAAGCGCTCCCTCGCGGTCGCCGTCTACAACCACTACAAGCGCATCCGCGCGCAGGGGCAGATCACCGCAGCCGAGGACCGCGACGACGTCGAGATCGCGAAGTCGAACATCCTGCTCATCGGCCCGACGGGCTGCGGCAAGACCTACCTCGCGCAGACGCTCGCGAAGCGGCTCAACGTGCCGTTCGCGGTCGCCGACGCCACGGCCCTGACCGAGGCCGGGTACGTGGGCGAGGACGTCGAGAACATCCTGCTCAAGCTCATCCAGGCCGCGGACTACGACGTCAAGCGCGCCGAGACCGGCATCATCTACATCGACGAGGTCGACAAGATCGCGCGCAAGGCGGAGAACCCGTCGATCACGCGCGACGTGTCCGGCGAGGGCGTCCAGCAGGCGCTGCTCAAGATCCTCGAGGGCACCGTCGCCTCGGTGCCGCCGCAGGGCGGTCGGAAGCACCCGCACCAGGAGTTCATCCAGATCGACACGACGAACGTGCTGTTCATCGTGGCGGGGGCGTTCGCCGGGCTCGAGGACATCGTGTCGTCGCGCGTCGGCAAGCGCGGCATCGGGTTCGGTGCGCCGCTGCACAGCCCGCTCGACCAGCAGGACCTGTACGCCGACGTCCTGCCGGAGGACCTGCACAAGTTCGGGCTCATCCCGGAGTTCATCGGTCGTCTGCCCGTCGTCACCACGGTGTCCCAGCTCGACCAGTCGGCGCTCATGCAGATCCTCACCGAGCCGAAGAACGCGCTCGTGAAGCAGTACCAGCGGATGTTCGCCATCGACGGGGTCGAGCTGGAGTTCGACCGGGGCGCGCTCGAGGCGATCGCGGACCTCGCGGTGCTGCGGCAGACCGGTGCCCGTGGCCTCCGGGCGATCCTCGAGGAGGTCCTCGGTCCGGTGATGTTCGACGTCCCCTCCGACGACGACGTGGCACGCGTGGTGATCACCCGCGAGTCGGTGCTCGAGAACGCGGCGCCGACCATCGTGCCCCGACCGCGGGCGAAGCGCGTCGAGAAGTCCGCGTAGCGCCGCACTCCAGGACGGGCCCGCACCGGGATCGGTGCGGGCCCGTCTGCGTGAGGGGGACGTCCGGCTCGGCGGCCCGGCGCGGGAGGTGCCGCGCCGGGTCCCCGCGCTACTCGAGCCCGCGCCGGCGCAGCAGCGGCCCGACCTCGGCGTCGCGCCCCCGGAAGTCGCGGTACGCCTCGAGCGGGTCCTTCGCACCGCCGACGCCGAGGAGCTCCGTCGCGAACCGCTCGCCGGCCTCGCGGGACAGCCCGCCGTGCTCGCGGAACCACTCCACCGTGTCGGCGTCGAGCACCTCGGACCAGATGTACCCGTAGTAGCCGGCGTCGTACCCGCCCGAGAACGTGTGCGCGAAGTACGTCGACGAGTAGCGCGGCGGAACGGCTGCCACGTCCACCCCGGCGGCGGCGAGGGCCTGCCGCTCGAAGGCCTCCACGTCCGTCACCTCCGCGGCGGCAGCGGCGGAGAGCCGGTGCCACGCCTGGTCGAGCAGCGCCGCGGCCAGGTACTCCGTGGTGGAGAAGCCCTCGTTGAACCCGGCGGAGTCGCTCAGCCCGAGCACGAGCTCCGGGGGGAGCGGCTCGCCCGTCTCGTGGTGCTTGGCGTAGTTCGCGAGCACCGACGGCCACGTCACCCACATCTCGTTCACCTGCGAGGGGAACTCCACGAAGTCCCGCTCCACGTTCGTCCCGGAGAACCGCGGGTACGTCGTCCGGGCGATGAGGCCGTGCAGCGCGTGCCCGAACTCGTGGAAGAGCGTCTCCACCTCGTCCTGGATGAGCAGGGTGGGCGACCCGGCGGCCGGCTTCGCGACGTTGAGGTTGTTCACGACGACCGGCAGCGTGCCGAGCAGGTGCGACTGTTCGACGACGGGGTTCATCCACGCGCCGCCCCGCTTGCCGTCCCGGGTGTGCAGGTCGAGGAGGTACAGGCCGACCGGTTCGTCGTCGGCCGACCGGACCTCGAACACGCGGACCTCGTCGTTGTAGCCGTGCAGGTCCGGGCGCTCGGTGAACGTCAGGCCGTAGAGCGCGCCCGCGGCGTGGAACACCCCGTCGCGGAGCACCCGGTCGGCCTCGAAGTACGGTCGGAGCGCGGAGGCGTCCGCCGCGAACTGCTCGCCGCGGAGGAGCTCGGTCGCGTACGCCCAGTCCCAGGCCTCCACCTCGAAGCCCACCGTGCGCGACCGGACGACGCGCTCGTCGTCCGCGTTCGCCGCGGCCGCCGGCACGAGCGACGACAGCAGCCCGTCCACCGCCTCCGGCGTCCCCGCGGTCTCGTCCGCGGTGACGACGGCGGCGTGGTTCGGGAAGCCGAGCAGCTCGGCACGCTCCGCACGGAGCCGCACGATCCGCAGCAGGACGTCGCGGTTGTCGTGCTCGTTGCCGCGTCGGCCGCGGGAGCGCGACGCCCGCATGATCCGCTCCCGCAGGCCGCGGTCCGAGAGCGAGGCCAGCCACGGGTGGCCGGTGTAGAGCGGCAGCGTGATGAGCCAGCCGTCGAGCCCGCGGTCGGCGGCCGCGCCGGCGGCGGCGGACTTCGCGCCGTCGTCGAGGCCCGCCAGCTCGTCCTCCGACCGGACGTGCACGGCGAGGTCGTTGGTGTCCTCGAGCAGGTTCCGCTCGAAGGTGGTCGTGAGGGTGGAGAGCTCCTGGTTGATCGCGGTGAGACGCGCCTTGCCGGCGTCGTCGAGGCCAGCGCCCGCCAGCGTCATCTCGGCGTGGGTCCGCTCGACCAGCCGGCGGTCCTCGTCGGTCAGGTCCGCCCGGTCGTCCAGGCCGTCGCGCACGGCACGCACACGCTCGTACAGCCGGCCGTCGAGGGTGATCGCGTCCCGGTGCGCCGCGAGCAGCGGGGAGACCTCGGCCTCGAGGTCGTGGAGCTCGGGCGTCGAGTCGGCCGACGACAGCGTGAAGAACACGTGGCTGACACGGGCCAGGAGCTGCCCGGACCGTTCGAGCGCCACGAGGGTGTTCTCGAACGTCGGCGCGTCGGGGTCCGTGGCGATGGCGTCGACCTCGGCGCGCTGCGCTGCGGTGCCGGCGTCGAACGCGGGGCGGAAGTGCTCCAGCCGGACCTCGCGGAAGGGCGGGAGGGCGTAGGGGAGGGTGCTCGGTCCATCGAACGGGGTTGCCATGCGCCCACCCTACGGACGTGGCCGGCGTCGGGTCGGTCTGCGCGCCGCGTCGTGCTCCGGCTCGGTTTGGAAGCCGGAGCGCCGCGGACCTTGACACGCGCATCTCGCACTGCGAATCCGTCGCGGTGAGCAGTAAAGATATGAAATTCCAGGTTCGGAAACGAGTGCGCCGTCGAACGCGACTTGCCGTGGCTGTCCTCGGGCTGTCGGTGCCCGGAGCGCTGATGGCGGGCCCCGCGCAAGCGGTTCCGATGGCCTGTACTGACGAAGAACTGGCTTTGGGCGTGTGCGCGACCTTCGTCACCACGTCGGACAGTGATCCGCTGACCGAAGCGACCCGGGCACTGGTGCAGCAGGGGAAGACGGCGCAAGCTCGAACGCTCCTCGCCACCACCAGCGCCAGCCCGACCGAGCTCGCTCGCGCCAGGTCGGTCCTGACGGAGCCTGATCCGGAGCCGTCTGGCGAAGTGAACTCGGGGACGGCCCCAGGGCGTGCGGGCCCACGGGCCAGATACGTCGATGACTGGCAATGGGAGCTCGACGACACTGCAACCTACGGCTACTGCTCGAGCAAAGGTTGTCAAGCGGTGGGAAGCGCGAAGATCGGCGTGTGGCACGACCTTCATTGGTATGGCGATTTGGGACCGGGAGTTGCGGGTACGTTCCAGGTGCAATCCGGCCCTGCCGTGCAGTTCACGACGCTGTCCTGCAAGACGTACTACGAAGTCTTCCCGTTCGATCAGATGTTGAAGGACTGGAACAATTGCCGCGCTGCCGGTTACTCGGGCTACACGAAGGTCCGGCAGATCGATTGGGCCGACTGGAGGCAGGGCAGCGCGGTCGGCACGCAGTACCACCTTGAAGTGACGGTGAAGTTCGCCGTGCAAGGAGGTGGATCGTTCAGTGGCCTCTGGAACAGCAACAGTTACAAGATCTTCACGCGGTCCTCAGCGAGGTTCATCCACTGAGTCTTTTGCTGCATCAGGGGTCGCCGGACGGCGGAGTTCGGCGGCCTCTGCCTCGACACGGGAGACGGCAGCCGGGCCGAACATCCGGAGAGGGGTGCTCCAGACTGCTCGTGCAGCGGCAAGATCGCACCCCAGTTCGTCGGCGATCCCAGCTACAGCCGCCTCGTCAGGATGGTCGGCAACGATCTCGGCGATGCGTCCGAGCTTGGACGCTGCAGCGACGTGCGCGTCGAGAATGGGCAGGCGATCCATATTTCAAGGGTAGTACTCCGAGATTCCCCCTGTGGACACCGACTCCGTCGGGCCGGCCTCAGCGCGTCGCCACGTCGATGAGCGTCTCCGCGGCGCGGCGCGCGTGCGCGGCCGGGGCGGTCGTCCCGGCGATGGCCGCGGTAGTCTGGGCGCCCTCCGCGAGCAGCGCGAGCTGGGCGGCCAGCTCCTCGGCGCGGGCCGGGTCGGCGACGACCGAGGTCGTCAGCGAGGCGACGAAGCGCTGGAACGAGTCCTTGTGGTCGCGGGCGATCTCGGCGACCGCGGGCGAGGTGGCCCCGAGCTCGCCGAAGGCGTTGATGAACCCGCAGCCGCGGAACGTGTCGTCGCCGAACCAGGACTCCAGGAAGTCGTAGATGGCGAGGAGCTTGTCGCGCGGGGTCGCGGCCGCGTCGACGGCGCCGTGCACGCCGCGCTCCCAGACGTCGTGGCGTCCGGCGAGGACCGCGGCGACGAGCTGCTCCTTGCCGGGGAACGCCGCGTACAGCTTCTTCAGGGAGACGCCGGCACGGGTCCGGATCTCGTCCATGCCGACCGACTGGATCCCCCGGGCGTAGAACAGCCGGTCGGCGACGTCGACGATGTGCGCCCGGATCTCGGGTTCGACGGTTGCTGCCATGGTCTTGCCCATCTGTGCTGCGCGACCCCTGACCTGCTCCGGAACGCTTACACGCGATCCTACTTCTTGCGATTCGAGGCCGCCTCATCGCCGCCACGGTTGGACGGCCTGGGGACCAGAACGTGTCAAGGAAAGAATTACTTGACTCGCCGAAGATGCGAACCGATCGGAAGGCGACTGTCTGATTGTCGCTCCTGCGGAAGCGTGGCAACCGGAGCAACGCTCCGTCGATCTGTTGCTCCGTCGAGCGCCACCGGGATCAGACCCCGTAGGTGACTGAGGAGCTCACTTCGGCTGACCTTAAGTTCGGCAAGCGCTTCTGCTGTCACATTGGCACCGGTTCCGCCGAAGAAGACTTTCCTCAGCACCTGAGAAGTCTCCGCGACGAGAACGCTGCCCGGTTCGCCCGTTCTGAAGCCGCGTTTTGCGAGCTCTATACAGACGGACCGGTAGTTCCAGTCTGTCAGAAGCTGTAGCGCGTGGAGCCGATGCGCGAGCGCCATTGCGGATACACGCCAATACGTTCGTGCTGTGAGAATCCGCTCAACCGACGCATTTCGCAGTTTCTGCGGCAAGACGCCGTCCGCGGGCATGAGCAGGCCTGAAGCAAAGATGTTTGCCTCCTGCTCCCGCTCACGACCTTGCGGAGACGCTGCAATGTCCCCGTGCAGTACGAGGTGACCCAACTCGTGAGCCAGGTCGAACCGTTGCCGCTCCGCAGACTTTGATGTGCTCAGGAAGATGTACGGGACTTCGTCTCGCCAGAAAGAGAACGCATCGATCTCTCGGACATCTTCGGTGATGGCGAAGATGCGGACTCCGTGTGCTTCCAGGGTGTGGAACAAACTCGAGATCGGACCACTGCCGAGTTTCCAAGCGGAGCGCAGAAGATCGGCAGCAGTCTCAGGGTCGTGCTTGTCGAAGGTGGGAACGTCCGGCCGCGGAAGAACGAAGTTCTCATTGATCCAGTCCGCGAGTTCGAGGCTGATCGTGGCTCCAGCAAGTGCAGCGTCTCGAACACGCGCTGTGGTCTTGGTCAACTTGCGAAAGCTCACTGAATCCACGTCGACGAGATCGACCTCATCTTGCTCGAAAAACGCTGCCTCGACGCCCAGGGCCGCCGCCAACTTCTCGAGCGCGTCCCGGGAGGGGACGGTGTCGCCGTTCTCGTAGCCCGAGAGTGAACGATTGGACAGATCGACCAGGCTGGCGAGCTTGACGAGGGACAAACCCGCGCGGAGCCGCGCAAGGCGGAGTCGTGATGGAGTGAACACTGCAGCACCTTCGTCTTGGCGCTGGGATCGGGTTCAGCGCCGTGTGATGGGGATGTCGAGGTCGTCTTCGCCTCCGGCTTCCCCTGGGAAGTCGGATTCGTCGTCGAACGATATCGGGGCGAGCGGGAATCGCCGACCCCACGAGTCCACCTTGCCACTGATGCGGTAACCGGTCGGCTCCGCCAGCTCGAGAAGCAGCGTACGCCCCACCAGGTGGTGGAGGAGGAACCAGAGCGGCGCTGCGGCCGCGAGTTCGTCGGGGTCTGCTCGTTCAGGATCGGGCAGGCCTTCGAACTGGAAGAATCCCTGTCCCGTCAGTCGGTGATAACGGTCGATCGACTTGCGCGTGACGGGTCCCTTCGGAGTGGTCACCGGTACCAGCATGGGATCACCGACAACGCCGACGTTCTTCGCTGCCGTCACGACGATGGCGAGTAGGCCCTCTGGGTGCACCACTCGACGCTGGTTGTTCACCGTTCCGACGGTCCATCCCATCCGTCCGAGTCGCCTTCGGATGTCCTCGCTCAGGTCTTGGTACAAGTCGTGCGACTGCGCGCCGGGATTCGCGAACCCCGTGCGTGACAGTGCGTTGTCGAGCCCACGTAGTGCCGCATCACGGAGGAAGGATTCCTCGAGGCCGAGGTCCTCGAGCCTCGGTCCGGCGTCGAGCCTGGATTGCTCACTGTTTGAGTCCATTGGAGGACCCCCTTCGTTGCGTAAAACGCTACCACGATTGAGGGGGCAAATCACGCAACGGCATCGCAGCGAGGCGAGCCACTTGTCCCTGAGAGGGACCGCAGTCAGTCCTCTTCGGGGTCGTCCGGGTTCGTGACCTGAGCGCGACCGGCGTCGTCGAGGTGGATCGCCGTGCCGTCGTCCAGTTCGACGATCGGCTTGCCCTCGAGGTAGGTCAGGGTCCAGCCCCACGTCGACGTGTCGACCGACTCCGCTGCGAGCTCGTCCTCGACGCCGCGCACGGCGACGACCATCGCCTCGGGGAGTCGCGCGGGCGGCTCCCCACCCACGTTCCAGCGTGTGCCCAACTGCATCGGTGCCTCCAGTCCGTCGCCCGGCCGGCCGCGTCCGCGACCGGCCGGGTCCCTCCGGTGTCTACGCCGACTGCTCGGCGAGCTCGATGTCGGTGACCGCCAGCTCGTCGCCGTCGGTGAACGACAGGTTCTCGATGCGGCCGACGGCTGCCAGGTCGACGGCGGCGCGCTCGAGCAGCGCGCGCGTCTCGGCCGGGGCCGCGACGACGGCGCGCGTCACCGGCGTCTTCTGGGACGCCTTCGCCGCCGTCTTCGCGCCGCGGATGCCGATGAGCGCCTGGCCCACGGCGCCGAGGAGGCCCGCCGGCTCGGCCTGGGTGGGCAGCTCGGCGACCGTCGGCCACTGTGCACGGTGCATGCTGGTCTCGTGGGTCCAGGCCCACACCTCCTCCGTCGCGAACGGGAGGAACGGTGCGAGCAGGCGCAGCAGCGCGTCGATCGCGGCGCGGAGCGCGAGGACCGCGCTCGCCTGCGTCTCGTGCGTCGCCTCGGACGCCGTGCCGTACGCGCGCTCCTTGACGAGCTCGAGGTAGTCGTCGCAGAACGTCCAGAAGAAGCGCTCGGTCACCTCGAGCGCACGGGCGTGGTCGAACCCGTCGAACGCCGCCGTCGCCTGCTCGATGACGGAGCCGAGCTCGGCGAGCATGTCGACGTCGAGCGGTTCGGTGACGCTCGAGGCGCCCTCGGGCAGCGGGAAGCCGTAGACGAACTTCGCCGCGTTGAGGACCTTGATCGCGAGTCGGCGTCCCACCTTGATCTGCTTCGGGTTCTGCGGGTCGAACGCCGCGTCCGTGCCGAGCTTCGACGAGGCCGCCCAGTAGCGGACGGCGTCGGCGCCGTGCTGCTCGAGGATCGACAGCGGCGTGACGACGTTGCCCTTCGACTTCGACATCTTCTTGCGGTCGGGGTCGACGATGAAGCCGGAGATCGAGGCGTGCTTCCACGGCACGGTGTCGGCCTCGAGCTGGCTGCGGAGCACTGTGGTGAAGAGCCAGGTGCGGATGATGTCCTGCGCCTGCGGGCGGACGTCGTACGGGTACACCAGGCCGTACAGCTCGGGGTCGGTCTCCCACTTGCCGGCGAGCTGCGGGGTCAGCGACGAGGTGGCCCAGGTGTCCATGACGTCCAGCTCGCCCTGGAAACCGCCGGCGACGCCGCGCTGGGACTCCTCGTACCCCGGGGCCGGCTCGGACGCCGGGTCGACGGGGAGCTGGTCCTCGGTCGGGACGATCGGCCGGTCGTACACCGGGTTGCCGTCGGCGTCGAGCGGGTACCAGACCGGCAGGGGCACGCCGAAGAACCGCTGGCGCGAGATGAGCCAGTCGCCGGAGAGCCCGCCGACCCAGTTGTCGTAGCGGACGCGCATGAAGTCCGGGTGGAAGGCGATCTCCTCGCCGCGCTGCCGGAGCGTCGCCTTGAGCTGCTCGTCGCGGGCGCCGTTGACGATGTACCACTGGCGCGTCGACACGATCTCGAGCGGCTTGTCGCCCTTCTCGAAGAACTTCACCGGGTGGTTGATGGTCTTCACGTCGCCGACCAGCTCGCCGGACTCGGTGAGGGCGTCCACGACGACCTTCTTCGCCGAGAACACGGTCTTGCCGGCCATCTCGGCGTAGAGCGCCCGGCCCTGCTCGCTCTCGATCCACGCCGGCTCGTCGGAGCGCACGCGGCCGTCGAAGCCGATGACGGCGCGGTTCGGCAGCTGCAGCTCGCGCCACCACACCACGTCGGTGGTGTCGCCGAAGGTGCAGACCATCGCGATGCCGGCACCCTTGTCCTGCTGCGCGAGGTGGTGCGCGAGGACCGGGACCTCGACGTCGAACAGGGGGGAGCGGACCGTGGTGCCGAAGAGGTCCTGGAAGCGCTCGTCGTCCGGGTGCGCGACGAGGGCGACACACGCCGGCAGGAGCTCCGGGCGGGTGGTCTGGATGACGACGTCGCCGTTGCCGTCCGTCCGGTGGAAGGCGATGCCGTGGTACGCGCCGGGCATCTCCTTGTCCTCGAGCTCGGCCTGGGCGACGGCGGTGCGGAACGTGACGTCCCAGAGCGTCGGGGCGTCGGCCTGGTACGCCTCGCCGCGCTCGAGGTTGCGCAGGAACGCCCGCTGCGCGCTCGCGCGGGAGGTGTCGTCGATGGTCCGGTACGACTGCGTCCAGTCCACGGACAGGCCGAGCGTGCGGAAGAGGTGCTCGAACTGCTGCTCGTCCTGCACCGTCAGGCGCTCGCACAGCTCGATGAAGTTGCGGCGCGAGATCGGCACCTGGTCGGCGGCCTTGCTCGACTTGTTGTCGCCGCCCTCGAACGGCGGGACGAAGGCCGGGTCGTACGGCAGCTGCGGGTCGCAGCGGACGCCGTAGTAGTTCTGCACGCGCCGCTCGGTGGGCAGGCCGTTGTCGTCCCAGCCCATCGGGTAGAAGACCTGCTTGCCGCGCATGCGCTCGTACCGCGCCTTGAGGTCGGTGTGCGTGTAGGAGAACACGTGTCCGATGTGCAGCGACCCGGACGCCGTGGGCGGCGGGGTGTCGATCGAGAACACGGCGTCGCGGTCGGCAGCGGCGGTGCGGTCGAACCGGTAGGTGCCGTCCTGCTCCCAGACCGGGCCCCAGACGTCCTCCAGGCCGTCCACGGTGGGCTTGTCGGGCATGGGCTTCGTCATGACGGGGCCTTTCGGTCGATGTGTGCGGCACCGAGTCCGTGATGAGGTGCCTGAGTGTCCACGCACGCTGCGCGGTGAACACATCGTAGCGGTCGCCTGCGTGGGAGCGCTCCATCTGCTAGGCTTCCGGGGTTTGTCCGGCGAGCGCGGTGTTCGCGAGGACTGCACAGTCGCTCCCGCCGGACGCCCGAAGGCGAGACAGCACCAGCCGAGACAGCACCAGCGGAGGAACGACTTGGCACCGAACGAACCACCCCAGCACGCGGATCGGCCGCTGCGCACGAAGGCCCAGGCCAAGCGCGCACGCCGCAGGCTGACGGAGGACGACGTCACCGTCGTCGAGGAGTCGCTCCTCAAGCGCGCCGTCGCCGCCGCCGCGCTCGGCAACGCGATGGAGTGGTTCGACTTCGGCATCTTCGCCTACCTGACGGTCACGATCTCGAAGGTGTTCCTGCCCGAGGGCGACCCGGCCGCGAACCTCGTCGCGACGTTCGGGTTCTTCGCGGCGGCGTTCATCGTCCGGCCGATCGGCGGCGCGGTGTTCGGCCCGATCGGCGACCGGATCGGGCGGCAGAAGGTGCTGGCCCTCACGATGATCCTGATGGCGGCGGGCACGCTCGCGATCGGGCTCATCCCGTCGTACGCGACGATCGGGTTCTGGGCGCCGGTCCTGCTGCTCCTCGCCCGGTTCCTGCAGGGCTTCTCGACGGGCGGTGAGTACGGCGGGGCGGCCACGTTCATCGCCGAGTACTCGCCCGACAAGCGCCGCGGGTTCATGGGCTCGTGGCTCGAGTTCGGGACACTTGCCGGCTACGTGCTCGGCGCGTCGATCGTCACCGCGCTGCAGTACGCGCTGCCCGAGGACGCCCTGCTGAGCTGGGGCTGGCGCATCCCGTTCATCATCGCCGGCCCCCTCGGGCTGATCGGCCTCTACCTGCGGCTCAAGCTCGAGGAGACCCCGGCGTTCCAGAAGCAGCAGGAGCAGGCGGCCGAGCGCGAGTCGCAGAAGACGCCGTTCCTGCGGCTGTTCGCGGAGAACTGGCGATCGCTCCTCATCTGCATCGGCCTGGTCCTCGTGTTCAACGTCACCGACTACATGCTCCTGTCGTACATGCCGACGTACCTCGAGACGAACCTCGGCCAGAACGCGACGTTCGGGCTCATCCTCATCGTCGTCGTGATGCTCCTCATGATGGTCGTCATCACGTTCGGTGGCCGACTCTCCGACCGGTTCGGCCGTCGTCCGGTCCTCGCCGCCGGCTGCATCGGGTTCATCGTGCTGTCCTGGCCGGCGCTGAAGCTCGTGCAGACGGGCTCGGGCCCCGGTGTCTTCGTCGGTCTGCTCATCCTCGGGCTCGTCCTCGTGACGTTCACCTCGACCATGCCGTCGACGCTCCCCGCCCTGTTCCCGACGATCATCCGGTACGGGGCGCTCGCGATCGCGTTCAACGTGTCGGTGTCCCTGTTCGGCGGTACGACGCCCCTGGCGACGGAGGCGCTCATCGCCGGGGCCCGGGACGCCGGCCTGTCGTGGGCCGAGGACGTCCCCGCGTTCTACCTGATGGCAGCGGCCCTGATCGGCCTCGTCGCGGTGTGGTTCACGAAGGAGACCGCCTCGACGCCGCTCATGGGCTCGGGGCCGACCGTCGCGTCCGAGGACGAGGTCGCCGGCGTCATCGACGACTACAACGACCCGACGTCGGAGCTCGCGCGGTCCGACTGGGCGAAGGACTTCTCGACCACCGAGATCTCGATCGTGCGGAGCGACGCGTCGGCCCCCGGCCACGAGGCGGAGCGCGCCGACTCCTAGCCGACCCGGCGGTCCGGGTGCGCCCGCTCGGCCCGTCGGCTCCGCCCGCCAGCTCCGCGAAAGCGACAGATCGCGTCCGAAGATCGGGCACGATCTGTCGCTTTCGCGTACCGGTCCCGGCAGGCCGCCCCGGTCGCGGCAGGCCGGCCGCGCGGCAGACCGCCCCGGCCGCACGGCAGACCGCCGCGGCGCGCTGCGGGTCAGGCGGCGCCGGCGTCCGGGCCGGCGGCCAGCCGGTCGGCGGCACCGAGCAGCCGCACGGTCACGGGGTGCGACGGCCGCTCGAAGACCTCCGCCGCCGGGCCGTGCTCCACCGCGCGGCCCCCGTGCACGACGAGCACGTCGTCCGCGACCCGTCGCACCGCCCGCAGGTCGTGCGAGACGAACACCATCGCGACGCCCGTGCTGTCCCGGAGCCGCTCGAGCAGGGTCAGCACGGCGTCCTGCACGGTCGCGTCGAGCGCGGTCACCGGCTCGTCGAGGACGATCACCTCGGGGTCGGTCGCCAGGGCCCTGGCGATCGCGAGTCGCTGCCGCTGCCCGCCGGAGAGCGTGCGCGGCGACCGCCCGCGGAGCGCGGGGCCGAGGCCGACCTGTCCGAGCGCGGCGTCCACGCGTGCACCGAGCGCGCCCCGAGCGGTGCGGGCGTCCCCGTCCGAGAGGGCGTCGGCGAGCACCCGTTCGACGGTCCACCGCTCGTCGAACGTGGCACCGGGGTCCTGCACGACGGCGGTCACCCGTCGGCGGCGGTGCCGGCGATCCCGTTCCCGGAGCGGCACCCACGGCTCGCCGCCGAGCGTGACCGTGCCGCCGTCCGGTGCCTCGAGCCCGAGCAGCACCCTGGCCAGGGTGGTCTTGCCGGAGCCGGACGCCCCGATCACCCCGAGTGTCCGACCCCGCGGCAGCCGGAACGACACGTCGTCGACCGCGACCAGCCCGCCGAACGCCCGCCGCAGCCCGTCCGCGACGAGGACGGCGTCCCCGACGGCATCCCCGTCGGCGTCCCCGACGGCCTCCGCGTCGGCGTCCCCGACGGCGTCCCCGACGGCGGCCACCTCGGCGCCCGCCCGTGACGCGGTCGAGCCGTGCTCCGCCGCCCGGACCAGGGCCCGCGTCGCCTCGTGCTCGGGTGCGGCGAAGACCGACGCGACCGGTCCCTCCTCGACCACCCGTCCGTCGTGCACGACCACCACGCGGTCCGCCCAGCCTGCGACGAGTCCGAGGTCGTGCGTGATGACGAGCAGCCCCGCGCCGGCGGTCTGCGCCGTGCGCAGCTGCTCCATCACGGTGACCGCGACACCGGCGTCGAGCGCGGTCGTCGGTTCGTCGGCGACGACGAGCGCCGGTGCGCCGATCGTCGCCGCCGCGATGAGCGCGCGCTGCCGCATCCCGCCGGACAGGGTGCCGGCGAGCCGGCCGTCCGTCGCGGTGTCGGGGTCGAGGTCGACCGCCGACAGGGCGTGGCGCACCGCCTCGACGCGTTCCGCCGCCGTCATCCGGGTGTGCAGGCGGAGGGTGTCGGCGACCTCGCGCCCGACCGGACGCAGCGGGTCCAGGGCGCCCAGCGCCTCCTGGCCGACGTAGCCGACCCGCGATCCGCGGACGGCGCGCCAGCGCCGCTCCGAGTACCCGCGGACGTCGAGGCCGGCGACGGCGAGCCGGTCGACCCGCACCGTGGCCTCCGGCGCCGACAGGCCGAGCGCCGCGCGCGCGGTCACCGTCTTGCCGGACCCGGACGCCCCCACGAGCGCGACGCACTCACCGGCGGCGACGGTGAGCGAGACGTCCTGCACCAGGGTTGTACCGCCGACCGACACGGTGAGCCCGCGGACGTCGAGCACGGGCACCGGTGCGCCGCCGCTCACCTGACGGCCCCCGTCCGTCGCACCGCGCGGCCGAGCACCGTCACGGCCGTCGCCAGCACGACGATCGCGAGGCCGGGGAACGCGCTCATCCACGGCGCGGTCTGCAGGTAGGTGCGGCCGTCGGCGAGCATCGCGCCCCACTCGGGCGCGGGCGGCGGTGTCCCGACGCCGAGGTAGCTCAGCGCTGACGCCCAGACGACCGCCTGTCCGACGCCGAGCGTCGCGACCGCGACGACCGGCCAGAGCGCGGCGGGCAGGACGTGGCGGAGCACGATCCGGGCCGGGGAGCGGCCGAGCAGCACCGCCGTCTCGACGACCTGCGACCGCCGCGCGGTCCGGACGAGTCCACGGACGATGCGCGCGTATCCCGGGGCCGTCGCCGCGCCGACCGCGAGCATCGCCGGGACCGGACCGGGGCCGGTCACGGCGATGACGACGAGCGCGACGAGCAGCAGCGGCAGCGCGAACGCCACCTCGGTGACGCGGCCCACGACGGCGTCGACGGCTCGTCCGCCGAGCCCCGCGACCACCCCGAGCACCACGCCCGCGACACCGCCGACGAGCGTCGCGACGACGCCGACGACGAGCGAGGCCCTGGTGCCGGCGACGATCCGCGCGAGGACGTCCCGCCCGGACTCGTCGGTGCCGAACGGCGCGGTCCAGCTCGGCGCCTGCAGCGCCCGCTCCGGGTGCACCGCGAGCGGGTCGCCGCCACCGAGCAGTGCCGGCCACACGGCGGCCAGCACCGCCACCGCGACGACGCCGGCGGCGACGAGACCGGCCGGCCCGAGCGTCCCCCCACGGAACCGCTCGGACCGTCCGCCCGCCGCCCCCGACGCGTCGGCCTGGAGGCGCGGCTCGGCGATGCCGCTCACCGTGCGCCCGCCACGCCACGGCCCGGGCGCGGGGCGCGGGCGCCGCCACGCCGCGCGCGCCCGCCGTCCGCGCGCGGGTCGACCACACGCTCGACGAGGTCGGCGACCGCCAGCACGACGACGTACGTCGCGGCGGAGACGAGGGCGATCCCGGCGACGAGCGGCATGTCCCGCTGCGTCACCGCGGTCACGAGCGCGCGGCCGACACCCGGCAGCGCGAACACCGACTCGACGACCACGGCCCCGGACACCAGCGACCCGAACGCCCACGCGGACAGGGCGATGCCGGGCAGCGCCGCGTGCCGGAGCAGGTGTCGGCCGAACAGGCCCGCCCGGGTCTCGCCACGGCTCCGGGCGGCGAGGGCGAAGGCGGACCGCTGCGCGTCGACGACGCCGTCACGGACGGTCTCGGCGAGGTAGCCGGCGACCGGGACGGCGACCGTGACCACGGGCAGCACCCACCCACCGGCCGTCCCGTCGCTCACCGCTGGGACCCACCCGAGGGCGCTCGCGAACACGACGATGAGCACGCTGCCGAGCCAGAAGTGCGGTGTGACGCTCGCGGTCACGCTCAGCGCGCCGGTCAGCGCGGCGGCGAACCGGCCGCGCTGCGTCGACCACCACGCGGCGACGACCGCGAGCACCCACGCCACGACGAGCCCGAGCACGGCGAGCGTCAGCGTCACGGGGAGCTGCTGGCCGAGGAGCGTCGCGACCGGGGTCCGGAAGGCGTAGGAGTCGCCGAGGTGCCCGGACGCGAGCCGGCCGAGGAACACCGCGTACTGCACGAGGACCGGCCGGTCCAGGCCGTACTCGTGGCGGACCTGCGCCACCGCCTCCGCCGAGGCCTGCGATCCGGGTCCACCGAGGATCGCGAGCGCCGGGTCACCGGGGATGAGCCGGATCGCGACGAACACGATCGTCGCGACGGCCCACAGCACGCCGATCCCGCCGGCGGCACGGCGGAGCCCCCACAGGACCCAGCCGCGCCACGTGGCGGACGCGTGCCGGTGCTCGCGACGCACGGCGTCCCTCCCGTCCGGGGCCGGCCGCGTCAGCGGTCGATCCAGGCGGTCCCGAACCACGGGGTGGACACCGCGGTGGTCTGCACGCCGTGCACGCTCGACCGCACGAGGAAGTGGTTCTGCTGGTCGTAGAGGGGCAGGACCGTGCCGCTGGCCAGGATCGTCCGCTGCGCCTGCTCGTACAGGTCGCCGCGCTCCTCCGTGTCCGATGTCCGCGCTGCCTGCTCGAGCAGGGAGTCGAGCGCCGGGTCGTCGAGCTGGGCGAGGTTCGCGAAGTAGCCGGACGGTGCCGGTTCGATGCTCGCGCTGTCGTACAGGATCCGGAGCACGTCGGCGCCGACCTTCGTGTACGGGGCGCTGACGACGTCGTACTCGTTCGCGGCGAGGGCGGCGTACCAGCTGGACAGGTCGAGCTCCTCGATCCGCACGTCGAAGCCGACGGCCTTCTCGGAGGCCTGGATCTGCTGGAACAGGCTCCGCTCGGCGGGCACCGACTGGTTCGTCGACACCGGGAACGTCACCGTGAGGCGCTTGCCGTCCTTCTCGCGGACGCCGTCGCTGCCGACCTTCCAGCCGGCCTGGTCGAGCAGCTCCTCCGCCTTCGACGGGGAGTACCGGAACAGGCTCTCGTCGGAGTACCCGAACCGCTCGACGCTGGAGAGCACGGAGTGCGAGCGCTCGGCGGTGCCGAGGAACAGGGAGCGGATGCCCGGGTCGACCTGGGCGGCGGCGATGAACGCCTTCCGCACCGCCTCGTCCTGGAACACCCCGTGGCCGGAGTTGAGCTCGAGGCGGTTCGACGCTCCCGGTCGCGGGGCGTCGAGGTCGCGGATGGTGCCCTTGGACGAGGCGGCCTTCAGCTGGTCGGGCTGCGCGTTGTCGATGACGTCGACCTGGCCGGACTGCAGCGCCGCGTACCGCGAGGTCGAGTCGGGCAGGAACCGCCAGGTGATGCCGGCCAGGCGCGGCTTCGTCGTGCCGTCGAGCGGCGTGTGGTCGTCGTTCTTCTCGAGCGTCACCCGGTCGCCGTGCTTCCAGCCGGTGACCACGAAGGGGCCGGTGCCGACGGGGGACTCGCAGTTCTGCTCCTGCGGACGCTGCAGGGCCTCCGGGGACTCCATGCCGACCCACGGCTGCGAGAAGGACTCGAGGAGCGCGCTGTCCGGGCGGCTCAGCGTCAGCGTGACGGTGTGGTCGTCGGTCGCGGTCTCCTTCGTGATGGACTGCAGCGCGAGGTACCCCGTGCTCGACGCCGTGGCCGGGTCCTGCACGTGCTCGATGTTGGCGACGACCGCGGCCGCGTCGAACGGTGTGCCGTCGCTGAACGTGACGTCGTCGCGCAGCGCGAAGGTCAGGGTCTTCCCGTCGTCGCTCGTCTGCCACGACTCGGCGAGTGCCGGCACCGGCTTGCCGTCGTCGAGGGCGGTGAGCTCCTCGATGTACTGGCTGGCCAGCAGCGCCTGCGGGTAGTTGCCGCCGACGTGCGGGTCGAGGCAGGTCGGCTCGGCGTCGCCCGAGGCGTACACGAGGGTGCCGCCGGCGACGGGCGTGCTGTCGGTGCTCGCCGTCCCCCCGCCGGTGCACGCGCTCAGGGCGAGGAGGACCGCGGTGGCGCCGGCGATGCCGGCCGCGACGCGGAGCGGGGTTTTCTGTACTGGGTCCAAGATCATGGCTGGTCGAGTCTAGCGGTTTACTGGGGTCATGGACGAACCGATCCGCCGCGGCGGCAGACCCCGCCGGTCGAGCGCGGAGGTCCTCGCCGACGCGGCGGGCGAGCTCTTCCTCGAGCAGGGCTACGGCCGGACCACGGTGGACCAGATCGCCGCGCGCGCCGGGGTCAGCCGGGCGACCTTCTTCAACTACTTCACCGCGAAGTCCGACGTGCTCTGGCTCGAGCTGGACGCCGCGGTGGCGTCGCTCGCCGAGCACCTCGCCGCCTCGACCGAGGAGTCCGCGGTGCGCGCCGTCGAGGAGGCGCTGCTCGCCGCCGCGCGCGGCCACGACCCGGAGCGGGTGCCGTGGGCGATCGCGCAGGCCGAGGTGATGGGCATCGGGTCCGAGCTCGTCGCGAGCGTCGCCGCGCGGGTGATGGCGCAGCACGGGACCGTCGCGACCTTCGTGGCCGGGCGGACGGGGGAGCGGGCGGCGTCGCTGTGGCCGCAGACGGTGGCGGGTGCGCTGCTCGGGGCGGCGGCCGCAGCGTTCGGGGTGTGGGTGCAGGACGGCGTGGGGCGTCAGCCGCTCGTCGAGTACGTCGGCGCCGCGCTGGCCCCGGTGGCCGCGGGCCTCGACGCGCGCTGAGGGCCCGCCGGGCGCGGAGCGCCGCGCGCCGCGCGCCGGGCCCTTCCGCGAAACGCAACCTCGGCGGTTGCGCGCAGCGCCATTCCGCTGCGAGTGACCGCCGAGGTTGCGTATTGCGGGGGGTGCGCGCCCGGGTCAGTCGGTCCGGAGCGTCCCTGCGCCGCCGGACGCCACGTCCTCCACGGTGCCGTCCCGCACGACCTCGGGCACGTCGTCGCCCGTGGGCACGAGGGAGCGGTCGTCCGGGTAGCTCAGCGTGAGCACCGCCTCCTCGATGTACTGGCTCTCCTCCAGCGACGCCTCGACGTCCCGGAGCCGCACGGCGACGTGCTCCTCGTTCTCGTTCCCGACGAGGTCCACGGCCGCGACGAGGTACACCCGTGACGGTCCGACGAACTCCAGGTGCAGGTACGTGACGCGCTCGACCTGCTCGCGGCTGAGCAGTTCGAGCAGGACCGCGTTCTCCAGCTCCGGCGAGGTGCTCTCGCCGAGCAGCAAGCGCCGGTTCCGGTCGATGAGGACGATCGCCACGATGCCGAGCAGGAGACCGACGGCGATCGAGCCGATCGCGTCGAAGACCGCGAGCCCGGTCAGCTGGTGCAGGAGCACGCCGAGGAACGCGATGAGGAGCCCGACGAGCGCCGCGGCGTCCTCGGCGAACACGGCCCGGAGCGTCGGGTTCGACGACTGCAGCACGTGGCGGAGCACCGGCACCCGTCGCTTCGTCGCGGCGCCGTGCGCCTGCCGGTACGCCTGCAGGAAGCTCGTGCCCTCGAGGCAGAACGAGACCGCGAGCACGACGTAGTTGAGGACGACGTCCTCGGCGGGACCGGTCTCGCCCAGCTCGGAGATGCCGTGGGTGATCGACACGATGGCGCCGGCGGTGAACAGCCCGAACGCCGCGAACATCGACCAGATGTAGGTTTCGCGGCCGTACCCGAGCGGGTGCTTCGTGTCCCGCTTCCGGGCGCCGCGGCGCTCGGCGACGAGCAGGAAGATCTCGTTGCCGGTGTCCGCCCACGAGTGCGCGGCCTCGGCGACCATCGAGGCCGATCCGGAGACGAGTGCGGCGATCGACTTCGCGAGCGCGACGAGCAGGTTCGCCGCGAACGCGATCACGACGGTGAGCAGGGACCCCGGCCGGTCCTGCTTCTCGGATGACGGCATCGCTCCAGCATGCTCCGGTCTTGTAGACTCGGACCATCAGGTATCGATCCGGCCATCACCGGGGAGCCTCCGGAAGAACGCGGCAGCACCACCGCCGTCAGTAGAACCGGGCGGACCGGACCGCACCCCCTCCGGACAACGAGCGGTCGTCGGCAGCACCAGCGTCGGCGGCAAGCGAGGTGGTACCGCGGAGTCAGCTCCGTCCTCGTGGAGACGAACAGAACCCACAGGAGCCCCCGGTGCGCTACCCCCTCAACCGACCCGACGCCGACGACACGACCGCCGGCGTCGCGCCGTCCCCGAGCTTCCCCGCCGTCGAGCGGGGGATCCTCGCCTTCTGGAAGGGCGACGACACCTTCCAGGCGTCGATCGACCAGCGCGAGGGCTGCACCGAGTGGACCTTCTACGACGGCCCGCCCTTCGCGAACGGCCTGCCCCACTACGGGCACCTGCTGACCGGCTACGCGAAGGACGTCTTCCCGCGCTACCAGACCATGCGCGGCAAGCAGGTGCACCGCCGGTTCGGCTGGGACACCCACGGTCTGCCCGCCGAGCTCGAGGCGATGCGCCAGCTCGGCATCACCGAGAAGCACGAGATCGACGACATGGGCGTCGACGTGTTCAACGCCGCCGCGAAGAAGTCGGTACTGCAGTACACCGACGAGTGGCAGGCGTACGTCACCCGTCAGGCGCGCTGGGTCGACTTCGAGGACGACTACAAGACCCTCGACGTCACGTACATGGAGAGCGTGCTGTGGGCTTGGAAGCAGCTCTGGGACAAGGGCCTCGCGTACGAGGGCTTCCGGGTCCTTCCGTACTGCTGGAACGACCAGACGCCGCTGTCGAACCACGAGCTGCGCATGGACGACGACGTCTACAAGATGCGCCAGGACCAGTCGGTCACGGTGTCGTTCCCGCTGCGCGGCACCCGCGCGGACGAGCTCGGCCTGACCGGCGTCCGCGCGCTCGCCTGGACGACGACCCCGTGGACGCTCCCGACGAACGCGGCACTCGCCGTCGGTCCGGAGATCGCGTACGCGGTCGTGCCAGCCGGGCCGGGAGGCGCGGCTGACGGCGGCGACGCCGGCTCGGCCCGGTACCTCCTGGCGTCGGACACCGTGGCGGCGCACGCCAAGGACCTCGGCTACGAGTCGGCCGACGACGCGCTCGCCGCCGTGCTCCGCACGGTCGCCGGCGCCGAGCTCGACGGCGTCGAGTACGAGCGGCTGTTCGACTTCCTGGCGGAGCAGGAGGGCTACGAGCACGCGTGGCGGATCCTCGTCGCCGAGTACGTCGAGACGGGCGAGGGCACGGGCATCGTGCACCAGGCCCCGGCGTACGGCGCCGACGACCAGGAGGTCTGCGCGGCCGCCGGCATCCCGGTCGTGCTGTCCCTCGACGAGGGCGGCGTCTTCACCTCCCAGTTCCCGCTCGTCGCCGGGCAGCTGTGGTCCGACGCGAACAAGCCGCTGACGAAGGCCGTGCGCGACATGGGCCGGCTCCTCCGCCAGGCGTCCTACGAGCACAGCTACCCGCACTGCTGGCGCTGCCGGAAGCCGCTCATCTACAAGGCCGTCTCGTCGTGGTTCGTCCGCGTCACCGCGTTCCGCGACCGGATGGGCGAGCTGAACCAGGACATCAACTGGGTGCCGGACAACGTCAAGGACGGCCAGTTCGGCAAGTGGGTCGGCAACGCGATCGACTGGTCGGTCTCGCGCAACCGGTACTTCGGCACGCCGATCCCGGTGTGGGTCTCGGACGACCCGGAGTACCCGCGCACCGACGTCTACGGCTCGCTCGAGGAGCTCGAGCGCGACTTCGGCCGCCTGCCGCTGAACGCCGACGGCGAGGTCGACCTGCACCGTCCGTTCATCGACGACCTCACCCGCCCGAACCCCGACGACCCGACGGGGGAGTCCACGATGCGCCGCATCTCGGACGTGTTCGACGTCTGGTTCGACTCCGGGTCGATGCCGTACGCCCAGGTGCACTACCCGTTCGAGAACCGCGAGTGGTTCGAGGAGCACAGCCCCGCGGACTTCATCGTCGAGTACATCGGCCAGACCCGCGGCTGGTTCTACGTCATGCACGCGCTGTCCACGGCGCTGTTCGACCGGCCGGCGTTCCGCAACGTCATCAGCCACGGCATCGTGCTCGGCTCCGACGGCCAGAAGATGTCGAAGAGCCTGCGGAACTACCCGGACGTCTCCGAGGTGTTCGACCGCGACGGCGCCGACGCGATGCGCTGGTTCCTCATGTCGTCGTCGGTGATCCGCGGCGGCAACCTCGTCGTCACCGAGGAGGGCATCCGCCAGGGCGTCCGCGAGTTCCTCCTGCCGCTGTGGTCGACGTACTACTTCTTCACCCTGTACGCGAACGCCGACGGCTACGCGGCGACCCGCAGCACCGCGAGCACCGACGTGCTCGACCGCTACCTGCTCGCGAAGACCCGTGTGCTCGTCGCGGACGTCACGGCGCACCTCGACGCGCTCGACACCCCGCTCGCGGCGCAGGCCGTCCGTGACTTCGCCGACGTGCTGACGAACTGGTACGTGCGCCGGTCCCGCGACAAGTTCTGGGCGGGCGCGTCGTCCAGCGAGGAGGCCCGTGCCGCGTTCGACACGCTGTACACCGTGCTCGAGACGCTCACCCGGGTCGCCGCCCCGCTCGCGCCGCTCGTCACCGAGGAGGTCTGGAAGGGCCTGACCGGCGGGCGCAGCGTGCACCTCGAGGACTTCCCGTCGCCTGCGGAGTTCCCCGCGGACGACGCCCTCGTCGCCGCGATGGACCGCGTGCGGGACGTCGCCTCGAAGGGCCTCGCGCTCCGCAAGGCGACCGGCAAGCGTGTCCGGCTGCCCCTCGCGACGCTGACGCTCGTCGTGCCGGACCCCGCAGCCGTCGAGCCGTTCGCGGACATCCTCCGCGACGAGCTCAACGTCAAGCTGGTGGTCCTCGAGCAGCAGGAGGAGTCCTCGCTCGGCCGCTACGGCATCGAGCGGAAGCTCACCGTCAACGCCCGCGCCGCCGGTCCCCGCATCGGCAAGCAGGTGCAGCAGGTGATCCCGGCCGCCAAGAAGGGCGACTGGGTCGCGACCGGGTCCGGCGTCACCGTCGGCGGCGTCGACCTGGTGGAGGGGGAGTACACCCTCGACCTCACCGTCGCGGACGACTCTGTCGCGGTGGCGTTCCTCGACGGCGGCGGCTTCGCGGTGCTCGACACCGTGACGACCCCCGAGCTCGACGCCGAGGGGCTCGCCCGCGACGTCGTCCGCGCAGTGCAGCAGGCCCGCCGCGACGCCGACCTCGACGTGAGCGACCGGATCGCCCTGACGCTCCGGGTCTCCGAGGGCGCGGAGGCAGCGGTCCGCACGCACGAGCAGCTCATCGCGGGGGAGACCCTGGCGACCAGCGTCGAGGTGACCGCGACCACGTTCGCTCCCGGCGAGGGCTCGGACGTCGGCGACGGTGCGAAGGTGTCCGTGGAGGTGGCACGCGCATGAGCGACAGCAGCCAGTACGACCACGACCACGACGACGACCACGACGACGTCGACCACGGCGGGATCGAGGACCTCGGGGCACCCGAGGACACGGCCGGGGTCCGCATCCCGGTCGGACCCGCCGGCGACCAGGCCCCGGCCGAGGCCCTGCCCTACGGCGGGGACGACGACGAGGTCCGGCGCGTCGAGGCCGCCCTGTACGCCCGGATCGGCGAGCAGTCGCCCGAGCACCGGCTCTCCGCGACCCGGCGCGCCGTCGAGCTCCTCGGCGACCCGCACCTGGCCTACCCGGTGATCCACCTCACCGGGACGAACGGCAAGACGTCGACCGCCCGCATGACCGAGAGCATCGTCCGGGCGCACGGCCTCCGGACCGGGCTCATGACCAGCCCGCACCTCGTGTCGATCCGCGAGCGCATCGTCGTCGACGGCGAGCCGATCGCCGCCGACCGCTTCGTGGAGAACTGGGACGACATCGTCCCCGTGCTCGAGATCACCGACCAGGAGCTCGCGGCGAAGGGCGAGCTGCCGCTGACCTTCTTCGAGGCGCTCACCGTCCTCGCCCTGGCGTGCTTCGCCGAGGCGCCGGTCGACGTCGCCGTGATCGAGGTCGGCATGGGCGGGGAGTGGGATTCCACCAACGTGGTGCAGAGCCAGGTGCAGGTGTTCACGCCGATCGCGATCGACCACGCCAAGCAGCTCGGCAACACCGTCGCGGAGATCGCCCGCACGAAGTCCGGCATCGTCAAGCCGTCCTCGTCGGTCGTGTCGAGCGCCCAGACCCCGGAGACGCTCGCCGAGCTCCAGCGTGCCGCCGAGCTCACCGAGTCGACCCTCGCGGTCGAGGGGGACACGTTCCGCGTCCTCGACGTCACCCCGGCGGTCGGCGGCCAGCTCATCACGGTCCAGGGGCTCGCCGGTCGCTACGACGACCTGTTCCTCCCGCTGTTCGGGGCGCACCAGGCGCACAACGCCGCCGTCGCGATCGCCGCGGTCGAGTCGTTCATCGGCCGGGCCGCACAGCCGCTCGACGAGGACGTCCTCTCCGAGGGGCTCGCCGGTGCGACCAGCCCCGGTCGGCTCCAGCCGATCGCGCAGGAGCCCACGGTCGTCGTCGACGCGGCGCACAACCCACACGGCGCCAGGGCGCTCGCCGAGGCCCTGCCCGTGGCGTTCCCCTCCGAGCACGTCGTCGGCGTCGTCGGGATCCTCGGCGACAAGGACGCCCGCGGGTTCGTCCGCGCGCTGAAGGAC